>Ga0182024_10016550_pt1 | contig 13972 bp, 13 predicted proteins | sample P32metaG_FD_120480 | JGI IMG/M metagenome (GOLD analysis project Ga0182024, IMG submission 120480) | Permafrost microbial communities from Stordalen Mire, Sweden - P3-2 metaG (Illumina Assembly) | ecosystem: Environmental > Terrestrial > Soil > Wetlands > Permafrost | place: Sweden: Stordalen... | reverse complement strand
CACTGGCGTTGGGGCGCTCGCGGATCGAATATGGAGGCAGATGATTGTTGCCGTGGCGGGTTTTTTCGGGATCGGACGCAGGTTGTGAGAAGCGGACTCGTTCGTTTATCCTTGTGGCCTGCTTGGACTGAGCTGGTCTGCTCGCCAGCACGCCGCGTTTTCTCTTGGGCTCAACTGGGGTGCAAAATATGACGTTAACCCGATTTGTCACCAAGAACGCCCTCCGCAATAAGCGCCGCAGCATCCTGACCGTACTGAGCATTGGAGTTTCACTGCTGCTGCTGACTTTCATGATCACGGTGTGGCGCGGTTTCTACATTGAGAAGGGGAGCGCGGAATCGATGCGGCGGCTGGTGACGCGACACCGGGTGTCGCTTACTTTTGAGTTACCGGGCTTTTATCGGGAGAAAATCCGCGCGGTGCCGGGAGTGGTGGCGGTCGTTCCCAACTCGTGGTTTGGCGGCATATATAAGGACAACAAGCCGGAAAACTTTTTCGCGCAGTTCGGGACCGATCCGGATGAGTTTCCGAAAGTCTTTCCCGAGATCCAAATACCCGCAGACCAGCTTGCGGCGTGGCAACGGGACCGGGCCGGGACGATCGTGAATGACGAACTGGCCAAGCAATTCGGCTGGAAGCTGGGAGATCGCGTTGTGCTGCAGGGGACGATCTATCCCGTGAACCTGGAGCTGACGATTCGCGGCATCTTCCATTGGCCGACGCCGAACAAAACGCTTTACTTCAACTCAAAGTACTTGGAAGAAGCGGTGCCGGAATTTAAAGGCAAAGCGGGCACTTTCGGCATTATGGCGGCGTCGCCTGAGGACGTGAGCAAGGTCGCCAGCGCGGTTGACGATATGTTCCGCAATTCGCCGCAACCTACCAAGACTGAAAGCGAGAAGGCTTTTGGGCTGACTTTCGTCAACATGCTGGGGAACGTGAAGGCTTTCATCTTGAGCATTTGTTTGGCGGTGGTCTTCACAACGCTTCTGGTTTCGGCCAACACAATGGCGATGTCGATTCGCGAAAGGACGCGCGAGGTGGCCGTGCTCAAGACTTTGGGATTCGAGCGGCAGACGATCCTTGGGCTGTTTGTGGGCGAGGCTATGTCGCTTTCGATTGCGGGCGGATTGTTCGGTGCCGGGTTCGCGTGGCTACTGCTAACGCTGATGAAACATTCGCCGATGGGCTTTTTCCTGGCGCAGATGCAGGTTACGCTTGGAACGATAGCCGTGGCAGTGTTAGCGGCGGCGCTGGTGGGATTCTTCAGTTCGCTGGTGCCGTCTTACCATGCATCTCGAGTGGAGATTGTCGAAGGGTTACGGCATATCGGCTAAATTTATGACGCTCAGCAGTTTTGTCGTACGCAATACGTTTCGCAACAAGCGGCGCAGCATTCTGACGCTGCTGAGCATTGGCTTTTCTCTTTTGCTGCTCACTCTAATGGCCTCGATCTGGCGGACATTTTATATCGACGTGGGAGCGCCGGACTCGGCGAGACGGGTGATTACGCGCGACCGCGTTTCCCTGGCATTTTTTCTTCCCGCGTACTACCGCGACAAGATTCGGAGCCTTCCAGGGGTGGTCGCAGTCGCGCCGATGACCTGGTTTGGAGGCCGTTATAAAGATGACCGTCCAGAGAACTTCTTTGCGCAGTTGGCGACCGATCCCGATGAGTATATGAAGGTCGCATCCGACAAGATCATTCCGCCGGAGCAGGTAGTGGCGTGGCAGCGCGATCGCTCGGGTGCGCTGGTGGATGTAACGCTGGCCAATAAGTATGGCTGGAAAATCGGCGACAAGATCATTCTGCTGGGAACGATATTTCCGGTGAACCCCGAGTTGACGATTCGCGGCATTTACCACCGGGACCCTCCGCAGAACGCGCTGTATTTTAACGCCAAATATCTGGAAGAAGCGGTGCCCTGGTTCAAAGGGCAGGCCGGCTGGTATTCCACGCAGTTGGCGAACCCGGACGATGTGGCGCGCGTCTCGGGTGAGATCGACGACATGTTCCGCAACTCACCCGAGCAGACGAAAACCGAGAGTGAGAAAGCCTTCCAGCTTTCGTTTGTGGCCACGCTGGGCAATGTGAAGGCATTCATTCTCGGCATCTGCGGAGCGGTGGTGTTCACCATCCTGTTGGTGTCGGCCAACACGATGGCCATGTCGGTTCGGAGCCGGACGCGGGAAATCGCCGTGTTGAAAACCCTCGGCTTCACTCGCCAACGCGTGCTGTCGCTGTTCGTCTTCGAAGCGGTGGCCCTGGCGGTGTCGGGCGGCGTGCTGGGCATACTCGGCGCGACTGGATTGATTCAGTTGATCACGCATTCCTCGATCGCGATCGGCATTCCCATGGACATGAAAGTGAAGCTGCCGACCATGGGCCTGTGCTTGCTGGTGGCTGCGACCGTAGGGTTTTTTAGCGGATATATTCCCGCCTACGGCGCGTCGCGCGTAAATATTGTGGAGGGGTTGCGGCATATCGGATGATGTTGGCCCTACAGTGCGAGGGCGAGACGCCCCCGCGACAGTCGGCGGGACGCGCGCTGCCGGGTGCGTTGACTTTACACCGGAATTGAGTTTACTTATGGCGATACCTATCAGTTACAACGTGCGGAATTTGAAGCTTCGCAAGGGGCTCACCATCATGACTGCGCTGGGGATTGCGCTGACGGTTACGACGGCGATTTTCCTAATGGCTTTACTGGCGGGGCTTAAGAAGGCTTTCGTTTCCAGCGGGAATTCGCAGAATGTGCTGGTGCTGCGCAAGGGGTCAGAGGCGGAATTATCTGGCGGCTTCGATGCGTCGCTTTTTCCTACACTGAAAGTTCTGCCCGGAATCGCGAAGGACAGCCACGGCGAGCCGATGGCATCTGGCGAACTGGTAGTGGTGATCGTGCTGCCTCGTAAGGATGGCACGGGAGAAGTCAACGTCACTGTGCGCGGCATGATGCCCGATGGCCTGGAGCTTCGGCCCGGCGCGAAACTGATTGATGGGCGTTGGTTCCAAACAGGGCAGCGAGAGGTGGTGGTAAGTAAATCCATTCGCTCGCGCTTTTCGCATGCCAACATTGGCGACACAATGGAGTTCGGCAAGGGCTCGTGGAAGGTGGTTGGCGTATTTGACGCTGGAGGTTCGGCTTACGAATCCGAGGTGTGGGGCGATGTGAATCAGATGGCCACGGACTTCGACCGGCAAGGTGGATATTCTTCCGCATACCTGGCCGCCACGGATGCGATTTCCGCGGATGCGCTCACCAAGCGGGTGAGCGACGACCAGCGGCTCAAACTTGAGGGAGTGCTGGAGACGGATTATTACGCGAAGCAAACCAGTTCCGGAGGCCCGATTAAGTTCATCGGCATTGTGGTCGCGATCATCATGGCTGTTGGGTCGAGCTTCGCGGCGATGAATACGATGTATGCCGCAGTGGCGTACCGCGGGCGTGAAATCGCCACGTTGCGAGTGCTGGGATTTTCGCGGCCGGCGATTTTGACGTCTTTTGTTTTGGAATCTCTGATGCTGGCTCTACTGGGCGCGGTGGTGGGAATTCTGCTGATGCTGCCCTTTAACGGAATGCAGACAGGAACGTCGAATCAGGTAACGTTCAGCGAGGTGGTATTCACGCTGCAGATTACTTGGGCGGTTGCTGCGTCGGCGATTGGGTTCGCGCTAATCATGGGATTAGTTGGCGGATTTGCTCCGGCGTGGCACGCGGCACGACAAAATATTCTTACGGCGTTGCGCGGGTGATCGCGCGCTTGACGGGAGTGACAGCGGGATGAATACGCGCAGTCGTAGAAATTCCCTTACGAGCCGGTGGCTGTGCTCGCTTGAGAGGGATCCTTCGAGTCCGCAAGTCCTTCGCTTCGCGAAGCACTTGCTGCGCTCAGGATGACAGGTGGATAGATGCCGATTGATGCAAAACACGAAGACTTGCAGAGCTTGCGGATCGACCGCTCGGCGCGGGGCACGGCTGATGGAGAACCGCCGGCGTGGGCGCGCCGCTACATTGTTATTGGGATTGTGGTTGTCGCAGTATTGAGCTTGTCCGTTCTCGCCTATCGGCTGCTTTCTCGCGACGTGCCGGAAGTTGAGGTGACACGCGCTTCCGCGGAGAGCAGCGATGTGGGCGGCACGGTGCTTTCGGCCACTGGCTACATCGTTGCTCACCACACCATCAATGTGAATTCCAAAGTCACTGGACGCCTGGCCTGGATCGGCGTGGAAAAAGGTGACAAGGTTAAAGAGGGACAGGTTCTGGTCCGGCTGGAAGATGAGGAGTTTCGCGCTTCGTACAATCAGGCGAAGGGCTCGCTCGACAACGCTCGCGCTTATCTTGACGAGCTTGAGCATGGGTCGAGGCCGGAAGAAATTCAACAGGCGCAACACAATCTTGACGAAGCCCGCGCCACGCTGCTGGATGACAAGCTGACTCTGGATCGCACGAAGCAACTCTCATCTGCTGGAGTGGTTTCGCGGCAAGTCATGGACGACGCTACGGCGAAGTTCGAATCCGATCAGCAAAGAGTGAACTCTCTGGAAAAAGCGTCTCAACTGATGAAGATCGGCCCGCGCGCAGAGGAAATCGCGCGCGCTCGGGGATCAGTGGCGCAGGCGCAAGGCCAGTTGGACTATGCGAAGTCGCAGCTCGACGCTACCGTGATCCGGGCGCCTGTGACCGGCACGATTCTTGACCGCACGGCAGAGAAAGGTGAACTGATCACCGCGCAGTTCGCGAGCGCGGCTGCCGGTGGGCCGCAGGGATCAGTCGTATCGCTGGCGGACTTGAACGATCTGCAAGTTGAACTTGATATTGCGCAGGCGGACTTTGCGCGGCTGGGGCCGAAGCAAAAAGGGATCGTCACCACCGACGCTTATCCCGATCGGAAGTACCACGGGGAGATTGCGCAAATTTCGCCTGAGGCCAACCGGCAGAAGGCGACGGTGCAGGTGAAGGTGCAGGTGCTGAATCCGGATGAGTATCTGCGGCCGGAGATGAATGCCACGGTGAAGTTCCTGGCAGACGAACAGAAATCCACGGGCAAGCAGCCCGCAGGAGCGTTTGTGCCGGCTGCGGCGGTGCGGGATCACGACGGCAAGAAGGTCGTGTTTCTGGCTTTTGATGGCAAGGCTCGTATGCGGGAGATTCACGTGCTGAGCCAGCGCAGCGACGGCTTTCTTGTGGACGGGCTAGTGGGCGGTGAGAGTGTGATCAGCAAAGGGCCGCAGGATCTGAAAGACGGAGACACAATTAAAATCAAGGGGCAGTAATCATGAGCGCAGTTATGGAAAACAAGGTTGCTACCGGGACTAAAGTTGTGCAGGCGCGGAACGTCAGCAAGATTTTCAAGCGCGAGGCGTTTCAAGTGACGGCTCTTGACGATGTCTCGATTGACATTGCGGCCGGTGAATTCATGGCGTTGATGGGGCCTTCAGGCTCGGGCAAGACCACGCTGCTGAATATGATCGCGGCCATTGACCGTCCGACGTCCGGCGAATTGCTGGTGCAGAATCAGAACGTTTTTCAGTTCAGCGACTCGCAGGCGGCGCACTGGCGCAACGAGCACATCGGGTACGTCTTCCAGACATTCAATCTGATTCCGGTGCTGACGGCGTTTGAAAATGTGGAACTGCCTCTGCTGCTGACCAAGCTCAACGCGCAGCAAAGGCGCGACCACGTTCTGACTGCGTTGAAGCTCGTGGGTTTGGAAGAACGGGTCAACCATCTTCCCAAGCAGCTTTCCGGCGGACAGGAACAACGGGTTGCGATTGCCCGTGCGATCGTGAGCGACCCCACGCTGCTGCTGGCGGATGAGCCTACGGGAGATTTGGATAGTCACTCCGCGACCGAAGTCCTGGAAATTCTGAAGCGACTGAATGAAGACTTCCACAAGACGATCGTGATGGTGACGCACGATCCCCATGCGGCGTCGTATGCGCACGTCACACGGCACCTGGAGAAGGGGATGCTGTTGCCGCCGGGATAGCTCTAGCGCGGCGGTACGAGTGTTGGCCGCGGAAGACCGGTGAGATAACACGATTGCCAGAAGCGAGCCGATGCCCAAGCCCGCCATTAGAAACGTTACCGCCGTCGGAAGATCGTATTGAAATCTGGATTGCATATTAAAGCCTTCGTATATTGAATTTCCGGTTGCTCTGGTCAGCAAACCGGAGGGGTTGGAATCACAATTTCTTCTCGCAATAAGCTTACGTCATAAAGAAACTTAATCGTCATGAAATTGGTTCGATGCCCTGTACGTGGATCGTGTTGCTATCCCCATCCAGCTTGCCGGTAACTTTCACTTGCTTGCCTACGTATTGTTTGGCCTTCGCAGGTTCATCGAATTTGTAGATAACCTTCGTCACTGGATCCTGCAAAACGAGCTCTCCTTTTTCATTCACAATGCGTCCGCTGAAGACCTTGGCTTCCTCAGTCGTAGACTCGCCGGAGGCAGGCATCTGGGCTTCGTTCTGTCGTTGAGCGGCGGCCGGGTCGGCCTGCTTGGGAATTGCGGAAGCAGGGCCTTGGTCGGCTTGCTGAGCATGGATCGAGGACGGTTGGACGAGAGTTAAGACAGCAGCGAAGATGACCAAGGAGAAGTGCGGCAAAAGCTTTTTCATCCTGAAACCTCCAAAAAACCCAACTAACTCGCTCAACATGCTGCAATGGTCTTGCCAACTGTCGCAGGCAGCTTAACGATTGCAAATAAAAGCGTTAGCGGGTGAGTCGTTGCGCGGATGGTGAAGATTAGACTGGACGCCAAGAAGTTCTTGCCTACGGGGTCGTGACCCGGGGAATCACCGCTGGGTTCCTGATTGCAGGTCCCGGAAGCGCGTAGCAAATCCTTAAAAGGAAACTTTACGCGGCCTACATGATCTACCCGAGTGCCATTGCAGCGGTTGAAGCGTAGTTTGAGTGTTGGTCCAGTTCGACGGACTGCGCGAGATTTCGGTTCTGTAGCGCTTCCAATCAACCCTACAGCATAACCTATAGGATTCTAGCGAGAATATAAGTGGAGCAAACGCCATGGCAATGAGTGCGGCAGCCGCATACGGACTTTATTCGCAAGACGTCGCTGTCAGCGACATCGTGCGCAATCTGAATCAGGCTGGCTTTGAAAACGAAGATATCTGCATGATGTTGCCGGCCGCTCATCCTATTGCGTCGATTGTTCGGGACGCAAGCCTGTTTAATTCGGAAAAAGGAGCCAGCGCGGTGACGGCCGAACTCATTGGGTGGCTGTCGGAGTTCGGCGCTGTACTGATTCCGAGCGTGGGTTTCTTCATTCGATCGCAGGCGTTTTTTCATGCTCTGATGGTGACCAACAACGCCCCTGCCCTCTGCGGAAATGCACGAACGCTGGTGGGGCTCGGTTTTTCTGAGGAAGAAGCGGAACGATTCGAGGATCAGCTTGGTGCGTTCGGAGTTCTGGTGTATGTCTCTTGCGCAGAGGGCGCGAAGACGCTGTGGGCCCGAGAAGTGTTACGTCACATGGGAGCCCAGGAGTCGGCCACGCTAGAAGATAGAATGTGTGTCGCCGCCACGGCTTGAATCAGTCCGCCCGCTGAATCAGTCGGCACGAAGCTAGCAGGAGAAGCTACCAAGAATAAAGCGTCAAGTCGTCCACGTAAACGGTGTACTCCGCGGTCGTATTCCCAATTATCCAGTTGAAGATGAATCCCCAGCAGTTCCGATGAAGTTGTCTGCGGCGCCGAAGGAAACGAAATTGTGATGGGCTGAAGAACGCTATCGAAACTCACTTCCTCACGGTTTGACGTGCCTTCCGCCGTTGAATACTGAATGGTCACCCGCTTACGCGCGGGTTCATCTTCAAGGACTTCAACGGCACGAATGAATTCGTGCCTTCCCGTTACACGCGATCGTTTCTTCATTCGTGATTCCTGGCTACCTCTTGCGCGATAGAGACATCCAAAAGGTTGCTCTGAAAAGAGCTTAGGTAAACCAAGGAGGCAGTGTGAGCAAATCCGCAGCAACACTAACGAAGGTTGTGGGTGCAGCATCTTTGCTGTTCGTGGGCTATGTATTCTTAACCGCACTTCCGGACCTGCGACGCTACATCAGGATTAGCATGATGTAGGAATGCAGCAGGAGAGTTAGCTGGATGAAATAAATACAGCGTGGGCATTTCTTAGCTAAGGAGTCCACTGTATAGGCAGCTTTGAGGTTGCTCTCTAGGCTTTCGGGTGGCGTAACTCGTATCTAGCCTTTCAGTCCGCGCAACCCGCAGCCGCAGAGCGTTATCGGGCAAGCGAAGGATGATTGGGCAAGAGGAAAGCCTATGCACCTCAATTTCTCCGTTCGCACATTAGCTCTTCGTTCATTAGCTCTTCGTTCAATATCGCTTGTCCTCGTGATGCTGGCCCTGACGGTCGCATCCTTCGGGCAGTTCAGATTGGCGATGACTGTTGGCCCGCCAGCAATTCCGGTGTACGAGCAACCCATTTGCCCTGGCGATGGTTATCTGTGGACGCCGGGGTACTGGTATTGGGATGACGACATCGCGGATTACTACTGGGTGCCGGGTACATGGGTCCTCGCGCCTGAGGTTGGCTTTCTGTGGACTCCGGGCTGGTGGGGCTGGGGTGGCGAAGCATTTCTCTGGCATGAAGGTTTCTGGGGTCCGACAATCGGTTTTTATGGCGGTATCAACTATGGGTTCGGCTACTTCGGCGTGGGTTTCTCGGGTGGACGCTGGGATGGTGGGCACTTTTTCTATAACCGCGCGGTGATGAATATAAATGTCACCGACATTCACAACGTTTACAACGAGACGGTAGTGAACAACTCTGTGAACCGCGTGAGCTACAACGGAGGCAACGGAGGGATCAGCGCGCGTCCGACCCCTCAGGAAGAGGCGGCAGCGCAGGGCAGGCACATTGCACCTGTAGCCGCCCAAACTCAGCATGTGGCGGCGGCGCGCGGCAATCCGCAGCTTCGTGCTTCGGCGAACCATGGCAAGCCGCCGATCGCAGCCACCTCGCGTCCGGGAGATTTTAGCCACGGTGCGGTAGAAGCGAAGGAGGCGGGAGGCGCTTATAAAGGAGCGGACGACCATAATGCTGGAGCAGCGCGTCCGGAGGGTGGTGCTGGGAATGCAGCAATCCATCCGAAAGATCTACCGCCGGCTGAGCGGCCCGCCGCGCCGAATACGGGAAATGCCAAGCAGGACAAGAAGTATCAGCAACAGCAGCAGAAGCTGGCTACCCAGCAAGATAAGGAACGGCAGAAACTTCAACAGCAGCAAGACAAAGAACACGCACAACTGGCCAAGCAAAAGGGGGACCAGGCCAGGACGCAGCAGTTGGAGCAGAAGCACCAGCAACAGACACAAGCACTGCAGCAGAGGCACACGGCGCAGACGCAGCAGATGCAACAGCGTATGGCTCCGGCACCTGCGGCAGGACCTCGGCGGTAGCGGTTCGTGCCTTAGTTGAGCGTTTAATTCGTTGAAGTCTACGCGGCCGGGTGCACGTCACCCGGCCGTAGTGTTTGTATCGAACTTCCTCGTCGCATGAGTTAGCCAGTGTGCGCTCGCGCATCAAGGACGTACAACCTTACGAAGCCCCACTTCGTCTAACGCCGGGCCATTAGCCGAACTAATTTCAGGTCAACGAGGTCAAAAGGAGAGTATGAAAACGATTAACTTACATTTAGCCCTGCTCGCGCTGCTCGCGGTCGGCATCCTCGCAGGGTGCACGCGGACATCTGCAAAGTCCCCTGACGTTGCCGACAGCATCCGCAAATCTCTGGACCAATCCGGGCTCAAGAATGTTTCCGTATCGCAGGATCGGGACAAGGGGGTCGAGACGCTCAGCGGGAACGTTGCAACCGACGCCGACAAATCTCAAGCCGAGTCGATTGCGCGATCGATCGCGGCTGGCCAGGTTGTCGCCGACCAGATTGCGGTTCTGCCTCCGGGCGATGAACGGAATGCAAAGACGGTGAATTCCGATCTGGACAAGGGCATCGAGAAAAATCTGGATGCGGCACTTATTCAGAACGGCTTGGATAAAGGCGTTAAGTATGAAGCAAAGAATGGAGTGGTGACTTTGACCGGCGACGTCAACTCGGAAGCCATGCGCGCGCAGGTTCAAAAGGTGGCGTCAACCGTTCCGAACGTGCAGCAGGTCGTGAACGAGTTGCAGATCAAGGATCAAAAAGCAAGCTCCATGCGGTAGGCGGCAAGTGGCTGGGCGATTGCCAGAACGGTGGGAATCGAACACGCGCGGGTACCAGATTCTTTGCAGTGGGCTACGGCATTCAGTGGATGGTTTTGGTTTGGGTGGGCCGCGCACAGTGGGACTAGATCCGTGAACAGTGATCCGGGAGTTAGCGACTGGGCTGCGGATCACGCAGCAAAAATTATTACTGGAGGCTTCGTAAATGTCCGCAAAAAAACTTTCTATACTCTCTGTACTTTTGTTTTGCGCTACTTGGGTCGTAGCACAAAGTGGTTCTGCCGGCGGCGGAGCAGCGCCGGGTGGATCGGCAGGTCAAAGCCAGGCTCCCAGTTCAGCGACGCCGGCGCCGAACACGGCACCCCAGACTGGTTCCGTTACTCAACAGACGGGTTCGGTTAAGCCGCAGACTGGGTCGACGAACCCGCCCACGGCACCATCAACTGTGCCCGGATCAAACTCGACGAAGCCCGCCACTCGTGGCAGCAACACGAGTCCATCGACCGTGAATCCGAATACGTCTACGCCTCCCGGGACTACGCCGAGCGGATCGCCTTGCGGAACTTTGCCGGGCAGCGGCTCGACGCCGAATGCCGGAACTAACAATTCAGGTTCGCCCTCGACCTCAGGAAATGGTCAGGGGAATTCTGCGACGCCAGGCGCATCGACTACAGGCAAGCCTTGCCCGCCGACGGCCTCGGGTAGCAGTAGCAACCCGCGCTAACATCCGAGCAGCGCGAACTATTTGGCTCTAAACTTCATGCGGATCCGGGTTCTCCGGATCCGCATTTTTTGTGGCTCGAGCAGGTTCACTCGTACGTGAAAGTTAATTCATCGAGGTAGACGGAGTAGGCCGATTGCTTATCGTTTCCGTCCATCTGATAGTTGATGGTGATGCCCCACCAACTGGATGGCGCGGAACCGTGGCCGTAGGTCCAATTGAGGGTACTGGTCACCCCGTTGAGCTCGATGGATTGATAGGTAAGCTGATTATCCGTGGTGCGTTCGACCTTGATGGTGAGGTGGTTCCACTCGTTGTCGATGGGATTGCAGGCAATGCCGGTCGGAATCCACTTCGCGCTCACATTGTCCCAAACATCCCATTCGTTTCCCGCCGCAATGCGGCACTCGTGGCCGAAGATGAAACCCATGCTGTCGAAAAACTGATTGATGTCGAACTCTAACGCCTGCGACAAGGCGAGGTCGCTGCCATAGAAGTAAACGTCGTAGGTGAAGTTGTGGTAGGTGTTCACCTCGTCGTGACCGCTGTCGGGCATGCCCTGGGACGATTGGGAACCGATGAGATGGTTGTTCCAAAGGCCGTCGCCGTAGGCGATAGCTTTGTCTGAGCCCAGGTTGTATTCGGTGGCTTCTCCGCTCATCGAAGGCGACTTGATGTTCTGCTCCATAGAGAAAGTGATGCCGTCACAAGGCGAAGGCGAGCAGTCGACGTAGGTCGGAGCAATCTGACCGTATTCATCCCATCCGCCGCTATGCTGAAGCTCGGTGAAAGAGGAGCCACCTGAACCACTTCCGCCGCCGCCGCCGCTGCCTACCGTGAATGTGACGGGGGTAGAGCTGGAGCCGCCGCAATTATCCCATTCGGTGACGGTGGCATTGTAGGTTCCTGTGCTCAACGTCAGGTTGGTGTTGAGGCTCGATCCGTTTCCTACGTAGGCCAGTTGATAAGGCGCCGTATAAATGCCCATGGACGCGACTCCCTTGGAACAAGTGGAACTCGCGGAGGCAACGAAATTCACGGGAGAGCCCGGATTGCCATTGTTGGTGGGCGCGGTGATAGTCACGCCTGATTGACCGCTGCTGACCGTAACGGTGACCGCCTTGGTGGACGCACCGCCGCAATAGTCCCACTCTTCGACCGTGGTGTTATAGGTTCCGGCGCTCAGGCTTAGGCTGGTATTCAAGCTGGATCCGTTCGCTACGTAGGCCAAGACCCCGGGCGCGGTATAGATGCCCATGGAGGCGACTCCCTCTGAACACGAACTGGTCGCCGATGCGACAAAGGACACGGATCCTTGAACCGTGGAACCATTCGCGGGGCTTGTGACGGTAACGCCGGTAGATGCGGCGGAAACACCGACGGCAAACAAGAGGCACACGATGAGCAGCAGGCTCTTCTGCATGAAACACATCTCCAAGTAAGGTTTTTTATTTACTACTGAACTGCGTGCGAACTGCCCTCGCGCGAGCGGGCGCTAGGAGGTTACCTTAAAGAAGTGGCGTGTGACGCTGGGTTCGACGGAGGTTGATTCATATCCTTAGAAGTCGACCGAGGTCGTACTCAAGGACATAGTCGGTGCAATCAATCCGTTGAACAGTGTAGTTACCATACCAGAAACCCTGTATTTCTCCCAAGCGAAAATTATGCATTCTTATACTCAAAGGTTCTAACCCTCATTATGCGGCACTATGCGGTGTGAGAAATTGCTGCGAGTTCGCCTAGGGTGTTTACCGTAGTTGCTGCTCAGAGATCGCAGCATCCAAACCTCTGTGGGATGTTCGGCATCGAACCCGCGCACTTGAATTAGGCGGGGAGAATCCGGATCAGTCCAAGTAGGGGTGTAAGCATTAAGTTGACGAGTGCGACGATGTTAAAGTGGCGACTATGCATCAAGTCCCAACTCGAGAGCCCAAACACGGAGCGAGGTTATGGAAATGGATCGCTTTGGTCGGCGTCATTTTTCTGGTTGGCGCTGGAGTTGCGGCTCGGTTGGTGATTGATCGCGCGCAACCAATCGTTCGAGAGCGGGTTATCAGTACTTTGTCGAATCGCTTCGACGCCAAAGTGGAGCTCGCAAGTTTTCAAGTTTCCGTGGTTCACGGAATCCAGGTTTCGGGAAATGGGCTGAAGGTTTTTGGCAAGACGGATCCTAATCCTTATGAACCGGGAATCCAGCCGCTGATCGCGGTCGCGGAATTCAGCTTTCAAAGCTCGTTGCGAAGCCTTTTTCGCTCTCCGATGCATGTGAATACTGTGTACGTGAAGGGCCTGGAGCTAAATATTCCGCCCAAGCAAGATCGCCAGCAGATGACTAGCATGAGTTCGAAAACCACGAAGATGACCATCGTTGTCGACGAGTTTGTCTGCGAAGACACCAAGCTAGTGATTAACACTCCAAACCCGGAGAAGCCGCCGCTGGAATTTGCCATCTCAAACTTGAAGATGAAGGATATTGGGCAAGGCCAACCTCTGCAGTTTAATGCGACGCTGGTAAATCCGAAGCCGGTCGGAGACATTCAATCGACCGGACTGTTTGGACCCTGGCAACAAGACAGTCCGCGGGATACGCCGGTGCAAGGGGACTACTCGTTCAGCAATGCAGACCTGAGCACGATTAAGGGCATCGGCGGAACGCTTTCATCTACTGGCAATTACTCTGGAACTCTGAGCGACATCACCGTGCATGGAACGACCGATACGCCGGACTTTCAAATTGCGACGAGCGGACACCCGGTGCCGCTGCACACTGAGTTCCATGCGATTGTCGATGGCACCAGCGGGGACACACAGCTCCGGCCGGTGAATGCAACATTTCTTCATACATCTTTTACCGCAAAGGGTTCAGTGGTCCGCATGAAGAATGCAAAGGGGCACGACATAGAACTTGACGTCGTGCTGGACCCGGCTCGGATTGAAGACTTGCTTAGGCTGGGCGTGCGCACAGACACGCCCGTGATGACCGGGGCAGTGCAAATGAAGACGAAACTCAGCCTTGTTCCGGGCGACGCAAGTGTGGCCGACAGATT
>Ga0182024_10016549_pt1 | contig 13972 bp, 5 predicted proteins | sample P32metaG_FD_120480 | JGI IMG/M metagenome (GOLD analysis project Ga0182024, IMG submission 120480) | Permafrost microbial communities from Stordalen Mire, Sweden - P3-2 metaG (Illumina Assembly) | ecosystem: Environmental > Terrestrial > Soil > Wetlands > Permafrost | place: Sweden: Stordalen... | reverse complement strand
TGGCACTTGCCGCGCTGATGGTGACATTGCTGGGACCCGTGGCCGAGGCTGTCCCGCTGATCAGACCAGTCAGGGTGTTTACACTCAGTCCCGCCGGGAGGCCGCTCGCAGCGAAGCTGCCAGGGCCGTTGGACGCAGTGATCTGGTAGCTGAATGCCGCGCCGGAGATGGCCGTCGCGGTCAGCGGGCTCGTAACAACCGGCGGCGGCGGCAGCACGGTAAGCACCAGCGTCGCGGTCCCGGTCCCGCTGGCACTCGCCGCGCTGATGGTGACATTGCTGGGCCCGGTGGCAGTCGCCGTGCCGCTGATGAGCCCCGTGGTGGTTACAGTCAGCCCCGACGGCAGGCCGCTCGCGCCAAAGCTCGCGGGTCCGTTGGTAGCGGTAATCTGGTAGCTGAATCCCGTGCCGGAGATGGCCGTCGCGGTCAGCGGGCTCGTGATAACTGGCGGCGGCGGCAACACGGTGAGAACCAGCGTGGCGCTTCCGGTCCCGCTGGCGCTGGCCGCGCTGATGGTGACATTGCTGGGACCCGTGGCCGAGGCTGTCCCGCTGATCAGACCAGTCAGGGTGTTTACACTCAGCCCCGCCGGGAGGCCGCTCGCAGCGAAGCTGCCAGGGCCGTTGGACGCAGCGATCTGGTAGCTGAATGCCGCGCCGGAGATGGCCGTCGCGCTCAGCGGGCTGGTGACGACTGGCGGCGGCGGGAGCGTGACGAGCACCAGCGTGGCGGTCCCGGTCCCGCTCACATTGGCCGCGCTGATGGTGATCGAGCTGGTGCCGCTGGCCGTGGGGATGCCGGTGATCTGCCCATTCGCGCTCAAGCCAAGTCCCGGCGGCAGGCCCGCCGCGCCGAAGCTCGTGGGGCTGTTGGTCGCGGTGATCTGGTAGCTGAAACTCGCACCGGAGGTTGCCGTGGCCGTGAGGATGCCGGTAATGACCGGCGGCGGTGGCTGCACAACGAGCACCAGGAACGCGCTGCCCGTACCGCCGCCGTTGCCCGCGCTGATGGCAATGGTACTCGTGCCCGTGGCCGAGACGGTGCCGCTGATAAGGCCGCCCGCTGTGACGCTGAGACCTGCCGGCAGCCCGCTCGCGCCGAAGCTGGTCGGGCTGTTGGAAGCCGTGATCTGGTAGCTGAACGCCGCGCCGGAGATCACACTCGCGGCGAGCGGGCTCGTGATGGCGGGCGCGGGAATGACGGTCAGACTCACCGGCTCGGTTTGCGTCAGGCCGGTGCCCAGATCGGTAATGGTTACGGTATCCGTGTAGGAGCCGGGGCTGAGCGCCGCCGCGTTCGCATTGATGGAAGCGGTCAGCGTGGTCGCGCCGCTCGCGCCGAGCGTCCCGCCGTTCTTCGATAGCGACAGCCAGCTCCCCGTCACGCTCGCGCTCCACGCCACGGACGCAGTGCCGCTGTTGGCCAGCGCATAGGTGTCGCTCGCCGGCGCGAACGGCACGCCCGCGCCGCCGCTCGATGTGAACGCCGAGGTGGAGGATACCTGGAGATTCTCCACCAACGGGGTAAAGGAATTACTCTTGATCGCAATATAGTTCGCATCGCGCAGGTTCGGGTCCGCCCCGGGGATCGACGGGTTATTCGCAAACCCGGTGATGAATGTCCCATTCGGCGAATACTCATCCACGTAGCTGATGATGTTCCCGTTGTACGGCGCGCTCTGGATTTGCGCGTAGTGGAAATTGGCGACGAAAAGGTTCCCGCTCGCGTCGAAGGCAATCCCAATCGGGTTGTAAATCGCCTGCGGGTTGGTCGGATTGCCCGGGTCGCCGTTGGTGATGAAGGTGGTGGCCACTCCCTGCGGGGAGATTTTCACTACGTTGTTGGTGCGATTCGCCGCCACGTACAAATTGCCGCTTCCGTCGAAGGCCAGGCCCTCCAGTTGGTTCACGAACGACCAGCTCCCATCCGAGTAGAATGTGCTCATCTGCCCCTGTGGGGTGAACTTCTTGATGGAATTGTCCCCCTGGTTGCTCACGTACACGTTGTTGTTCGCATCGACCGCGACGCCTTGCGGACTGCTCAGTCCGCTGGAGGCGAAGGTCGACACACTGCCCGCCGGCGTAATCTTCGAGACGCTGCTGCTGCCATTGTTGACGACGAACAGATTGCCGCTGGAATCGAACGCGATGGCCGCGGGCTGGTTCAACCCGGAGGCGAACACCCCAAGGTAATTGCCGCTCCCGTCAAACTTGGTGATCGTGTTGTTCCCGTCATTGGCCACGTACAGATTGCCTGCCGCATCGAGCGCGATGCCATTGGGCGTGGAGGTGTGGGTATTGGCCGATGCCATCGGCCCAAGGTCGGTGTCGATCCCGGTCGCCCCGGTGGAGCTGTATTGCTCCACGTAGTTATCCCCGTTGCTGTAGCTGATATAGAGGGTCTCCACCGGCGCCCCGGCGGCAATCGAGGTAAAAACGAGGGTCGCGCTCCCGGTGCCGCTCGCGTTGATGGCGCTGATGAGGATATTGCTCGTGCCGGTGGCCGTCGCGGTCCCGCTGATCAGACCGGTCGCGGTATTCACGTTCAACCCCGCGGGCAGCCCGCTCGCCCCGAAGCTGCTGGGCCCATACGACGCCGTGATCTGGTAGCTGAATGCCGTGCCCGCCGCCGCGTTTTCGCTCAGTGGGCTGGTGATGACCGGCGCGGGCGTGATGACCATGCTCACCGGCTCCGTCACGGCAAAGCCGGTGCCGGGATCGGTAAAGGTGATGGTATCGGTATACGTGCCCGAGGTCAGCCCGTTTGCGTTCGCATTGATGGACGCCGTCACCCCCGCGGAGCCACTCGGCGCCAGCGTCCCGCTCGTCGAAGAGAGCGACAGCCAGCTCTGCGTCGCGCTCGCGGTCCAGGATACCTGCGAGGTCCCGCCATTGCCCACCGCGTAGCTATCGGTGCCCGGCGCGAACGGTCCGCCAATCGGCCCGCTCGACGTAAAGACCGAGGTGGACGATACCTGCAGCCCTTCAGAGGCCGGCGGGGTGACGTTGGCGCCGGTGATCGCGATATAATTGGCGTCCCGCAGGTTTGGGTCGCTGCCCGGGATCGAGGGGTTATTGGTAAACTCGGCGACGATGCTGCCATTGGGCGCATACTCATCCACGTAGCTGATCCCGTGGCCTTCATAAGGCAGCCCTGGGACCTGGGTATGGTGAAAATTCGCGACGAACAGATTGCCGCTCGCATCAAAGGCCAGGCCGATTGGGTTGGCGATCCCCTTCGGGTCGGAGCTCGGGTCGCTCGGGTCCCCGTTGCTCGCAAAGGTGGTGGCCACTCCCTGCGGGGTGATCTTCAGGATGTTGTTGGTGCGATTTCCCGCCACGTACAGGTTCCCGCTGGAGTCGAACGCCAGGCCCTCGAGCTGGTTGATGCCCGTCCAGCTTCCATCCTGGAAGAAGGTGCTCACCTGTCCCGCAGGGGTGTATTTCTTGATGGAATTGTCGCCCTGGTTGCTCACATACAGGTTGCCACTCGTGTCGAAGGCGAGCCCCTGCGGGCTGCTCAGCCCGCTGGAGACGAAGACGGACATCGCTCCCTGCGGGGTGATCTTTACGATGCTGCTGCTCCCGTTGTTCACGACAAAGAGATTGCCGTACGCATCGAAGGCGATGGCCGCCGGCTGGTTCAACCCGGAGGCGAATACACCCAGGTAATTGCCGCTCGGGTCAAACTTGGTGATCGTGTTGTTCCCGTCGTTGGCCACGTAGAGATTCCCCTGGCTGTCGAGCGCCAGGCCGTTCGGCGTCGCCGTGCGGGTCGTTGTCGAGGGCAGGGTCCCGAGGTCGGTGTTCACTCCCGCGCTGGAGCTGTACTCCTCCACGTAATTGTCCCCGTTGCTGTAGGCGATGTACACGGTCTCGGCGCCACGCGCCCCCGCGGCTCCGCAAAAAAGCACCGCCGCGACCGCGGCCAGCGATTTCGACAGAACTGCTTTTAAACGGTGAGGCCGTTCAGACCCGGCACGTTGTTTCACCCTTTCACCGGTACCCGGCTTCCCTGGAATCATGACGGGCCGTAGATACCACAGATAAACTTGTAATGAAGCTATTTCTGCGGCCTTTTTTCGATGTAGGAAAACGCCTGACAGCCCGGGAAGAAGCCCTCCCACAAATGTAAAAAATTGTCTCTGAAAATTGTAGGAATTCTTTGCGCTTGCCCGTAGCAGAACCGGCGTTACTGTCCGGAAATTCGGCAACCGCCAGAAATAACCATAAACGAGGACATCTTTTGACCCGGCCCCACACCCGATCGAAAAGGCTGCGGTCCCTCGCCTTCGTTTTGTTTCTGCTTTCCCTCGTCCCGTATGCCCGGGCACTGGAGGGCTGGAGCTGGAATCTTCCCCCCAACGCCGTGACGATTGCCGGGAAGCGCAACAACGTCTTTTACGTCGGCGAGCCCGTGTGCCTCTGGATCACGAGCGGCTCCGCTGCCAACTACGCCGTGCGCGACTATTTTGGGAATCTCGTCGATTCCGGCACGATCGCGGACACGTCTTTCAGCCCGCATATCTCGGCCCCCGGCTGGTACAAGGTCTACGTATACGGCAGCGCGGACCAGGGGCAGCCCTGGGGCAATATCGTGGGCGGCACCACCATCACGATCATCCGGCCCGACGCCAATTTCCCCGGCATGCCCGATTCGTTTGAAGCCGGCAGATACCTGAGCTGGAACCTCAAGGGTCACGTGACCATCCAGGTCATGGACATCCAGCAGGGCTACTCGACCGCGATTGTCAACGGCCTCTTCTTCGACCCCCCCGCCACGGGCGTGACGACCACGTCAACCACCAGCGGAACCACCACCGGCTCTCCGGCTCCGGGCGGCCCTTCGGCCAGTTTCATCACCTATGACGGCACCACCTCCGGAAACTGGAAGGGGGTGTATGGTTCGCAAGGGTACAATATCATCGATGATACTGCCAGCTATCCCACCTACGTCTCGGTCACGAACCTGACTGGTCTCGACGCCACGTGGGCGGCCCCCACCTCTGATCCTCGTGCGCTGGAACGGGCCGGCTCTCCCACCGACCGCATCGCCGCTGCCTGGTACACCGGACAATCCGCCGGCAATACCTTTGGTATTGATGTCAATTTCAAGGATGCTGCCCCCCACCAGCTCACTCTTTACGCCCTGGATTGGGATAACTTCGGCCCGCGCAATGAAACCATCCAGCTCATCGACCCCGCCACCGGGAATGTACTCGACACTCGCAATATCTTCTCCTTCCAGCCCGGCAGATATCTCGCCTGGACGGTGCAGGGGCATATCCAGGTGGTCGTTACGAATAATGTCCAGGGCACGAACGCCGGCATCAGCGGCATCTTCTTCGATCCCCCCGGCACGACGAAAGCCCCTCCCCCCTCGGTGGCCCAATTCGTCACTTTCGACGGGACGACACAAGGGAATTGGAAAGGTGTCTACGGCTCCGACGGCTTTAATGTCATTGGCAATCAGGCAAGTTATCCCAATTACGCCACGGTCATCCCATCGATAGCCACTCCGTCCATCTGGGCGGCAAGCTCAGGCAATCCACGGGCATTGATGAAAGTATCCGGCACGGATCGTGTGGCCGCGGGTTTGTGTACCCCGCCCCAAGCTTCCTCTTTCTACACGTTCGATGTGAACCTTACCGACGGGCAAAGCCACAAGGTCGCTCTCTATGCCGAGGATTGGGGCAGTGTCGGCCCGCGGGCGGAGACGATCAACATCATCGATGCCAATAGCGGCGCGGTCCTCGACACCGAGACGATCGGTGCCGTCAATGGCCCCCAGGATGGTCTCATCGATGAGTTGATCCGCGGCATCACCGGCATGGGCCCCCAGCGTTACCCCATCACCGATGCTTCCAACCCCGATCCCGATATCGCACACATCCAGAGCGAGATCGCGGTCGATAAGCAGGTCTACACTCCATATGATCCGGTGCGCAACCGCGTCCTGATGATGGCGTTCCCGAATGGCCCCACGAACCTCGCGGGGGTTCAGAAAGTAGTCCAGACCTTTCAGAACGACGTCAAGTATTGGGAGGGGCGCAATGAACCAAACTACGCTTACAATGGCGCGCAGTTCGTCACGCAGGAGTTGATCTCGTTTTATCAAACGGTCAAGGGCGTCAATCCCTCGTTGAAAGTACTTGGTCCGGGCATCGTGACCATTGGTCCCGGCTATGGGCTGGGCTGGATTCAGGATTTTCTCAACGCAGGCGGCGCGAACTACATCGACGCGTTTTCATTTCACGCATATAATAATGTGAACGGCGACTTTGTGCTCGCGGACGAATCCCTCCAGGGATTGCAAAGCCTCCTGGCGCAGCACAACGCGTCGAACATCGAACTCTGGCAGACGGAACAGGGGTATCCCTCCGCCTTATATGGAGTCGATGAGCCGCGCCTCCAGGGCCGCTGGACCATGGTGCAGATGATGGCCTTCGAGCAATTCGGCATCCCCAAGGAACATAATATTCTCTGGTATGATGTCAGCCACGGTTATTGGGACGTCCCCGACTTCTGGGAAAACGACGACTACTCCCTCGATCCCGCCGCTCCGCTCATGCGGGTATGGTCGGAAGAATTGTACGGAACCAAATACTCCGGCGCATTCGATTTCGGGAACCCGGGCGACAAGATGTATGTCGGCGATCTCTTCACCGGCGCCAATAAGACGGTCGCCGCGTTCATGAGCCAGGGCGATCCTTACGGTCAGATCAATCTCACCGTCAGCAGCGGCACCTCCATCCACTGCGTCAGCGCGTTTGGCACGGCGAGCGATCTGCCTGTCACCGCCGGCCAGGTCGCCCTGCCCGTCCCGGAGCTTCCCGTTTACGTGGAATTGCAGCCCAATCAATCCATCGCCGTAGCGCCGATGAACTGGGGGTCCAACCTCGCCACGCAGCCCGGGGTCACCGCGCTCGCTTCCGGCGATGGCGTCAACCCATGGAATTCCGGCCTCCCGAACAGCATCGATAAGATCCACGACGGCGTGATGCGCGACTGGTACTACAGCCAGGGCAATAATGACTATCCCTGGGCCGATGATACGCCCTATCCGGGTAATTACCCCGCGTGGGTGGAATTGGACCTCCCCTCCGTGCAGACTATCGATCACGTGGTCGTCTATGCGAATCCCTCGTGGGAATTGTTCGGCACGCTCCTGGACTACGATCTGCAGTACTACACCGGCGGTCAATGGGTAACCATCGATCACGTACAGGAGCCTGCCAACACCTACAATGTTTACACCCCCAATGTCCTTTGCATCTGTGACAGCTTCTTTAGTGAGCGATGGATCTTCCCGCACGCCTTCGCGCCGGTCACCACTTCCAAAATCCGCCTCCTTGTCAATAACGTGACCTTTGGCGGCGGGGCCGATCAGGACGTGGCGAATGCCGGGTACCTCACCGGGCCGCCCTGCATTAACCTCCGCCAAATTGAAGTCTACAACTCGACCGGCACCCCCGCCACCACCGGCTCCGGCGGCACCACCACCACCGGTTCGAGCGGAGGCGGCAATCCGAGTACGGCTTCGGCGGTTTTCGTCGCGTCAAACCGGACGGCCGGGGGAAATTGGAAGGGAGTCTATGGAGCCGATGGGTACAATATCATCGACGATACGATAAACTATCCCTCCTACGCCACGGTAACCTGCACCAATGCTTTGAATTACGCCTGGACCGGCTCGACCGCTGATCCTCGCGCATTGCAGAAGGCTTCCTCCTCCTCGGATCGCATCGCCGCCTGCTGGTACACCGGACAATCGAGTTTTACCGTTGATGTAAATCTCACGGATAGTAACTCGCACCAGTTGACCCTTTACGCCATGGATTGGGATAACTTCGGCCCGCGCAACGAAACGATCCAACTCATCGACGCCGGCACAGGGCTGGGATTGGACACGGAAACAATTTCTTCTTTCCAGGGCGGAGAATATCTCGCATGGACGGTCCAGGGCCATATCCAGGTTCGCGTAACGAATAATGTGCCGGGCGTAAACGCGGTCCTTAGTGGCCTCTTCTTTGATCCGGCTGGCACCGGTGGTACCACTACATCCGGCACTGGTGGTACTACTACCTCGGGCACTGGCGGTACTACTACCTCCGGCACCGGCGGTACTACTACCTCCGGCACCGGCGGCACCACTACCTCCGGCACCGGCGGTACTACTACCTCCGGCACTGGCGGCACCACTACCTCCGGCACCGGCGGCACTACTACCTCCGGCACCGGCGGCACCACTACCTCCGGCACCGGCGGCACCACTACCTCGGGCACTGGCGGCACCACTACGACGGGTTCCAGCGGAGCCTCCGCCGTTTTCATCACGACCGACGGCACAAGCCAGGGAAGCTGGAAGGGGCTCTATGGAGCAGACGGCTTTAATATCATCAATGATACCGCAAGCTATCCCACTTATGCCACGGTGACCTGCACCAATGCCTCGAACTATACATGGGTGGGATCGGCCTCCGATCCTCGCGCGCTGCAGAAGGCGTCCTCTTCCACAGATCGCATCGCCGCCTGCTGGTACGTCGGCCAATCGAATTTTACCGTCGATATTAATCTCACGGATGGCAATGCTCACCAGTTGACCCTTTACGCGGTCGATTGGGATAACTACGGTCCGCGCGCCGAAACGATCCAACTGATCGACCCGTCGAACGGCACCGTACTGGATACGGAAACAATCACCTCCTTCCAGCCGGGCAAGTATCTCATCTGGAGCGTCCGTGGCCATATCCAGGTGATCGTGACAAATAATGTCCCCGGCTCGAACGCGGTCCTCAGCGGCCTCTTCTTTGATCCCGTTGCCCCAGCCGGCACCACGACCAGCGGCACCGGCGGCACCACCACCTCGGGTTCCACCGGCGGCACGACGACATCGGGCACCGGTGGCACGACGACATCGGGCACCGGCGGCACCACGACCAGCGACACCGGCGGCACCACCACCTCGGGCTCCAGCGGAGGCACCGCAGCCTCGTTCGTCACCCTCGATGCGACCACGCAGGGCAATTGGGATGCCGTCTACGGTTCCGATGGTTACGGCGTGCTGCCCGCCACGCAGTATTACCCGGCCTACGCCACGGTGTCGCCCATCCTCACGGCCACTTACACGTGGACTTCGTCAACCGCCGATCCGCGGGCGTTGCAAGTGATGAATCGAGTGGCCGCATGCTGGTACAGCACCGGCCTCAATGCCGGCAGCAGCTTCGGCGTGGATGTGAATCTGAAGGATGGGCAATCACATCGCGTGGCGATCTACGCAGTCGATTGGGATAACTACGGTCCGCGCTCGGAGAGCGTTCAGGTAATCGATGCAGCCAGCGGCACGGTCCTGGATACGGAGTCCCTGGCCTCCTTCCAAAACGGGAGTTACCTCGTCTGGGACTTGAAAGGACACGTGACCATTCAAGTAACGAACCTCAATGCCGGCACTAATTCGGTGATCAGCGGGATATTTTTTGGAGCGCCGGGCGCAACGCCGCAGACTTTTACAGCCAGCTCCGGCGCACGGTTCGTCGGCGCCGATACCACCACCCAAGGCAACTGGAAGAGCATGTATGGCACGGATGGTTACAATGTGATCAGCGGCGCCGCCAGTTACCCGGCGTACGCCGCCGTCGCGGCATCCGGTGCGTCGGCTTATGCGTGGCAGCCCTCCACCATGGACCCCCGCGCCCTGGAGGTATCCCCCGCGGCCGCGCGTCCCGTGAGCGCGTGGTACACGGGCAATACAAATACTTACACGGTCGATATTAACCTGACCGGCGGCCTGCCTCACAAAATCGCTTTGTACGCCCTCGATTGGGATAACTTCGGCCCGCGCTCCGAGCGCATCGATGTCATCGATGCGAAAAGCGGGACCGTTCTCGACTCGCGCAGCATCTCCAACTTCCAGACCGGTCAATACCTCGTCTGGACCTTGCAGGGACACGTCCAGCTTGTCGTGACCAATCTCGTCCCCGGGACCAATGCGCTCGTCAACGGTCTCTTCTTCGGAAGCACGGGGCGAAACTAGATGAGCCGATGCGGGACCGCGGCGGCCAGGGATGCACTTCCGCACCCGCGGAGATCCGCCAATATAAGGAACGAATCTCCCGTTACCCGGGGTTTCCACTCTATTCGTTCCCGCCATGCCGCGCTCGCATTGGCCGCGCTTGCATGGACCACCGTCGCCGCGGGTGCGACGATCCAGGACGCAGCCCGGGACGGCGACTCGCGGACACTCAAGTCCCTCCTCAAGGCCGATCCCCACTCGCTCCTCAGCAAAGACAAATACGGTTGGACTCCGTTGCATTGGGCGGCGGACAATGGACAGAAACAAATCGTGGAATTGCTTCTCGCGGACAAAGCCGACGCCAACGCCCGCGACTACAATGGCGAGACACCATTGCACATGACCGCGTTAAATGACCATAAGGACGTAGCCGCATTGCTCCTCGCCGCGAACGCCCGCGTCGATGCACGGGACAGCAACGGCGAGACCCCGCTGCACACTGCCGCGTTGAATGGCCACAAGGACTTGGCCGCATTCCTGCTCGCCAGCAAAGCCGCCGTGGACGCCAGGGACAACCTCGGCGCAACCCCCTTGCACTACGCCGCCATTTATGGCCGCGGAGACATCGTTGCACTCCTCTTATCCCGCGGCGCCGATGTGAACGCCGCGAACGCGAATGGCTCCACGGCCCTGCACTTTGCCGCCGTTTACGACCATCCGGACGTGGCCGCATTGCTGCTCGCCGGCAATGCCGGCGTCAATGCCAGGGACAGCCGCGGCCAGACCCCTCTGCATCTCGCCGCATCAAGCGAACATCCGGACAAGGCCATCCTCGATCTGCTCCGCCAGCACGGCGGCCACCAATAAACGTCACCCCCCAGCCGGGCAGGACAACCTTGCCTCCGCACCAAATCGAAGATAATGCGCACATCTCATCGCGCCCAATAAATGGCTCTTGAAACGCATACTCGGGTTATACCGCTCTCGGAATACGAGAGAGAGCGGGTGAGGGGAATCGAACCCCCGTGTCCAGCTTGGGAAGCTGGCGTTCTACCATTGAACTACACCCGCGGTTCCTCGCCCATTCGACCGCGCACCTTAGACGGTCCGCCGCTTATTGCCAAGACAGGATATCGTCCGATCCGTTGAAAACGTTATTATTATTCGACCCGTACGTATGGTCCGATCCCAGGCTCGCGCCAATGCATCCGGTCTGGATCGATTTCACCCCGGTCGGGTCCAGGGTATAGCTGATATCCGTGTAATTCCCAAGCGTCTTCGCCTGCGTGTATCCGTCGTAATTTGCATCGACGACGATGATGTACGGCTCGCCCCACGGGTCGTACCACACACCCGCCTTGCCTCCGGTGTTGAAGGTGCTCGTCTCTTTGCCGGTCCCCAATCCGTTCTTCGGATTGGTCAAATCCTTTACATACGGGATATCCAGGTAAACCTGCTGCCGGGTATTGATCGACAGAGGCGTCCCCGTGCCCGTCGAGAGGGTATCGCTCGTATTGATATCCGCCCGCAGCACATTCACCAGGTCGGAGTTTGACATGCTCCCCGCCGGATCTCCGTATTCAGCATCCGTAGCCTGGCCGGACAGCGTTGAGTCGACGGGATAGGTCCCGTAATCCGTGTAGAAAGCCTTCACCGCCGTCACGAATTGCGTCAGATCGTTCTTCGCCTGCGTCTTTTTTGCGGCATTTTTCGCCGCATTCAGCGCCGGCAGCAGCAATCCCATCAGGATCGCGATGATGGCAATAACTGTGAGAAGCTCGATCAGCGTGAATCCCGAGCGCATTCTGGAGGGTTGCATACCTTTATCTTAACAGCGCGCCCGCCCGTGCGCAAGACTGGCGCATCCGCCTTTTTTTTCCGAACAACGCCCCGGCGCGTCCCCGGCTCGGCACGCGTTGGCGATTCCTTGCCTTTTCCCCCTTTTGACGGTCCATTTTGCAAACGTCCATGAAAGCCCGGCCCGCTCCCCTCTCCAGTCAATGGATGCACACGGCGGCGGATGGCACGCGGCTCTTCATCCGCGCCTCGGATCCTCCGGCCGGCACGGCCCGCGGCTCCATCGTCCTGACCCACGGCATGGGCGAGCACTCCGGCCGGTACCACCATGTCATCCGGCGCCTTGCCGGCGCCGGCCTCCGCGTCCTGACCTGGGACCTTCGCGGCCACGGCCGCTCGGAAGGGCGCCGCGGCGACATTCGCTGCTACGATCTCCTGGTCGATGACCTGCTGGCGATCTGGACGCTCGCCCGCGCTGGCCCCGCCCCGCACTTCCTCTACGGCCACAGCCTCGGCGGCCAGATCACGCTCAATTTTGCCCTCCGCGAGCAGCCTGCCGCCGCCGGCCTCGTCATCACCTCCCCCTGGCTGCGCCTCGCATTCGATCCACCGTGGTGGAAGCTCGCTCTCGCACGCGCCGCGCTGCTCCTTTGGCCCGCCTTCACGCAGGATACGGAACTCGTGCCCACCCGCCTCTCGCGCGATCTCGAGTTCCTCAATGCCATGCCCGATCCCGGCCTCGTCCATCATCGGATGTCAGCCCGCATGTACCAGGCGCTTATCACCGGCGCCCGGCGCGCCTTCCACGATGCCGCGCAGCTCCCCTACCCCATCCTTCTCATCCACGGCAGCCGCGACCCCGTCACCTCCGTGACCGCGACGGAGCAAATCTACGGCGCCCTCCGCAGCCGCGACAAATCCCTCGTAATCATCCCCGAGGCGCTCCACGAGACCCACAACGACCTCTGCCGAGACGCCGTCCTCAGCCAGATCACCGCCTGGCTCGATGCCCGCCTCCCAGCCGTCGCCGCCCTACAATAGCGGCGCCCGCCTGCTCTCGTTCCCCTGGATGATCAGCTTCGCAATCAATGCCCCGATCACCAGCGCCGTAGCCATCAGGTAGACCGCCGGGTTCTCCCGCACATGCCGCACGATCTTCTCCTCCGCGCTCACAAAACCTCGCAGGTCCACCTGGTCGCGCATCCGCTGCGCCATGCCCATCGCCTGCTTCGCCCGCTTGTCCGCCCACTCCTCGCTGGCGTTGCTCTTCTTTTCCACTCCGTTGTGAAACAGGTGTCCCATCCGGTTGAATTCTTTTCTCAGGTTCATGGCTCTATCAGTTTGGGGGTTCGAGGTTTCGGCTGCCGTGCATAATGACTGCGAGCACAGGCACGCCGCACTCGTTAGTCCATCTGAAGATCGGCCCCGGCATCCTCCTCGGTCGCTTATTCCCCATTCACCGCCGGGCCGTACCCCGTCAGCTCCAGGTAGCCGTGGCCGGTCACCGCCGCGCCGCCCGCGCTCCCGGTCGCATGGATCAATCCCTCCCAGTAAGCCAGCGCCGGCAGCGCCAGCTCCTGATCCTTCAGCGGCGTGGCCACCTCCATGCTCATGCCCAGCCGGGCGATCTCCACCCGCCACCGGATCGGGTAATTCCCCTGCGTCGCCCCGCTCTTCCACCACTCCAGCGGCGTCAGTTTGAAGTCATCCGCCTTCAGGTACGCCACCGTCCCATCCTTCCGCGTATAGGTCCCGCTCGATGCCGGGTCAGCCTGCCCGTTCTTCAGCCGCATCCGGTAGAGCATCAATTCCGTCCCGTCCGAGAGCTGTACGGAAAACCAGTCCCACCCCGCCTCGTCCTTCGCCAATTGATTCGTCGCCCACTCATGGTCAAACCACGTCTCCCCCCTCACCGCCGCCGGCGCCGCCCCCGGCAGCGTCAATCTCCCCACCGTCCGCATCCGCGTATACGAGTAATAGCACGACGCGTGGCCCTCCCCCGCCGCCTTCCTGCTCACCCCGTGCTCCCCTTCGATCACCGGCCCCTTCAGCGGCGTCAGCTCCAGTTCCAGCGCGCGCCCCTCATGCTCCCCCTCCACCCTCCGCCCCCCTCCCGCCTCCACCGTCAGCCGCCAATCCCCATTCCAAGCCAGCTTCCCCGGCC
>Ga0182024_10016548_pt1 | contig 13973 bp, 15 predicted proteins | sample P32metaG_FD_120480 | JGI IMG/M metagenome (GOLD analysis project Ga0182024, IMG submission 120480) | Permafrost microbial communities from Stordalen Mire, Sweden - P3-2 metaG (Illumina Assembly) | ecosystem: Environmental > Terrestrial > Soil > Wetlands > Permafrost | place: Sweden: Stordalen... | reverse complement strand
GTACGGTACCGTGAAGTCGTGCGGTCCTGCGGGAAGTGGGAAGCTCATGAAGCGTCCGCGGGTGGCGTGGGCCAGTCTCTGGTCGCCATCGAACAACCAGCCGGTAAAGGCAACCGTGCCGACAGGAGCGAGCGCGGTTTTGACCTGCTTCTTAACCGAGAGGTTGATCGAATAGAAGGTAACCGTGCCGGTCTGGGCACCGGATGGGAAAACGCAACCTAAGGAAGCCAGTACCAGCAGACAAACTGGACGCATTTTCATGATGACAGCGCGTTGAACCAGTAAATGATTCTCCCACAATCTTGCGTCCCCTTCGTCTTATAGCCAATCCAGCGTCTCGGCCGGATGGTCGGCGCCCACCACTCGCACGAACACGTCTTCGAGCGTCTCTGAGCCGGTTCGCAGCTCGGCCATGGTGCCCAGTTTCACCAGCCTGCCATCATGAATAATAGCGACGCGGTCGCACAGGCGTTCCACCACTTCCAATACATGCGACGTCAGGAACATGGTTGCGCCGCGCCGCACTTGATCGAGCAGGATCTCCTTCATCAGGCGCGCGCCCACCGCGTCGACGCCCTCGAAGGGCTCATCCAATAAGAAGAGCTCGGGCCGATGGATCAGCGCGGCGGCCATTGCCACGCGCTTCCGCATGCCTTTCGAATAATCGCCGATCAGCTTGCCCGGTTCGCCATCCAGTTCAAACAGGGCCAGCAGCTCCCGCGATCGTTCGCGCGCTACCGGGCGCTCCAAGCCGTACATTCGTCCGACGAACTCGGTGAATTCCAAACCGGTGAGGTGGTCGAACAACAGCGTTTCGTCGGGAACCAGTCCAATCTTGCCTTTTACCTGCTGGGCATGTTCGGGCATGGAAAGGCCCAAGAGCTCGATAGTGCCGGAAGTGGGAGGCGCCAGGCCCATCAACATACGGATGGTGGTGGTTTTGCCGGCACCGTTGGGGCCCAGGAAGCCGAAAAAGCAGCCGCGCGGGACTTCGAGGTCGAGTCCGTCGACAGCCGCCTTGTTTCCATACACCTTGCGGAGGTTGTGGACCGCAATTGCCGCGCCGGAGTCCATGTGTTCCATGTTACATAAGCGCAGGGCTCTAGCTGGGGAGGCTCAAGGTTTTCACATCAACGGACGATATACCTAGGGTGACAGCTTCCGCGACCACTTCCACGGCAGGGACGCCCACGGTTCGCGAGCGATCGTTGCTCGCTTTAGGGCAACTTCCACCTTTCTCGCCGATCTTGAATCGTCTGATTGCAAGCCTGGCGAGTGAAGATGTGTCGTTCGCCAAGATTGCCGATCTCATCGAAAAGGATACGGTTCTGGCAGGGAACATCCTGAAATTAGTGAATTCGGCGCTGTATGGTTTGGCGGGGACGGTCAACTCGATTCGCCATGCAGTTTCATTGCTCGGAATTAGCAAGCTGCGTAACGCCGCGCTCAGCATGTCGGTGGCGCGCATGTGGAATCAGGTGAAGACTCCTCCCGGATGGTCGATGCCGAACTTCAATCAGCACTCGGTGGGAGTGGGCATCCTTTCGGATCTGCTGGCCCAGCGTCTGAATGTAGCCTACGCTGAAGGCGCTTTTGCGGCCGGGCTTTTTCACGATTTGGGTCTGCTGCTGATTGCTATCGGGCTGCACGACGAGTACAAGCAGATGGCGCTGCTTTGCCAGGAAAACAAGCAATGGAATCAGGATTATGAAATCCAGGTTCTGGGGATGACGCATGCCGAGCTTTCCGCCGAAGCTTTGGCGCAGTGGAACCTGCCGGAAGAAATCCAAACCGCGGTGCGTTTCCACGGGTCGCCCGAGCTTGATCCTACGTCGGCAGGGCCTGGCCAGCTCACGCTGAGCCACGTTTTAAATGCGGCCGATCGTTACGTCAAGGGGACGGGAGTGTTTGTCAGCCTTTTCGAAAATCCGAGTGACGATCCGCAAGCGGCGCTCGAACAACTGGGGCTGGGCGAACGGCTGCCGGTGATCCTGGGCGAGTTCGACAACGAATTTACCGCGATCAAGGCTTACTTCTAGGCGCTCGGCCATAAATTAAGCGATCACCCGTAAAATTCGCCGGCTCCGATAATTTCAGCCGGGCCGGTTAAATATACGGAGTCTTCCCAGCGCAGTTGTAGCGATTCGCCGGCCGGGGTTTGGATCGTTACGGGGCTTGTGGCTACCTTCCTGAGAATCGCGGCCGCGCCTGCGCCGGTGGATCCGGTCCCGGAACTGAGCGTCACGCCCGCACCGCGCTCGTAGAAACGGGTCTCGATGGTGTGTGCATCGATCACGCGGACAAACGACACGTTGGTGCGTTTTTCAAAGCGGGGATGGCGCTCGATCTCCGCGCCTAACGCCTGCCAATCGGCGGGAAAGCTCTCGACGAAAACCACGCATTGGGGATTGCCGACATCGAGGATCGTCACTTCCTGTTCACCGCGCTGGAGCGGGATGCCGCAACGGATCTGGCGTGCGTCGTATACGGGCTTGCCCATATTCATTTCGAACGAGAATCGACGGCCTTCGCGATGGAGCAGACGCAAATGCTTGGGTCCGGCGCCGGTGTGGATGGTCACTTGATCTACGGCGCGACCGGCCGCTTGTTCCCTATCGATCAGCAGGGCGGCTACGCAGCGCGTACCGTTGCCGGACATTTCGGGCTCGCTGCCATCGGCGTTAAACAGACGGATGGTGGTATCGCGCATCAGTCTGGTACCGTGCATCAGTCTGGTACCGTGCATCAGGATCCAGCCGTCGGCGCCAATGCCCGTATGCCGATCGCAAATGGCGCGCGCGGTGGACGGGAGATCGATGTCCGGAATGTCGTCTATCGGCGTCAGCAGAAAATCATTTCCAGCGCCGTGCGCTTTGGTGAATGGGATCGCCATGTGGTCAGTCGCGTTTATAAATTTCAATCACTGCAGCGCCTTTGACTTTAACTGTTTGTACTAAATGATAGTGGGGGCCGGTTCGCAGCGACGCTTTTTGGATGGCTGTCGCCACTGTGTCGCCGGCGATTGCCAGCGCCCATTCTTCGTGCAGAAACAGGTCGGGTCGAGTGGTGGCAGCCATCCACTGCGGTTCATCGCCATCGTACAACGCTTCGCGCAAGGGGATGCCGGCGGCTCGCAGGATTCCGGTTAGATCGCTAAAGCTGGTGATGACACCTTGGCCAGGATGGTAGGAGCCTGCGAGCGACGACGCAGCGGCCTGGGTCCAAGCGCGGCGAGTGATGGAGTTGACTTGCGACTCTTTCCAAGTGATTAACCGATTTGGTTGCGGGTGGATGAGCCAGGGCACAGTGGCCGCGATCACGACCGCGATTGCGATGCATGGACGCCAGCGCAAAGGTCCAACGAAAACCAAGCCGGCGGCGCCGATCGCGAGGAGTGGAAGCGCGGTGAGCGCGTAGCGAGTGTTGTAGTAGGAAAAGGGCCACAGCGTCGGAACGTAGATGGGCGCATTTCCGGAGTGCATGCTCCATAGGTAAAAGAGAGGCGGAAGAACGGTGAACAGGACCGGCCAAAACAGACGACGTGCGAAGGCGGCTGCGAGCCCGACTACGCCGATTGCCGCGGCGGACCAGCCCACGCAGAGCCGCACGGCCATGAGGTAATAGCGCACCGCCGCGCGCCAATCGTGATCGCCTGGATAAGGCATCATATTTTGCGCCAGGGCCCGATGGTAGATGCTCATGGGCGCGTAGTATCCGTTGAAGAACTCGAGCGGATTGGAATAAATCCACAAGTTATGCGCGAGCCAGTAAAGCGGGCCGAGGGCTGCGATCGCCGAGAAAAGCGCGGCCGCGCCTAGCCGGTTCTTCCGGGCTGCGATCAAGAAGTACACGGCGACAAATGGGATCACAAACCAGCCCTCGTATCGCCCCAGCGAAGCTGCGAGGCTGGCGATCCCCGCGCCAATTACGGCGGTGAGCGATTGAGTTTCCCGGAAGAGCACGGTGAAGTACAACAGCGCCATTAAGCCCGCCAGCACCACCGTTTCCGTCATGGGTGTGGCTTGCAAATACAAAAGATTCGGATTGAAGGCCAGCAATCCCACGGACGCGAATGCGGCTGCCGAAGAATGCGTGGCACGCCGCATGGCCGCGAACAAAAAAGCTCCGGCGCAAACGAAACACGCCGAAGATGGAATTGCGCCCGCCAATCCGCTTCGCCACAGCTGGTCGTTCTTGACGAACGGCAGCATCAACAGATGCGGCAGGAGCAGCCAGACCGTACCGATTTGATCGTAGCCGGGTTTTCGCGAATCCACGATGCGGCGCGCTATATCCAGATGCGCCTCGGCATCGCCATAGTACAAAGTCCAGCCAGAATGATTTACATAAGCGGTAGCCAGACTGCTGATCGCGGCCAACAGGACGAAGACCAGCGCGAGCTCGATCCGGAGATGTTTCAAAACTCGGTGAAGTCCCGAAACTCCTGGAAGCGCTGGTCGATGTCTTTGCGGGTGAGTGTTCGGAAACGGTCGACGCCGAACTTCTCGCAACAGAAGCTGCCCATGACGGAACCGTAGATCACGGCGCGGCTGATATCCTTGGCGCTCACGTGCCCGGCCTTGAGATCGATGCCCTTTTCGGCGAGATAGCCGATGAAGCCGCCCGCAAAGCAGTCGCCCGCGCCGGTGGGATCGAAGACTTTTTCGAGTAAATAGCCCGGAACCATGAAGTGCGAATCGCCGTGGAACAAAATAGCGCCATACTCGCCGCGCTTGATTACCAAAGTCTTGGGGCCCATCGCCATGACCTTGGCCGCGGCGCGCTTCAGGTTGTTTTCGCCGGAAAGCATGCGAGCTTCACCATCGTTGATCAGCAGAAAATCCCAATCGTGGATGGTCTTCAAAAGCTCGTCGCGAAAATCCTGAATCCAGTAATTCATGGTGTCGCCACCCGCCAGGCGAAGGCCGTTCATCTGCTCGCGCACACTGCGCTGCAGTGCGGGTTGAATATTGCCCAGCAACAGATAAGACGACTTCTTGTAGCTTTCCGGCAGCTTCGGGTTGAAGTCGGCGAACACGTTCAGATCGGTGCGCAGCGTGGTGCGATCGTTCATATCCTGGGAATAAACCCCGGCCCAGAAGAACGTCTTGCCGCCCTTTACGCGCTCTAAGCCTTCCAGATCGATGCCGCGATCGGACAGAAGTTTCTCGTCTTCAGCGGCGAAGTCGTCGCCCACCACGGCGACAATCTTGGTCTTAGCAAAATAGCTGGCGGCTAAACAAATGTACGTGCATGCGCCACCGAGCATGCGATCGACTTTGCCATGCGGAGTTTCAACTCCGTCATAGGCGACAGAACCTACTACGACAATAGACATAGTTTTGATTCTATATTAGGACGCGGTTGGCGCTTCAGCGCAATTCCACTACACCGGCGCCGGTGATGCGGAACGTGCCGCGCTCCTGCACAAACACCACGGCGCGCAAATTTTCGCGCTTCCATTCGTGGGGCAGGCGCAACGTCGATACCAGCTGGCCGCCATTGGCTCCCTGTGGATTGATTCGTCCAATCACTCCGAAGCTGCGAACCACCGAAGAGTGGCGCAACGTCCGGCCGCTATTTTCGCCGCGCTGCACATAGGTCATCAATCCTTTTTCGGTCACCGCCAGGTAGACGTTCGAATCGCGCCATTTGACTGTTTTGGGATTGGTAACCTGGACGGCAAGGTCCAGCAGGTCCGGGTCGTGCGAATTAGGATTCGACTCGACGTCGACCAGGGTGGTTGCATTCTGGGCCGCCGCGCCGATTTCATGATAGGCCCGGTTCATATCATTGCCGACGAACATGCTTTGCCCGTTTACCACCATTTGCGGCGTGTAAATATCGCTGGCTTTAAAGGCAATGGCGTAATCGTTTTGCCGGGCGCGGTACTGCGGCGATGAAAAGGGGTCGGTCCAACCCAGCTGATTCCAGTAATCGACATGCTCTTCGATGGCGACGACTTGCGCGCCGGGAACGGGTTGCGTTTGCTCGAGGCGCGAGAGCATGCGGTCAGCGGCGGGACAACTGGAGCAACCTTCGCTGGTAAATAGCTCGACGACGACGGGGACAGGCCGGTCGGCCGCCCACGCCAAAGGAACACCGATGGCGAAGGCAAAAGCATACAAATACCGCATATCCTTTAGCATATTACGCTATTAAGCGGGCTGCGGCGAGGGGGAAAATCCGACGTACTGCACCTCTTCCTCAAGCTGCAGGCCGAATTGCTTCCGGACGCGCGATTTCAGCTCGACGATCAGTTCGCACAGTTCGGCCGCCGTGCCGCCGCCGGCGTTGTAAATGAGATTGGCGTGATAATCGGCCACGTGAATTCCGCCGCTTCGCATGCCCTTGGCGCCCACCTCTTCCAGGAAATAGGCCGACGGCGCTTTTCCTTCGCGCACCACTCGTTCGGGAATCTGACGGCGAACGGACTCGGGCAGTTCGGACAAAATCAGGTTCTTGAAAATGCTGCCCGCGCACTTCATCGTAGGCGGATACTTTGCGAGACGAATCTGGAAGATTTCATCGGCGCTGCGGCGCAGATCGTCGGTCGAGGCCGGAGTCATACTGAGCTCAACGCTCAAAATGATCCAGTCTTTATGCTGCTTGAAGACGCTTTCCCGGTAGTGAAACTGGCATTCGGCGGCAGTGAACGATCGTACCGCCGGGCCATCCAGAAACCGGACTGCCTGCACTCGCTCGTCGATGGAATGGCCGTAAGCGCCCGCATTTCCATAGACGGCAGCGCCTACCGAGCCCGGAATGCCGGTCATGGTTTCCAGGCCGCGCAGTCCGTGATCGATACAGTAATCCACCAGAGCCTGTAGCTCGGCTCCAGCTTCGGCGCGCACCGTAGCGCCATCATGATCGATGGTTCTTGCGGCTAACCGCAACACGATTCCGTCGAAGCCATGGTCGGACACAATCAGGTTGGTACCGCTGCCGATCACGACATAGGCGGCTCCACTGAACTGCGCCACTTGCAGAGCCTGGGCGAATGCAGCTTCCGACTCCGCCACGACCAACACCGCGGCAGGACCGCCGATTCCGAAGCGCGTGTGGCGGCTCAGCAGGTCCCCCTCCAAGACAGATACATTGGGAATACGGGCAAGCTGATCGATGTTCTCTCTGGGAACGCTCATCTTGTCAAATTATAAAGGAGCGTTTCTTGAGATCTGCCTTTGCTGGCTTTCCGCCGGAGATGATCCGGTTCTTTCGCAGCCTAAAGCGCAACAACCAGCGCGAGTGGTTTCAGCCGCGCAAGCATCTTTTCGAGCAACACGTCAAAACGCCGATGCTGGAACTGGTGAGCGCCCTCAACGTGGAGCTAGCGAAATTTGCGCCTGAATATGTCACCGAACCCAAGAGCGCGATCTTTCGGATCTATCGCGATACCCGTTTCAGCGCGGACAAGACTCCCTACAAGACGCATGTCGCGGCGTCATTTGCGCGTCGCGGCGGCGAGCGGCTGGGCACCGGAGGTTTCTATTTCAGCGTCTCGCACGAGGTGGTGGAAATTGCCGCAGGACTGTGGCATCCCGATCGCGACGTCACTCTGCTGGTTCGCAATCACATCGCGGAAACGCACCAGGAACTGAGCCGGATTCTGGCTGGCAAGGCGTTGCGCAAACTGGCAGGCGATTTGCAGGGAGACGCGTTGAGCCGGTCACCCAAAGGCTTCGACCCAGCACATCCGGCGGCCGGCTTCATCAAGAGAAAAGATTGGATCTTGGACGTAACGCTCGATGCCACTCTGGCGACCACGCCACAACTTTACGCCGCGCTGATCGAGCGGTTTCGAGTGATGGCGCCTTTGCTTACTTATCTCAATCGCCCGCTATTGTCTCGAAAGCCGGCTAGGGATTTACTAGCAGATCATTGGTAACAGAGAACACGCCCGGTAACTCCGTTCGCGGCGATTCCGGCGCGCTCTTTATCCCCGGCATTCCCTACCGCGCCGGTCAAAGTAACGTGCCCGTTTTTCACCAGGATGTGAATGGTAGGAACCGCGCGCAGGCTATACATTTCAAGGCCCGGCTGGCTGTAGACCGCGCGATAGACAGCCCTCCGGATCTGATCGTCCATCGGCGAGAGCGGCAGGACTTCAATGTTATTGACGACGTTTTGTACGCCCTCGATTTTCTTGACCGCTTTCTCGGCATCGGTCTTGATCACCGGATTCGTTACTTGTCCCTCTAACGTAACCGTATAGCCATTCACTTTGTAAGCGAGATTATCAAACACGCTGTAGTAGGGCAGCATAACCAGCTCGTGCCGCACCTCACGAACAATCCTGTCCTCTCCCTTGGGCGACACCTCTCCCTTGTGCGATACCTCAGTGTCGGTACGTTGCCCACAAAGCACGCTCGCAACCAGTAGCGACGCAGCCAGCAAATGATTCAGCTTCATAAACTTCCCCTGCGCGTTAGACGCTCCTGACGGGCGCCTGTGACGCAAGGGGTCCAAAGAATTCTTTAGGAACCGAGACGGCGTGGAGTCCCCGTGCGGTTGGTTTGTTGGGGAAAGGGTGCCGCACGGAGACGTAGCTGCTTAGTTGATTAGGTTGACGAATCAGGCGAGCAGCAGGTTCCAGAGAAAGGAAATAAGATACGCTTATGTATTATTGCCGAATGCTCCTATAATTAGGACCAATTAGATCAACAAAGCCAATAGGACTTATTGGCTTAGAGCGCCGTACCGTTACTGTTAGTCAGTACCGTGACTTTAGTTCTATCACTCCTTGGCGTACGCGTCTGATATCGTTGAACGCGAATTCGTCGCAATTCACGGACCGCAGGCCTTATTGCGGGGCTGCGGGACCACTCAACTCTAGGAGAATCAATATGAAAAAGCTGACAATGTCACTCTGGCTCGCACTCGCCGCCGCCGGAATCTTCGCCATTCAGGCCATGCCGTCCAAGCACAACGTAACGATGGACATGCCGCTTCCCACCTGCCCCCCGGAGTGTCCAGTCAAGTAGATCTTTATCGATCCTGCGGCGAGGCGCCGCTTTGTTCAGGCCATCCTCGCCGCACGACGCAATCACTCGTTTGGCACTAGCTGGGGCTTCAGTACGCTGAACCAGGCAACAAAGCAAAGCGTCAGCAAGGATGCCAGGTAACCATTCACAAGAGTGGTCCTCACCCAGCCCATGCCGGCCAGTAACGTGGCCACAGCGTAGATTCCGAAGTAGGCTGCCAGCATACCTTCATGCCTAAATAAGCTGCTCTTAGTTCCGTTGTGAACCGCTATTAAGAACAAACTAGCGGAGAGGACGAGAAAGATTGCCAGAACGCTAGAAACATAGCGGGTAACGAGAAACCCAAATTGCATTACCGCGATCAAATGCGATGAACCTGCCCGCAGCAACTCCGCCCTGACCGGAATTCCGGCTGAGACCAATGCCGTCAAGAGCGCAAAAAGCAGGAGTGGACGCGTTTGACGAACCACGGCTTCGTGCCCCCTCCACATGCCAGCATGCACTTCCAGCGTCACTGCAATTTGAGCCAGAAGGATCACAGGCTCAGCGCACAGCCAGTAGTAGGTGTAAACAAGAGGAAGGCGGGGGCCATCGGCGCCTCTCATGAAATAGATCCCGCATAGAGAGGAAAGCACTGAAACGGCGAGATATATCGTAAATACCGGGTAACTTTTAGCCAGCCGCGTCCACACTAAATACAAGCAAAACAGGAACTGCACAACAATCGAGCTGTACCACAGCAGGTAGGTCGTGTCGAGCATGGTTGCGTCTTGTCAGCGCTGCCGATACGAGGCCGTTCCGGGGGACGCTCGTGTTGACCGCCAGTTCGTTTACTTTTTCTTGGTTGTGCCTTTCTTTGCGTCGGGGTTTTGGTAATTCGTTTGAATCGTAGCGCCGATCAACTGCAGCATGCCCTTGGCGGCGTCAGCGAACTGGCCCATGGGATCGAGCTGAAGATACTTCTCCAGTGCTTCCTTCATGCCGTCCGGCGCGACCACTTTGCCATCCGCGCCGGTCACCAGTTTTGCCGACAGAGCCGTTGCATATTGAAATTGGGCATCAGCGTAATCCGGATTGGCTTCGATCGACTTCTTGAACGCCACTTCGGCTGCCGCGGCCTGCCCGTTGTTTACGAACACGGCGCCCAGGTTGTAGTAATAGCGTCCGGCTTGTGGCGGATCCAGCTGCGCGGCTTTGTTCAACTCGGCCTGGGCATCATCAAACTTCTTGGCCTTGGCCAGAGTCAACGCGTAATTGTTGTGGTAAGCCGGATTGTCGGGCTTCAGAGCGATCGCTTTGGAGTAGGCTTCCAGCGCCTTGTCCAGTGGCGCCTGCTGGTCTGCGCCCGTTTTGGTTGCCGCCAGCCCTACGTATGCATCCGCCAGGTTGGCCCAAATCACGTTCTGATTGGGATCCATCTCAACGCCCTTTTGAAAATTCTCCACGGCGGCGTCGTAATTCTTGGCGGTCAGCGCGTCCTTACCCGCGTTGAAAACGTCGTTCAAAGCTTTGTTCTTGGCCATAATGGCCGCGTTCTCTTTGGACTGCTTGTCGAGCGCTTCCTTCTGTTCCTTGCTCATGCCACGTTCTTGTTCCGGCGTAGCGGCACCAGAAGCGACGGCTGCCTGTGTCGATTTCTGCTGTTCGGCGCTCTGCTTCAGATCGAACGAAACATTAACGGGATCGCCCAACTGCGTCTTTACCCCCGTGGTCTGGTCGCGCTTCTCCCCATCAATGGAGACACTGACGGTGTAAGTGCCGGGGAAGGGAAGGCCGTTGTAGATGTAGTGGCCTTTTTTGTCAGTCTTGGCGCCTTTGTAGGTGCCCTTCATGTCCTGGCGTTCAATCAGAATCACGGCCCCTTTGACCAGTTGGCCATCCGGACCTTTCACATCTCCCTCGATCGCCGCAATCTGCGCCCACGCGGCGCCGGCGAAGAGCATGAAACAGAAACCGCCTAAAATGTACCCGCGGGACTGAGCGAGCATACGTTTTTCCTCCCCAGGAATTCAACTTTCACTTTCAGCATACTACGATGCATATCCACGTGGCAGGACTTTCAGGCCTGTATCCAATCCCGGGGCGTTAGCATCCAATACCAGAAAGAGAATCTGACCGGGGAGCGATGGCGAAGTCGCGGGTAGTGGGTCAGTTTGAAAATGATCCCTCTTGACAGGCAGGCCCGCCGTATACCGGGCCATATTCGTAAACCCTTAGCGCCAAGGATAAAGGTCAGTTATCCTAAAGGGGTGACTATTTGTATCGCAGCGGCGTGCGTTGATAGTCCGGACCGTAGAACTATCGTGCTCTGTTCTGATTCCAGGATTGATTATGGAGATCTTGGTTCAACGAACATGGCTGTAAAGTTCGATGTCCTCGGACATGGCTGGTGTGTTCAACTAGCGGGCGATTGGGCGAACATCAAATATTGGAAGGATCTCCTCAAACGTCGCGTACGGGATTCGTGGCTGAAAGTTGACCTTAGACCACATGCAACGATACCTCAAAGAATCCGCCGATGAATTCTCGGAGTCGGCACTTTGCGATAGCGGCAGAACCTACCAACTACTCCTTTCGGGATTCTGTGACGGAGTTCCAATAATGATTTCTGGGGGCCTGTATCCTAAACCAACGGGCGAAGGGTCATTCTTTCAGGGGATACTGAGCGATTCTTTTGCTTCCATCGGCTCTGGTTCTACCATGGGAACAGCGCTGCTCTCGGCGCGCGAATGCAACCCGACAATGACGATGGAGTACGTCTCGTACCTTGTTTATGAGGCCAAGAGAAGTAGCGAAAGGACGGGTGGCGTCGGGGAGATCACGCAATTAATGTTGCATGTTGCGGGAGCAGAAGAGACTCCAGATAGAGCAACGATTGCCATGTTTAGCGACGCTGGATTTGGTCAGTTAGAGCTTTATTATAGGAGCCTGTGGAAAGTTCCCGTGGCTCGGTTCCCGGACTTCCCGGAAGATTATTTTATTGCGGCAAAAGACTTAAAAGGTCACCGGTTTCCCATAACCGATCAGTCGCCCCCGCTGCCATCGCCGGAGTCACCCGAAGGGTCTGATGAATCCTGACGTAGTTGTAGTGCATGTAGAAGATTGCCAGTGTCGCGACGTGGTTCTCGATCTTCTTTGAGAACGCATTCGTCAGGCGTGTAAACCGTCGCATAGACATCCGCATCGTGAGGTTCTGGCGCTCAACGTACGACGTAGAGATATGCTTTGAGTCCGGGTTTCCGATTTTGGGATGCTTTTCGCATCCAACGCATTCGGCGGGGCTATAACGAACTTCCGCTGTTGGGCTCGAACTACCGCCGTAAAGCTTCATCAAAACCGCGTAGTCAACGTCCGTATCGAAGTGGGTGTAGATGGCACCGAGGTAGAGACGATTGCCATCGGTTGTCAGCTGGACTCGATTCGCCAACCGGCTACGAAGGTCGGCAACAAATTGGTTAGCTGTAGCCCAGTCGCGCCGTCCGACTTGCCAGGAGCAAACTAACTTCGTGTCTGCATCCATCGCTACCCACGTCCAGCAGTCGCCAGCATCGGGATTCTTCTCGCGGAGTTTGGGCGTGACGTTCCGTTGTTTCGCGGCCACGAAGGACCAAATTTCGTCGCATTGGATTCGTTCGCACTTTAAATTGCGGAGATTGTTGTCCATGTAGTCCGAGCAAGCTGCGCCAAGCTCTACCAGAAGCTTTGCAATCGTATTCTTGGACGCGCCGGTCATACGGACGATGGAGCGAATTGAGCAGCCCTCCACGATGGCCGAAACTATCTGGGTGCGCTTGGCGACATCGAGCTTGTTCATGACTCTAGTATACTTACCGCTAAGCAAAGAGTCAAGTAGAAAAATGAGCGCAGATATAATTTTGCCGGGTTATTTTTTCTTCCATCGCGCCTTCGCGCCTTTGGCCGCGATCTGCGTTCGCTTCTTGGCCGGTAGCGCGGCGGCGCGGGCCAGTCCGCCCTTGCGGCCCAAGGAGACGGCGGCGGGATTCTTCTTGGCGGGCGGCTCTGTCTTTGTGGACTCGCCTATCGATTCAAGAAAAACCTGATGAGCGAGTTGGATCGGATCGCGTGGGCGTTTGGTTGCCATGGACCTAGTATGCCAAGCTTAGCGCTAAGGTCAAGACGGGGGATTTTCAAACTGACCCACTCCCCCTAGACTGGTAGTGGTCAAGTTTGAATTCCTTGGCAATTCTCAATCGCTAAGTTCCTTCTGGCACTCGCAGCACTTTCGGTAGGCTCTTAGATATTCCTTCAATTTGGGAACGCAACTCATGCACACGCAAAGAATCTTCCCCTCATGAGGGATTCGAACGGACTGCTCTGTGGCGTCGGTAAATGCCTTCTGACAAAATCCGCATGGGCGTCCGAACGCACCAGATTGGCCCACTAGTCTTCCGCCAATTTGCCAGCATATCTCGGAGCAGTATGGCTCTCCCGACCCGCCTTGTTTCCATCCTTTATCTTCAGGTGTCATCGGCCCTAGCATCCATTATGCCGCTCTTTCTAAGCCATGCTCTGAGGCTTTCAGGAACGCCACTGGTTGTAATTTTCGCGCGCTAGTGAGGCTCTCCGGAGATAAAGGAGAACGGCAAACCGCTGCGGACCAATCGTTGCAGAGGCTCAGGAATGCTGCTGTCAAGCGCGCAATCTTTCGCAAGAACGTTGTACATCGTGATGTTTCCCCCCTTGTACACAAGCAGGCTCCCTTCAAAAATTACATCCAACCAGATTATTCCGCCAATCTCTTGCGTATAGGCCCGAATTAGTACATTTTCAAACGCCACGGTACACCCCGGACGTGGATTTATGACGGTTCCTCCCGGCAGCATAACTTGGAATTGCAGACGTTTGAAAACCATGTTGCAACCTGAGAATAAGGCACCAGCAAAATCGCTATTGAGGATTGTTTTATCTCTTCCTGCGCCTTCGACTATGGAAGCTTTGCGCTGAGGTGCTGGAAGATCTGCAAGCGTG
>Ga0182024_10016547_pt1 | contig 13973 bp, 16 predicted proteins | sample P32metaG_FD_120480 | JGI IMG/M metagenome (GOLD analysis project Ga0182024, IMG submission 120480) | Permafrost microbial communities from Stordalen Mire, Sweden - P3-2 metaG (Illumina Assembly) | ecosystem: Environmental > Terrestrial > Soil > Wetlands > Permafrost | place: Sweden: Stordalen... | reverse complement strand
TCGGCCAGCCGGAGAGGTGGCAGAGTGGCCGAATGCGGCGGTTTGCTAAACCGTTGTACGGGCTAACACCTGTACCGAGGGTTCGAATCCCTCCCTCTCCGCCAGATTCCCGTAACTCCATCCAGCGCAGAGTCTTGCGAGTTGTGGCCCCAGGGCATTTCTACATCACCCGCGTGCTTGCCAAAGGCAGTGGTTGCACAGTAGTTGCACACATGGTTTCGAGGGTCTTCATGGCAGCCGCTGCGTCGCTGCTCACCGTCTTGACGTAGATATTCATCGTCGTCGTGACGTTTGCATGACGCAGGATTTGCTGAATCACCTTGTCCGAGATGCCAAGGCGATGAAGATTCGTCGCCAGGCCACGCCGGAATGCATGCCAGCCATGCCATTCGAGACCCGACTCTTTAATCGCAGGCCGAATGACATCTCGAGCCAGCGCTTCCAGATTCATCGCGTTCCCGCTTGCATTGGCGAAGACAAAACCTCGGGTTGGGTTGCCGCATTCCGCTCTATGCCTATCTAATAGCGTTTTGAGTTGCGCCACAATTGGAATGGATGCCTTGCTCTTTGGACGCTTGGGCTCTTCAACATGGCTACGCCATACTGATTTCTCAACCCGTATCTCGGCGCCATCGTAGTTTTGCCACAAGAATCCCCGGATCTCTCCCTTGCGTGCCCCAGTGAAAGCCGCCGTAGCGACGACCGTCGCAGCGGGCTCGGGAAGGAGTGTCAGGATCTGCGCTTCTTCTTCGAGCGAATAGGCATAGGTTTCCCCCGCAGGACGGCCTTTGGGGATTTCGACATCGTGCATTGGATTTGGGCTGTTTAGGACTCCCTGACGACGTGCATATCGAAAAACGCCGCTCAAGAAGTGCTTGATATGGCCCAGGGTTGGACGACTCAAGTCCTCACGCGTGGCGATAGACCGTAACATTTGCTGGCCATCGAGAGTCCGAAAGTCACGCAACGCTAACTGACCATCTTGTTGTATGTAGCGAAGCCAAAGATTCTTGTAGCCACAGTACGTCGATCGGCGCTTTTGCTCTTCAACGTATGGCAGATACAACTCTTCGACAAATTGATTCAAGCTCATTGTGCCTTCTGCGGTAGACGTTCCGTCATTCAGCGGTCGAAGGATGTCTTCGGCTAGCTGTTCGACAGAGCGCCTGGAACGATACTTCCCTTCCGCCTTTGCGAGCTGTCGACACTTCTGGATATGCTCAATCGAGCCATCCTGTCCTGTCACATCTTCGCGATAACGGAGATACCAATTCGAGCCTTTCAGGAACACGTATCCTGACTGGTGGTGCCGGGTTCTCTTCATACTCCTCCTTTTAATGAACCCGTCCCACACGCCTGTTGTTCCCCATCACTATACGCCGCTCGACCCACGCCTGGAGTTCCGGGCTTCCCCACAGGAAACGCACATACTTACCTAAGCTCACGTGTGGCAAAGGATCCTCGGCGCGCTTTCGCACCTGATCCCGTATCCAGGAAACCGGCACATCCCATCGCCGCGCAAGTTCGCCGCAGTCGATAAATTCGTAGCCTACGATTCGTGCTCTCTCTTCTGCCTCTTGGGTTCGCTCCCCTTCAACCGAGGTCTGAGAGAGGCTATTTTCGGAGTGAATATCGGCGGAAGCTATGGCAGTATCGTTCCTAATCCGCATCCGACCTTCCCCATCTCTCCTTCCGTTTTCGTGATTGGCTGGCATGATTTTGCTCCGGCATGAATTCGCGCAGAGGCGCCGTACTTGTTGGGGACGTTCTAGCCCACAATGGAAATTCAGTCAAAGGCGCGCCAATGCGATTCCGTCGCTTCCACTCTGTTGCTCTCGGGATTTGACCGAAAATTCGTTTGCGGTTAAGTTCCTGACGCTCACGATGGTGCTTCACTCTCTCGTTCGAGGTCACTCGATGTTTCAATCTCCAGAAGACACCAGCAAACGCCTACGGAGCACCGGTTATCTCGCCGACCCGGTCGCCACCATCACCGTTTATCTCGCTGCGCAACTCCACAAACCACTGTTATTGGAGGGGCCCGCCGGAAGCGGCAAAACTCAACTCGCCTACGCCGTTGCTGAGGCTGCAAATACGAGTGTTGAGCGATTGCAGTGCTACGAAGGCGTCAACGAAGAGAAAGCCATTGGAAAATTCGATGAGCCGCTGCAGAGGCTCTGCGTCGAGTTGAGGGCCAAGTCCAGTAGCGTCGATTGGGAGTGCATGCAAACCGAATTGCATGGCCAGCAGTTCTTCAGCGCGGGGCCATTGCTAAGTGCTTTGCAGCACGAAAAGCCGTGCGTCCTGCTGATCGATGAGCTAGACAAAGTAGACCATGCATTCGAAGCAATGTTATTGGAACTCCTGAGCGTTTGGACGCTGAGCATTCCGAAACTCGGAACGATTCGGGCTAAGAGTATTCCGTTCGTTGTGCTGACGTCCAACGAAGAGCGGCGTATCGGGGATCCACTGCGCCGGCGTAGTTTTTATCTTCGGGTTGAACACCCTACTGCCGAGCGCGAAGCAGAGATTGTGGCGCTGAGGACGCCAGAATCCAGCCGAGAATTTCACGCAGGAATGGCAGGGCTCGCAAAGGCTTTGCGTGGGTGGAGCCTGGAAAAACCGCCATCTGTCTCCGAAATTCTCGATCTCGCTCAGGCGCTCAAACTTCTCGGGAGCGAACGAGTTACGGCGGAGATGAGAGACACCCTCCTGCCCTTGCTGGCCAAGACCGAAGCCGATCGGCGCAAGCTGCTTTTGCGCGACGGATTTGCCAGTCTGATTTATGACGCGCAGCAATACACGGCTGAGGCCCTACGAGGAAATGCGGCATGAAATCAGCACTCATCGTAGTGGGAATGCTTTGTGCAACCTCAATCGGCTGGGCGCAATCGCGTAGGCCGCCAGCACGGATTGAGGCTGAGTACTACGTCGCGGCCTACGCGCGACACTATCGAGTTCCCATTGCGCTGGTACGCGCCATTGTCGAACGCGAGTCGAATTGGCAGCCCTGCGTGATCTCTCCGAAAGGCGCTGTTGGGCTTATGCAGTTGATGCCCGACACTGCTAAGCGGCTGGGCGTGACCGACCGCTGCAACCTCGACCAAAATGTCTATGGTGGCGTGGGCTATCTGGCATGGTTGATGCAGCGGTTTCATAACGATTTCCGGCTCGTGGCTGGCGCTTATTACGTCGGAGAAAACACGATCAGCAGGAAAGGCCTTAATTATCGAAATTCTGAGGTGGTCTTGTACGTCTCAACAATTAGAACGACCTACCTTCGAGAAGCGGGGCTAGAACCAGAGAACACGAACGCCGCTCAGAAAAGAGATATGAGATGAACAAATGTTTGAGTTTGGTGCATCTGATAACGAGCTGTTTGCTGCCTGTTTACATGGCCTCGGCGCAGGCCGAGTTGCCGCAAGCCCGAATCGTGAACCTGAGTATTGACCCAGAGCAGGTCGTGGTCTTGCACGTGCGGCCGGGATATGTCAGCTCGGTGCGGGTGCTGGAGGAAGTTAGCTCCGTTGTCTTGGGCGACCCGGGTGCCTTTAAGGCCGAACACTCCGAAGCCGAACCGCAGCTCGTGTTTTTCAAAACAACAAGTGCTAAGCCCGCACAAACCAATGCTCTGATTACGACTAGAGGCGGCCATGAAATCTCACTTAGCCTGGTGAGCCAAGGAAAATCAGACCATAGTGAAGTGGTCGATTATGTCCTCAACTGCGAGCGGCCGCGCAGTTTTCTGATCAGCCCGGCGCATCCCAGCTTCGTAGTCGGCGAAACCAAGAATGTTGCGCCAGAAGGCCCACCCTCCAACCCTCCCCCAGAGAAACCTGCCAGCCAAGAGCGACAACTGCTGAAGGCGCAGCAGCTTGAAAATCCGCATTGGGAAGGCAAACTGTTGCGGGTTGCAGTAGGACAGACGACGGAAAAGGAGCAGCAGATGGCCGTACCTTTTGCCATTCTTAACGCTTCTGCACGGACCATTGAAGTGCTGCCACCGCAGATACAGCTCGCCGGGACATCGAAAGACAAACATCGGAAGGCGATCAAGGCCGAACCGGTAGCGATCAAAGATTACTGGATGACCACACGCCGACTCGCACCTGGCGCTAGGGCCGATGGAGTGGTCGTGTTCGAACGGCCCAGTTTCAAGGAATCCAGCGAAAGGTTGTTACTGGCAGTTGCGCAAGCGGAGGAGGTCGACCGTCCTGTCTTGGCGCCGATTGCGTTTGTGGCCCCGGTAATGGGAGGTGCGAAGTGACTTGCCCAAACGGACACAGTGACAATGGAAACGCCGGATTGATGCAGGAGCCAGACGAAAATCAAATCCTCGACAACATGCCCAACCCTCCGCTCGCCCCTGCCATCTTGCCGGAGGTTGCGACCAGAACCAAGCAGAGAGCCAGGCAGCAGATCCAGCAGAACCGATTCGTAATCATCGGCGCAGGTGCAATCGTGACGGCGCTCCTGATCTTCGTTGCTATCTCCATGCCACATCGAGGTGGGACAGACAAGTCGAAAAATCGCGCTGCGACCTCGAAGGACGAGTCGGCCGTGGAAACCAGCAACGAAAGCAAAAGTCTGTTCCCGATCACTGATTCCGGGCGCCCCGCCACAAAAGAGGCCCACCAAGGTTTTCTGAACGAACGCGACCTCCAGCGAACTGTACTGCGCTCGGCATCGAATGCTTCGCAGACGGGACAGACGAACGGACCGGGGACACTGGGTTCGATACCACCTTTTGGAGAACAGGCATGGCAAGCACCGCCTTACCAACCAGGGACCAGTGCTGAGATTGCCGACGTGGGCAAGGTAGAGCGCGAAGCCATGGAGAAGCCTTCGCTAATGTATGTGCGAAAGGCCTCGGCCAGCCCTGCGGGTTTTCAATCCCTCAATAACGCAGAGCCGCAACTGGGATTGGGTTTGGCCACCGGCACGCGCTTACGTGCCCGCTTGGAGTCGGCTGCAAGCACGGCTGTTCGGGCGCCAGTTCTAGCGGTAATCGAGTACAACTACGAGCGCGATGGAGAAATTATTGTTCCTGCAGGAGCCAAAGCGATCGGCCACATCAGAGATGCAAACCGTTCAGGATATGTGGATCTCCAGTTTGATTCTCTGCTGATGCCGGACGGCGCATGCGTTCCCCTCGAGGCTGCCGCCACAGACTTAGACTTGCGTCCGTTGAAAGGAAAAGTTTCGGGTAAGAACACGGGAAAGAATGTCTTGGTCAGATCGCTGTCAGGAATCGGCCAAGCCAGCGCCATGTTCGTGGGACAAGGCAGCTTGAACCAGCCGTTGAGCGAGTCCGATCTCATGCGAGAGCGCGTCAGCAACAATGTCGGCGAAACCGGAGACGAATAGGTTTCTCGATTGGCCGTAAACCAGCAGATCGTGGTGACAGTTTCGGCTGGGGCGCCCATCTATGTCGTACTTGAACAAACACCCAGGTCCAATCAACCTTTAACGCAAACGAGTTCACGAAACAGTCCGACCTCCAACTCGTCCAATGCTGACCAGTTGCGCCAGTTGCTCCAGTTGCAGCAGGAGCTAAACCAATCGCCCACCAGCAACCAAGCAGCGCAGTAGACGATTGGTCAAGAGACCAGAGTTTCTCGCCTTCGACTCTTCGGAATCAAGTGAGTGAATTCTGAATGTGCTTGTGAGATGCACCAAAGTCAAACATTTGTTCATCTCACTACGAATTCCGCGGCGGCCCAACAAATTCTCATATCGGGTCGTTTTCAACGAAGGGAGTTCGTTGTGAGATGCACCAAACTCAAACATTTGTTCATCTCATAAGACTTCTCATTGCGCACTGCGGACGTGAATTCGGTGGGAGCTTCACTTTTGAAATCCATGCTCAACAAGGACTCTTCGCAACTTTCAATCTGTGCTTTCCACCTTTCGGCGCCCTAATGCCTTTCTAAAAACGCTTCGAGACTAGCCTGCTGACTTGCCCGAAATCTGAACTGCCCATATGTTCTCGCCTGCGACGTGGGAAAGTTCCTCACCGCGATCGCACGCGAGGAGCATATGAAATTGTTGAGTTGGAGAGACGTGCGGTATCGCTTTGCACTTGTGAGCCTCCTGATCGTTGTTTCCCTTCAGCTATTTCCATTGCTGTCCAATGCCCAAAATCTCGGACAGTCGCCACAGACGGGCCAAGCCGTACAGGGTCAAACTGCTGCGCAACCTGAGGGAACCGTGCTGAACCTTGTGAACTGGGTGGGTAACGTGATCTCTCCTGTCGGAGCGGCACTGGCGGTGGTCATGGCCGTTATCTCCTATTCGCAAGGCCGCGGCGTGGCACGCTGGGCGGTGACTGCAGCTGGTCTGTTGGTGATCTCGGGCCTCACGCGCCTGATCGAGTTCTGGATCCAGAACGGTACGGCGGGCGTGCAATAGGAACGCTCACTGTGGAGTGCTTAGGCAATGACGCTGCCCCAAATCCTCGTCGATCTGTTGACACTGCTATTCGACATGGCAGTACCAGCTGCCATCTGCACGATGGTGCTGGCTGGGATCGCATTGCGGCAGGAAGGCGGCGTGAACTTCCATACAGGGGGCAAATTCCAGAGATGGATGCTGTGGTCGGTGATTCTATTGACGCTGCCGCAGTTCCTGTCGTGGTTTGCGGCGCAAGGTATCACGATGCCGGCGCAAGGCGGAGGCATCGGCAGTGCGTGGGTTGCGAACTTGCTGACAAGCTTCAGCGGTTTTGTTTCGAACGTCGTGCTTGCCAAACTTATTCCTGTGCTGGCAGCGTTCTGCGTGTTGAAGGCGGCTCTAGATGCGGCCGAAGGGCAGAGCCCGTTGCCATCCGTTATTGCGGGAATCTTTCTGTTGTCCGTTTCCGGGACTGTCCAGCTCATGCAGAGCTGGAACAGCGGATCGGAGTTCGCCACTACGGACATGCTGACGTCGGCGTGGAACTTCCTTGCCGGGACCATCCTGCCCGAGGCGGCAGGTTTGGCCATCGTGGGAGCGATCTTCAACTATGCGTGCCATCGGCCTTTTATGCCGCTGGTGGGATCAGGATTGGCGTTCTTGAGCGTTTCGGCCATCTGGCAGCTGATACGGGCCATGGCCGGCTGATGAGGATTGGAGGTGATTCTGTGAATCTGTCAAACGGGTTGCTCAACCTGACGAATTGGCTGGGCAACGTCATCATGCCGACCATGGCTGGTTTATTCGCGGCCGCAGCGGTATATCGCTTCAGCAAAGGTCACCCATACTCCCACCTCGGGTACGCGGCACTGGCCTCTTTGATGTGCTCTGGGCTCCTGCGTGCCATGGAGTCGTTCAGCAACCAGGCAGCATGGAACAACCCAGACCGCTACTGGATCTCTGTGTTGACGCTGGTGAACTGGGTCGGCAATGTTTTGTTGCCGCTCTATGGCGCAGGACAGGTCGTGCTCGCGGTTGCGCACTTCGCAGGTTTACTAGAGCGCATGACGATCGGCGAGGCGTGGGTCCGCAACCTCATCGCTGCGATGTGCTGCTTTAGTTTATCGGGGCTATTGCGCTTGGGAGAGTTCTGGATTCAACACGGAACAGCCGGAGTGCGCTAGGAAGGAGATTACGAATGCCGTTACAAGTGACACCCGTGAACCGCAATCTACAGACGCGAGTGACGTTCATGCTTCTGGAATTGGAGGGCCTGTTCATCGTGCTGGGCGCGGCAGCCATCATGAACGTCCTCGGCCATTTTGTAGGTGGCGAGATCGCGGGAATGCCCATGAATCTCGTCCTCCAGTATGGCGTGCCGCTACTGATGGTTCCTGTACTGATGGCCTTCAAGTATGGCAAGCCACGGGGCTACGCTCGCGATCTTGCCTTCTGGTACCTGAAACCGCATGCCTACTGCGCCGTGGCACGCGACCGCGAGATCCGGTCTGCGTACGTGAAGGAGGAATAAACAGTGTCGATGACTCTGGAACAATACGAGCGAAAACTCCACGATCCGGCATTGTGTGAGCAACTCCCGGTCCGCGACTACCTGGACAACATTGTCGTTCGTACGAACGGCGCGTTCGTAGCGGGCTACGCGTTGAAGGGATTGGCTTCGTATTTCGCGAGCGACGAAGGCCGAGACCGAGGGAAATTGATGTTGGAGGCGCTCCTGCGTTCTCTGCCGGAACAGGGCATGAGAGTGCAGTTCCGCTATGAAGTAGTGGAGGACCTCGGAGACCTGCTTGAGCATTATGTCGAGATCCAGCAATCAGAACGGCCAGAAGTAATTGCCCTCGATGAACTGCGCGTCGAACGATGGAGAGCGAAGGAGGCCGACGGCCACTACATGCGGCCTCTCCTACACGTGTACTTCATCTGGGACCCAGTCGTCCATCGTCGAATTGCGGGTAAGCCGCTGAAACCAACGCGCAGTCCTTTCAGTTTTTCGGCTCGGAAATGTATCGAGCGCAGCGCTCGGGAGCATCAGCAGTTGCTCGACGAATTCGAGAGTATCTTGCGTGGCCTCGAAACCACGCTCGAGGCGGCGGAACTCGGAGCACGTCGGCTGACCGACGATGAGATGTTTCTTGAGGCGAAACGAGCTCTCAATCCCTTGGCTGCCGATTCTAGACCGTACAGACCGGGTGAGAATTCGCTCGAATACCGGAGCGCTCGTGAGCGGATCGTCGACACAAGCATCGCCGATGAAACGGACTCCTATCTGAATGTCGGTGGAATCCTCTATTCCTTTGTAAGTCTGAAAGAACTCCCCGATGCTACATTCCCTGGAATCCTAAGAGAGTTGGTTGGTCTTGATTTCCCGCTCATCATCAATGCGCAGATCACGATTCCCGATCAAGCAAAAGTGCTCAAGGGCTACAAGAGCCGGTTGCGCAAGATGCAGGCTGTGCAGCGGGACTCGAACGGGGGATTCCGGACCAACGTGGAAGCCCAGGTTGCCGAAGGCCAGCTAGTCAGAGTGCAACAGGACATTATTTCGAGCTCGGTTAAAACCGCCAAGCTGAGCTTGGTCATCGGAACGCGCACTTCACGCCCAGCAATCACGACTGTGGAACTGGAGCAATCAGAAAGAACTATCGATAACCGGCGCCAACAACTTCTCTATGCGATCTCCCGAATGAACGGTGCCAAGGCGGTGGCGGAGTCACTTGCGAAAAAGCGCTTGTTTTTCAGTTCACTTCCGGCCATGGCGGACTCTGACAAGCGAGACCAGGACTTGCTCACCTCGAATGCGGCGGATCTTGTGCCGGTCGAAACACCGTGGCGCGGCACACCACGGTCGCCATTATTCCTGCTTGAAACTCCGTACCGCCAGCTCATTCCCTTCTCGCCTTTCGATCCCGGCCTGAGCGACGCGAACATGCTGGTCATGGCGAAAACCGGCGGCGGAAAGACCGTCATGGTACAGCAGTTTCTTCTGATGGCCGCGAGGAGTAACCCGTTGATTTCGATCCTTGAGCGTGGCGATTCGTATCGTCCACTGGTTGAGTTGATGGGCGGACGAATGATCACGATGTCGCTCGATAGCGAACAAACGATTAACCCATGGGATTTGCCCGAAGGAGAAAGAGAACCAAGCAAGGATCAAGTCGCATTTCTGAAAAATCTGACGCGCCACATGCTCGGCGAGGGCGGGGCCGAAGACACGCAACTCCTTGACAACCTCATCACCGAGGCCATTCTTCGGACTTACAAGAGGGCGGCAATCCGGCCCTCGACTCCCATTCCAACATTCTCCGACCTTCGCGACGAACTCTCACAGTGGCGCGACGAGGAAAAGAACCAGCGTGTTATGGACGAAGCCCACCTGGCAGCAATCAAGCTTCGTAGCTGGACCGGCGAAAAGGGAGTGTATTCAAAGCTGTTCGACCGTCCCACAACGATCTCACTCGACAATCCTTGGTTGTTCTTCAACGTAGAGCAATTGAGCGATGACCGGCGACTGGAAACGGCAATGAGTCTTCTCATCGCTCACGCCACCGCGCAACGGGCAGCAGGCAAGGCGGGCAGACGGAGCATCACGGTTCTCGATGAGTGCTGGTTCCTGCTGGATTCTCCGGTGCTGGCGCCCGAAGTGGTGCAACTCTTTCGTACGGCGCGCAAGCGTAACGCCAGCGTCTGGGGAATGAGCCAAACGGCGGAAGATTTTGTGGGGACGGAATCGAAGCCCAGGCCGCACGGGGCGGGCATCGTGAAGAATTCGACAACCAAGATCATCAGCCAGCAGCCGGGAGACATGACCGCCCTGCGGGAGCACCTGCATTTGAACGATACCGCTTTGAACCAGATCAAGCATTTCAGCGCTCCTATCAAGGGCAAGAGCGCCGACGCGCTCATCGTGATTGGAGAGAAAGCCGACACCACGCACACGATCCGCATGTCACCGACCACGGTCGACTACTGGATCATGACGACCTACGCACGGGAACGCGTGTATCGGTCGTGGTGGCTGGAGCAGAGGAAAGCCGCGCCCTTGATTGAAGCCTATCGCGAGCTGGCTGAAAGGTTCCCGGTAGGGCTGGCCGATGTTGATCCACTTCCGGAAGAAATCTCAGGAGAAGTCGCAAGAGGTACACGCATATGAAAACTAAAACTCTGGAGTTCCTTCGCAAATTTAAATACCGATTGAACCGCAGCAGGCGATGGCTGCTCGTGGCTGTGATCACCTTGTGCCTGATTCCCTCGAACACGGGAGCTCAGGGAATCGGAGACCTTCTGTTGCTGCTTCATACCATCACGAGCACTCTCCAAGGCCCGATTGGCGACGCATTGACGGAAATGCGGAAGGTGAGTGCCGCAGTGAACAATTTTCGTCAGGAGATCATCTGGCCTTTGGCCTTGATCAACCAGGCGAGATCGTTTGTCAGTGCAACCCGGGCGCGCTACACCGGACTGATGTCCCAGATTGAAGGCATCAAGAACAACAGCGCGACCCTGGCTCTCCCCATGCAGTTGGAGTCGATGTTCCGAGGCGCCCAGTCGGGGTCCATCGGGCAGATTCCCTCGCTATACACGCAGGTCTACCAGCCGGTCGCGTTGGTTGGAATTGCCCAGCCGGGGCAGCGCAACCTCATGGACATTGACGATGCGATGGCCATGGATTCGCTGAAGACTTCGATGGTCTCCGACCAAACCACTCAGGGGATGCTAACTCTCGCCGATTCTCTCGAACAGCAGGCAATGAGTGCGGCTCCCGGATCGGCGAGTATGGTCACTGCGCAGGCCCGCGTCGCCGATCTCGTAACTCAGGCCCAGTTGGCGAAAATGCTCGCCGCTCAACTGCGCCAGGAAGCAACCAAACTAGCGCACCAGAATGCGACGCTCAAACACAGCGCGACAACAACGCAAAATCTTTTCAACCAGATCCAGAAAGTTCTAGCGCATCCATAAGGAGTTCGAAAAATGAAATTGCCAACACTCTCTCGTCTTTGGAAAGTCCTCCGGAACGCACTGGTCGCGGTATGCGGTCTGGCTATTCTAGTTGCGCTGCTCCCCAGCAAGGCTCGCAGCCAGCTTGGACTTGATCCGTGCTGCGCCATGATGTCGGTTGGGCTCAACAGCATTTCCGGCCTGCTACGGAGCGTCGTGGCTCAGCCGCTAGGTTCCATTCAGCAGAGCCAACAGCAATCCGCAAACTTCGAGCAGCAGGTGGTGTTTCCCATGGCTGCGATTAGTCAAGCCAGAAACATGGCTGTCCAATTCCAGAGCCAATTCGTCCAGATGCGCCAACTATTCCAGTTGCCAATATCGAGCGCAACACTACCCATGCCGCAACTGCTCGAACAAAGCCTGCTCTCAGGTAATCCGGGCGCAATGCCACAGATCACAAGCAACTACTCTGCTTTGTATGGCACCGTGATGCCGCCGGCGAACGCGCCCCAGCCGGTCCGGAACATGGTCGATATGACCGATGCGGAGGCACAAGCTGCCATGAAAAAGGCGGTTGAAATCGACGCCCTGGCCAACCTGGAGCTTCAGGCAGCCGAACAGATCAATCAGCAATTGCAAACCGCCGCGCCCGGCAGTTCCACCATTTTGGAGGCCGAGACCGCGGCCTGGCTAGTGAGGGCCAACGCATACACTCAGTCCGCGATGGCGGAACTGGTGCGCGTGCGCTCGATCGAGTTGGCGAATTCGAGCGGTCAGCTCAAGTTCAGCGCTTCTCATGCGGCAACGCTTCAGACTACGGGCAATCAGGTCTTGCAGCAGGGAGTTCAGTAACCGTGTTTTACTTTCAGCAACTTCTGAACACGGCGCTGGCTGGGATCGACGGCACCGCCATCATTTCGACGGTCACGAACTTTGCATTCGCGATCCTGCTGATTGGTTTCCTGATCGGCCTCTATCAAGCCGCGTTTCATGGCGGCGATTTGCAAGCCCTGGCGGGAACGGCCATCAAGTATCTGGTCGTTGCCATGATCGTTTCCAACTGGGCAACCGTGTTTCGCGGCGTCAACGGCTCCTTCAACACGGTTGCGAATTTCATCGGCAGCAGTTCCGGCGCCGGAGACATGTTCCAGAGTTGGATGGGACAGCTCCAGCAACAGTTCACAAACAACCCGTCGCTGACCCTGACGGACATCATCACAGGCGATGCAGCCGCCACGATCACGGTGGTCCTGCTTGTAGTCGCCTATCTTCTTTATGCCCTCGCGATGATCGTGTTCTGCTTCTTCTACACCTTGTTTGGCGCGGTGCTCTACGTGGTCGGCCCTCTCGTGCTTGCTCTGATTCCCATCCCGGGGGTTGGCCAGCTGGGGAAGTCGTATGCCGTCAATGTGATGATCTGGAACGCCTGGGGCATTCTCTATGCTGTGTTCGGCGCGCTCATCACCGCCATCCAGGTCAACCAAGTCAACAACATCCTGGGAAATGGATTCCTTGGTTTTCTGAAAGGAGCGGGAGACTCGGTCATGCTTGGTCTGGTCAGCATCTTTTATGCCCTTGCCATCGCTCTCATTCCGTTCATTGCCAAGAGGATCATCTCGGGCGATGTCGGGTCAACAGCCTTTGCGCTGGTGAGAGCAGGCGGGGTTGCTGCCGGCGCCGCCCTGGCTGGAGTCAGCGGCTTTGCAGCAGGAGCGAGTTCGGGTTCGACGGGCGCTGCGGCGGCGGGCGGCGGGGGCGCTTCCTCGACGTCGATTACCCTGGCCTCGTCAACAGCGCCACCTGCTCCCTCGATGCCCGATTTCATTCGTTCAGGGGTTGCGAGCGCAATGAGAAGCAACAGCGGCCCATTAATGCCCGCAGCCAACGCAAATGGCAACGAAGGCTCTGGTACCCGAGATGTCGCCGCTGCCAGGTCGGGCAGCGGAGGCCGACATGGGTCCAGTTATCGACCCCATTCGGTAACCCAAGTCGTCAGTTTTAACGTCGGCAGGGCGCTCGGGAAGGCTGCGGGAAGGAATAATGCCGAGAATAATTAGCTCTGGCAGAGGAGGTTTCTATGTGGAGGCAGCCACCGATCTGGGAACCGAAAGGGACGAAGTTCCGACCGTACAGCATCACAACCCTGATCTTCTTTTATATCGGGAAGTTTTTCGGCCGTTTGTTCGGTCGACGTGATTGATTGGTCTTCAAACGCTAAAGGGGCAGTGAATATGTGGTTGAAAAGGAAAAACCCGTCTAAAGAAACCGATGCGCCGGAGAAGCTCCGCCACAGCCGCTATTACGAGCACGATGGGATCCTGCGTGCGTACGCCAACCGAGCGATGGTGCTAGCGTTCTTGTGCGTGCCTACGACGATGCTGGCGCTCGCCTTCGCTGTCTACGTCCGCATGCAGCCCCCCACAGTCATTCATGTCGATGAGAACGGCATGGCGACGATCTTGGGGGTAAACAAACCAGCTGTTTCGGTGACGCAAGGCACTGGATCGGAGCCGACCGAGTTTGAGAAGCGGGCTTTCGTGCACCTGTTCCTCGAACGCTATCTGAATTTCTCACCGACGAATGTGAGCCGTAACTGGGCCGACAGCCTGAACATGATGACTGCC
>Ga0182024_10016546_pt1 | contig 13974 bp, 10 predicted proteins | sample P32metaG_FD_120480 | JGI IMG/M metagenome (GOLD analysis project Ga0182024, IMG submission 120480) | Permafrost microbial communities from Stordalen Mire, Sweden - P3-2 metaG (Illumina Assembly) | ecosystem: Environmental > Terrestrial > Soil > Wetlands > Permafrost | place: Sweden: Stordalen... | reverse complement strand
GTTGGCGACGGACGTATTTTTAGGGGATCCGGCGCGGTTCGCTGACGGCAAAGCTCTGGTGAGTTATGTGGGAATGATCCCGAGCGAATATTCCAGCGGTGGTCAGCAGCGACTCGGCGGGCTGAGCAAACAAGGCAACCCACTGCTGCGCTTTCTCTGGTGCGAGGCAGCCGTGCATGCCGTACGCCGAGACCCGGAGTTGCAACGCTTCTACCGGCGCAAGCTGTCACAGAAGGGACTGGGGAAAGCGAGAGTTGCCGCCGCTCGCAAGCTCGGAATCCGGCTGTGGATCTTGTTGCGCGACCGGATCGATTACCAAGAGTTCTGTCGCCGCGGCCAGATGCGGCAGAAAAGCGGTGGTGCCCGTGCGGGGATGCCAGAAGTGGGTCATAGTCCTGCGATCGAGTGACTGCGAAACTGATTAGGCTACCCGCCTCCCTCGAACAGGAGGGAGTTCGAATAACTCATCATGGTCTTTCATGGCCGAAGAGATGGTTGGTGGGCAACACCGGATCGATGAACTAGCACGGGCTGAGCGAGTCGGGTGAACACAGATGAATAGGAAGCGGCGGTGAAACATTCACCGAACAACATGGTGCACCAGCGCCTATACACAGGTGTGCCCGATGGAAGCCAAAAACAAGAGAAACCACTCTTGACACCGCCGACCTCGTTAGAGATAACCCACTACCTTTGGGTGAGCCCGCTTGCGGTGGCGTAAGTGAATCCGTCCGCCAGTTGTGAATCGGACGCCGACACAGGAGCATGCAAGCAGGAATCTCCAGCCTGATTTACTAGGCTTGCCCGCCGAAAAAATCTCACTCTTGCACGCCGTCCACGAAGGATGCACAATTCCGCTCATGGCACTCGAATTTACGGCGTCCTATATCAAGGAATCGACCGGTATTCTTCATCATTACAAGCGTCTGGCGGAGCGCGCGCTCGCGCAGGTGCCGGATGAGGCTCTAACGCTTACGCTTGATTCCGAGTCGAACTCGATCGCCACAATCGTAAAGCATCTAGCCGGCAACATGCGCTCGCGCTGGACTGATTTTCTGACCTCGGACGGCGAGAAGTCCTTCCGCAACCGCGACGCCGAATTCGAAGCACCTTCGCAAACGCGCGCCGAAATGATGGAAGCTTGGGAAACAGGATGGAATTGCGTTTTCGACACTCTGGCGACGCTTTCCGACTCCGATCTCGGCCGGCGAATTACCATTCGGAACGAGCCTCATTCCGTGATGCAAGCGATCGACCGTCACATCGCCCACCTGTCCTATCACACGGGGCAGATCGTCTTTCTCGCAAAACATTTCGCGAGCAAAGAATGGAAGACGTTGACCATTCCACGCGGAAAGTCCGCCGAATTTAACGCCCGCGTGGCATCGGGCGAAGTCTCGCAGCGCTAGTGGCGAATCAACCCCTCCCTTGCTCTACGCGCCATTCAGGTACGGCCTGCTCTGTGCGATCATCGAGATCGAATGATAGAAGTCTCAGGTGTCGAAATCTTGTCGAGACCTTCCAAAAGCCGCCCGCGTGAGTCTGAGAAAATAGCGCGCTTTCCGGACTGCGCTTCCAGCAGTGCGAAGGAAGCTGCATGAGCGCTCTGCATATCTTCGGCGTCCTTCTTCTGATTGGCGCGAACGCCTTCTTTTCGGCTGCGGAGTTCTCTCTCGTAACAGTCCGCCTGTCGCGTATTCGGCAACTCGTCCAAAAAGGTGATCCCCGCGCGAAAATTGTCGAACAGTTACTCAGCGATCTTGGCCGGGCGGTTTCGGGCGTTCAGGTGGGGATTACGCTCACCAGCCTTTCCTTGGGGTATCTTGGTGAAATCACGCTTGCGGGAATTCTGAGTCCGCTGGTCGAGCAAATCCGCCGGCCGTGGGCTGCGCTTATCGCGCACGGAGCCGCACTCGTACTCGCATTCGGGCTCCTCACGATCCTACAGGTCGTATTCGGCGAGTTGGTCCCAAAAGGTCTGAGCCTTGCGCGCGCCGAACGTGTCGCGCTGCTGATTGCCAGGCCGTTTCACTGGTTTCTGAATACTTTCCGGTGGGCGATCGATCTGCTCGATGGATTCGCCGAAAAGATAGTTCTGGCTCTGGGCGTTGTGGCGCCTCACAGTCACACGCTCGTGCGCTCTTCCGAGGAATTGCAGATCATGATTCAGCAGGCGCGCGATCGGGGGCTGCTGCCTGCCGGCGAAGTGAAATTCATCCAGAACGCGATGGAATTAAGTCAGGTACAGGTGCGCGAGGTAATGGTGCCGCGTCCCGATATGCACGCACTACCGGGCAACGCGGGCCTCGAAGAAACGATGAGAATGTTCGCTACGACGCAACGGTCGCGCATCCCCGTCTACGAAGGCACTCTGGATCACGTCCTGGGATTTGTGCATATAAAGGACGTGATCTGGGTCCTGCTTGATCGCGCCCGGCACGCCGAAGAGCGCTTGCCGCTTCCCGCATTTCAGCTAAAGCCTCTCGTGCGCGACGTTCTGATCGTCCCGGAGACAAAACCCGCCAGCGAATTGTTGCTCGAATTCCGGGCGCGGCGCACGGGGCTTGCAATGGTGGTGGACGAGTTCGGAAGCATCCTGGGCCTCGCGACGCTCGAAGACATCCTCGAACAGATGGTGGGCGAGATCCATGACGAATTCGACGTTGTCGAAGGGCCGCTCGTTCTCCCTGACGGCGGGATGGTGTTTGACGCGGCCATAAAAGTCCGAGACCTTGAATCGCAGTACAACATCGCGCTCCCTGACGATACGTCCTACGAGACAATCGGCGGATTTGTGCTGAACAGGCTCGGCTTCATTCCACGCGGCGGCGAAAGCTTCGAAGCGGAAGGCTTCCGCTTCACCGTGATGGAAATGGATCGACGCCGTGTTTCTCGCGTGAAGATCAAAGCGCTGCGTCGGGCAGAACCGCTTGCGCCGCGAACGTCGGATTCGGAAACATCCGGCCCTCCATCGATGAACTCTGATTCGACGGAATCGGATCGGCCGGCTGACCTGTTGAAAGAGCGTCGCGGCAAATGAGCGGAAAAATCACCCGTAGCGGCAGTTGAACAAAAGCGGCGAATGAACCGGACGGAAGAACCGAAGCGCAATGAACGAAAGCGCGCGAACTGAAAGATGAACTAAAAATGATCCGATACATCTCCATGCGGTTGCTGTTCGCGGTGCCGGCACTGTGGCTGATTGTCACCATGGTGTTTCTGCTCGCGCATATCGTTCCCGGCGATCCCGTACAGCAGATGCTCGGCGAGGGAGCGCGAGCGGAGGACCTGCGGCAATTGCGCCACGCGCTCGGACTGGACCTGCCGGTTTCCGTGCAGTACGGCCGATATCTCGCGGGCGTCGTACACGGCAATTTGGGGGAATCGTTTCGATTCCAGCAGCCGGTGATGAGCGTCGTTCTCTCGCATTACCCGGCAACGCTGGAGTTGGCGATTGTGGCGCTTTTGGTGTGCGCCGGCATCGGTATTCCCGCGGGCATTCTAGCGGCATCGCGGCGTGGCAGACCGACGGACCACGCCGTCGGCATATTCACCTTACTGGGGCTCTCCGTCCCCAATTTTGCACTCGGCCCGGTGCTTATCCTGTTTTTCTCCTTGATCCTGGGCTGGCTTCCGGTTTCCGGCAGGGGCGGACCAGCGAACTTTATTCTGCCCGCGGTGACGCTTGGCGCTGCACTCGCTGCAATTCTCACGCGTATGGTCCGAACTTCGGTGATCGAGGAACTCTCCAGCGACTACGTCCGAACGGCTCGCGCCAAGGGGCTTTCGGAGACAGCCGTCCTCTTCCGCCATGCGTTTCGCAATGCGTTGATTCCTATTCTGACGATTCTCGGCCTGCAATTCGGCACGCTGCTTGCCGGCACGATTGTCACGGAAACAATTTTTTCGTGGCCGGGAATCGGGCGGCTCGCCGTGCAGGCGATTGAGGCGCGCGACTATCCGCTGCTGCAAGGCTGCATTCTTCTGATCGCCGTCTCCTACGTTCTTGTAAACCTTCTGACGGATTTCGTGTATGCGCTTGTCGACCCCCGCGTGCGGCTCGGATGAAAGCTCTTCGCGATTTCTTGCGGCACAACAGCCTGGGACGCTGGGGGTTTATTCTCACGGTGTTTCTAGTATTTCTTGCCCTGGCGGCTCCATGGCTCGCACCCGCGGACCCGACAGCGCAAAATCTCGCATCGCGGCTGGCCGGCCCGAGCGCCGCCCATTGGATGGGCACCGACGAACTCGGCCGCGATATTCTCTCGCGCGTTTTGTATGGCACCCGCATATCGATGCTGGTTAGCGTCAGTGTAGTGCTGGGGGCGGGAATAATCGGGCTTGCGATTGGTTCGCTAGCCGGTTATTTCGGCGGGTGGCTCGACGGCCTCGTGAACATCATCTTGATCAACGCGTTCCTTTCGTTCCCGGGAATTCTCTTGGCCATTGCCTTCGCCGCGTTTCTCGGCCCGGGCATCGGCAAAGTGATACTGGCCCTGATCGTCACGGGATGGGCGGGTTATGCGCGCCTTGCTCGTGCTCAAATTCTTCAAGCGAAAGAAATGGAATACGTGCTCGCCGCGCGCTCGCTGGGAGCGTCGAATTTGCGCATCCTTGTGCGTCACTTGCTACCGAACATTCTTCAACCCGTGCTGGTGCAAGCGACGATCTCCATGGCGGGAGCGATTCTGGCGGAATCGACACTAAGCTTCCTCGGCGTTGGCGTGCTGGCGCCGATGCCGAGCTGGGGCGCCATGCTCAATGACGCGAGAAGCCATCTCTTCGACGCGCCGCACCTTGTGATTTTTCCGGCGCTCGCGGTGATGCTTGCCGTTCTCGCGTTCAATCTGCTGGGCGACGCTCTCCGCGATTGGATGGATCCGCGCCTGCGTTCTTACCTCGTCGTCACCTCTCTTGCTCGATAGCGCGGCTTTTCAAGAAGTTCTCGCGGCTTGCAGACGCACTCCGCCGGGAAGAATTTAGCAGACTCGCGGAAGTAAGTTTCCACTCTACGGTAATCGGCCCGACAATTTCCAACGAGCCCAGGCTTAGAATGCTCCGCAAGTACAGTAAATGCTGTACTTAGTCCTAAGGTTCGATGGTACCCACTGTGCCTTTATTGACTGCGCGTGGCAGCGATAAAGGAGATCCTCTAAATGGTTCTTGCCATCGCTACTCTTTTCCTCCAGTTCGCGCCCTCGGTTCAAGCAGTTCCGATAGCAGCCGCAGCGGCAGAGAAAACATCGATCTCGGAGCCCATTAGCTTGGCCATCCATCCTCCGGCGTCCCTCGCGGTTGCCGACGGGAGACTTAAAACGGTAACGAAAGCCGCTGCGTCTGAACCAGATCTTGACGGTAGGTCTGAGAGCGACGGTTCTTCAAGTGCGGAACCCGGCAGCGTTCGCGCGGTTTCGACCGAAATAGCCGCACAGAATACCCAAGCCCTTTCGACAATTCGCATTCCTGACTCCATCTCATCGAAGCAGGGCGATTTGATTGGCGTCGAACGATTTCCATCGACCCGCAGATGGATCGCGTTATCGCTGGTGCAGCACGGCGCCGCCGCGTTCGATGCCTACTCGACGCGCGACGCGATTTCGCATGGGGCGGTCGAAGCCGATCCTCTGATACGGCCGTTCGCCAATTCTTCCGGAATCTATGCTGCAATCCAGGTGATGCCCGTGGCTCTCGATTACACATCTCGGCGAATGCAGCGTAGCCCGAACAATTTTATCCGCCGTATCTGGTGGGTCCCGCAATCCGTGGCCACCGCTTCGTTCCTTTTTTCCGGCGTCCATAATTTTCACGTCGCCGGCGAACGATAGCTTCAACGCCGCGGATTTGCGGTTGGCATAAATTTTTCTTCCTGGCAGGAGAAGAAAAAAGGACGTCCGATTCTCCCCGAGCGTCCTTTTGGGTAGTGCTCTAGTTCAGACTTTTGTTGCACTACCTCCTTTTGCGTTTTATGGTGTTTCTCCCCGCACGCTGCTATGATCAAAAAATCGCTATGAATATCCGAGTTTGTGCTCTGTTCCTTCTTGTTTTAGGCGTTTTCAACAATGGCCGATCAACCACGGCGGAAACGACTGCCCCTCCGCCTTCTCCTCCGAAGCCTCCGGCTATCGTGATCGGGTTCGTCGGCGGATTAGTGAAGCACGACAATATGGTCCACAGCGAGGTGCAACTCGCCGCGGAACTCCGCGCCGCTTACTCCTCGGACGTATATGTCGAGGTATTCGAGAACTACCATCGGGAAAAAGCTTACCAAAAAATCCTGCGCCTCCTGGACACCGATCACGATGGAACGCTCACGGCCGAGGAAAAGCAAAGGGCGCAGATCATTATTTACGGCCATAGCTGGGGCGCGTCGGAAACCTTGGCTCTCTCGCGCGAATTGGAGAAAGAAGGAATCCCTGTTCTTCTGACGGTACAAATCGACAGCGTTGCCAAGTTCGGCCACAGCGACAAAGTTATTCCCGCCAATGTCGGCGAGGCCGTCAATTTTTATCAGCACCGCGGGCTTATCCGTAGCCAGACTCAAATTCGAGCAGTTGATCCGCGGCGCACGAGGGTCATCGGGAATATCCTGTTCGACTATAAAGGCCAGGCCATTCATTGTGACAAGTATCCGTGGTGGGATCGCTACATCGTGAAGGCTCACACTCAAATCGAATGTGACCCAAAAATTTGGAATCAGGTAGATTCGCTGATCCGTTCGAAGCTTCCTTCCCTCGAAAGAGCCGCGGCAGTTCCCTCGTTGATACGTTAATCCGGCTTTCCGCGCTCTGCTTCAAAATAGCCGAATCAGACGGCAAGCGCGGGCCGATCCTCCGTAGAAATCATGCGCGGTGAGATCTGCAGAATTCCACCACGCGCGCCTCCGACCAGAATCGTTCATCCCCGCGTTCGTTCGAGATGAAAGCGCAATGGCCTCCGTATCGGGTGGCTAAGAACGTAATCTGCGGATTTTCGCGCAGCGTTGAATCGAGGAATGATTTGAACGGAACGACAGGGTCATCTTCCGCCGTCAGAATCAGGGTGGGGCGTCGAACGGCGGCGATCAATCGCTTGGCGCTCGACCGCGCGTAGTAATCCGAAGCGCCTTCAAAGCCGCAGAATCGGGCGGTAATGAGTTCGTCGAAATCGCGGACCGTTCGAATATTCCGCATCCCATTGATTGGAAATTGCTCAGGGAACAGGCTCGCTTTGTGGCGCATCCTCCGCTTCAAACGGCGCACGAAATGCCTTTCATACAGAAAATTCTGCGGTTCCGTAAGCATATCGGCGCAAGCAGCCAGATCGAACGAGGGCGCAACAGCCGCGAATCCTCGAATTTGCGGCGGCGCGGAGTCTCCGAATTCTCCCGCCATCTTGAGGACCAGATTGCCGCCCATCGAAAAGCCCGCGGCGAAAATCGCGTCCAAGCCGTCGCGGTGAATCAGTTCGAGCAGCACGGCTCGGATATCGCCGCTCAATCCGGAGTGATAGAGCGTGGCGCTCAATTTCTCGGTGCCCCCGCAATTGCGCTGGTTCAGTCGAACGGCGTTGAATCCGGCGGCCCACGCCTTTTCGGCGGTTCCGAGCATGTAATCGGACTCGCTCGACCCTTCGAGTCCGTGCAGGAGAACGATGGTCGGATGCTCGCGCGGATTTTCCTGCCAATGGCATTCGCCGCGCACCTGCGTTCCCGGTTCCACCTCAAAAAGCCGGGTGACGCTTGCGGGCAATCTTGGATGCCGTCGCGGCCAGAAAGCAGCCGCTATCGTCATCAAATGGCCGTTGCGAATCGGCCCGAGTGGGACGAATTTTCTCACTGGAACCATGGTAGGCACTTCGCGCTGTCCGCGCAATGTGTGGGAAGGAAGCGTCGCCTTCGCTACTGCTACTGCGTGCCGCATTCCACATTTGCGAAGGAAAGTGTGATTTCCTTCGCGCTTTTATCTGAGCCTTCGACCGTCACGGGAGGGGTCTCAATGCGGGCAGGGATGATGCACGCCGTATTACCCGCTCGCGGGGCACTTCGTTGAGGAAGAAGATCCTCCCAGGCGTAAATCGAGTACCGGTCGGATTCGAGCAAAGTAAACTCGTACACTCCCTCCGCGATTTTTCGCGCTGCCGGGTTACTTTCTTTCTCCGCTTTGGCCATGATCGTCACGTCGCCGGCCGGCTTTCCATGCGGCCATTTCACGTAGACGCGGACTTGCCGCGTCGGAAAGCCTTCCTGCAGCTTGATATTCACTTTCGAGAGTTGTTGGCCGTCCTTAAGAACGATCGGTTCGGAGCCGGTCACCTCCGGAGCACCCGGATAAAAAGACCGCGGGAACGGCGAATTCGGATCGGTGCGGTTCATCCGATTGAACACGAGAGTGTATTCGCCCGGTCCCACGTGATCGAAATCGAAGGATCCCTTGGAGCTCTGGAATGCCCACAACCCGGGCTTTGGATCCTGGTACTGGCCGACCCGGTAAAGTTCAACCGAGGCCAGTTGAAGTGGTTTACCGTCCGGGCCGAGCACGCTGCCGTGAATGCGGCCGGTGGGTAATGCGTCCACATCGTATTCGTAACACGCGCCATTCGGGATTTTGAAAGGCGGCAGTCCGCCACTGAGGGTTTTTTGCGTCAGTTCCATTCGAGCGGGCAGAGTCGCCGTGAAGTTATACTCGCCGGCGTGCACATCATAGAAAGTATAGATACCATCGGGGCCGGTTGTCGTTGAGAACCGGTCATCACGCGAACGCAATTTGAGCGCGATCTTCGGTAGAGGATCGTCGGGATCATCGGGCGGGGCCAGAAACGGAGGGTCCGCTCGTCGCAGGACTCCAAAGACCGAAGCTACTCGCTGGCCGTTTCGCATTGCCCGCAACTGAGGCAGCAGAGCCCGCCCATCGGCAGCAGGCCGCGTGCCATTGCAGATGGTCGCAAACAGCCGGCCTTCCGTTTCCGGCTGGGTAAACACGATGTACCGCTCGCCCGTCTTGAATCGATAGCCGCAGTCGCCGTCGTCCCCGCCGGAGAAAATATCGATTTCCGCCGTCTCCGGGCCCGCAAATCTCTCGTCGATCCGAAAATGATAGCGTGTAACGGGAGAGCTGTTGTTGGCAGAGGCGTTCGCGTCAGCAGCACCGCCGGCGCCCTCGGCGGAATCCTCGGCGTGCTCGCCGTGATCCGCTTCCGCTCCTACATTTGGCTCCGGAGCCGTCGGTGTTACGTCTTCTATTGCGGTCACGGTTCCGAGAAAGACGGCATCCCCCCGCTTGCAAACCGGGACACGCTCCCCGAGGTGCATTCGAGCAAGTGCAGGCCAACACAGCGGCGGGGCAGGCCAAAACGGAAAGCCAGACTAATAAAATGGCGCGGCGAATCACGGGAACATCCTACATTGCCGCACGTGCGAAAATCGATACTCGAATCGAAATTCTAACCGAGATTGTTCTTCGCGCCATTCCTGGGCTTCGAATTAAATTACGTCTTCTGGAGGGTTTCGAATGTTGCTACACTAAGCAGCCGCCCGCCTTTCGGAAATATCCCTGGAGGGAATAATAATGAAGGCCACTTGCGCTCTTATCGTTCTGCTCGCATCCATGGCAACCGTGCCGGCTTCCCTTGCCGATACGGTGGTTCTGAAAAATGGCGATCACCTGACGGGAACAATCACTGGTTCGGACGGCAAGGAATTGACGCTCAAGACTGACTATGCCGGGGAAATCAAAATTCAGTGGACCGCGGTGATGGATGTCACTTCGGCCCAGGCTCTTTACGTCGTGACTTCCGGCAAGAAAACCGTGAACGGCAATATTACGATGGAAGGATCGGACTTGATCGTTCACACGGCTACGGAAGGCGAGGTACATGTTCCGCTGACGCAGCTTACGATCGTGCGTTCTGGGGATGTGCAACAAGCTTATGAGAAGAGCCTGCATCCCCGCCTGATCGACGCCTGGACCGGTAACGTGAACCTCGGCTTCGCTCTCGCCCGCGGCAATAGCGATACCACGAATCTGAGCACCGGCATGAATGCCGACCGGAAGACGCTGTCCGATGAGGTAAAGGTTTATACCTCGTCAATCTACACAACCAATGGCGCGACGACGAACGGAGGGGTTGGCGGAGTGACGGCGGACGCAATCCTGGCCGGTGTGCGTTACAACCGTAACATAAACCAGAGACTCTTCGCCTTCGGCAGCGGAGACTTTACCGACGATGCCTTGCAGGATTTGAATCTGCGCTCGATCTATACGGGCGGTTTGGGCTGGCACGCGATTAACCACCCGAGCACGACTCTGGACCTGCTGGCGGGCGTGAACTATACGCGTGAGACCTACAGCGGTGGCCCGACGGCAGCGGCTCCTAATGGCACGAACGTAGCGCGCAACCTCCCCGGTCTCACGGCCGGCGAAGTCTTCATGCACAAGTTTGGTGCCTCAACAACTTTTACCGAAGACTTCGAATTTTATCCCGACCTGAGCGACTTTAGCCAGTACCGTTTCTCGCTGGATTCCGGCCTGGTGATGAAGATCAGCAAATGGCTGGGCTGGCAGACAACCTTGAGCGATCGCTATGTGACGAATCCTCCGATCGTTGGAACGAAATCCAACGATGTGATTTTATCGACTGGCCTCAACATCACTTCTAACCACTAACGATTCCGTTGGAAGATACATTCCGGTGCCGTTCTCTGCTGCAGTGCCGCCAAGCCAACGGCGTAGTACGCGAGTCAAGCAGCTCATAACCCGTGTTAAGTCCTTTTTCCTCTTTGAGGATCTCGCCTCTCATCTCTCCTCGTCTTATAAGAATTCAGCCCCGATTTTACAAACTGCTTATGAAGATTTAACGCCTTCCGTAGACGATCGGTGGTATGAGTGAGATGGGAGTGTCGGGCCCATCTCTTTGGCTAGCGCAAGACCACTTGAAGAATCTCGATTTCCTTGGTTTGGCGAGCCCATCCTTGTCTGCTGTTTGAGCAGAAGAAATGGGCAATAGAACACGAGGACGCGTGACCTGCATCACATCGCTGGTCAAGTAGCTAGCACGGGCTTTATAAAATCATTACATGTCCTTTATGCGTTCTTGACGATCGAAGGAATACGCTGGCACTCGAAGCTCACCAAAAAACGGGGAGTTTCGAATGGAGAGCAGAGATGTCAGTGATTCTGGCACTAGGAGTTCTCGGTGCAGCAGTTGGCTTCTTGTTGTTCGTACTGGTCGGATTTGGGCGTGAGGCAATCGGCCCAAGACGAGGATGCGGCCAGCATCTGAAAATCATGCCTTTTTGCATCGCCTGTGCTCAGGGATGGCCGCACGATCTGAAGATGGCGGAAGAACCTCCCGCCGCGAGGTCGCGATCACGAGTTCTGGAAATGCCAAGCACCACGGAGCACCGGGCGGGGGAACGCACAGTTCCGCGAGATGAGAAACGGCCCGTCACGCGAGGGGCCGCTTAGGAGTGATTCGATGCGAGATATAGACTTTCTGTTCTGTACGATCGCGTTTTTCGCGGTCGCGATCGCCTACGTTTGGGCTTGCGACCGGCTGAAATAAGGGGGAAGAGACTCATGCTAGGAAATGTCGTTCTCCTGGGAATTTGCGTTCTGATGTTCGGGTATTTGATTGCGGCCCTGTTGTGGCCGGAGAGGTTCTGACATGACTGCAAATGGCTGGTTCCAGATTGGACTTTACTTAGTGATCCTGCTGGCGATCACGAAGCCAATGGGCATTTTTATGACGCGCGTGTTTTCCGGTGAGAGGACTTTCCTGGACCCGGTTATGCGGCCCATTGAGAAGCTTCTTTACAGGATGTGCGGCATCGACGCAAAGCGCGAAATGGTCTGGACCGAATACACGATTGCCATGCTGCTCTTCAGCGCCGTCTCGATGATCCTTCTGTATGTGATCGAGCGCGTTCAGCAAGTGCTGCCGTTCAACCCGCAGCATATGGGAAAAGTGGCTCCCGATTTGGCCTTCAATACGGCCGCTTCGTTTACGACAAACACGAACTGGCAGAACTATTCCGGCGAATCCACAATGAGCTATTTCACGCAGATGGCCGGCCTTGCGTATCACAATTTTGCTTCCGCCGCAGTGGGTATCGTGATCGCAATCGCGGTGGTGCGGGGAATCGCGCGGAAGGAGTCCAAGACCATCGGTAATTTCTGGGTGGATACGACGCGGTGCTTTTTGTGGATCCTCCTGCCGGTGTCTTTGCTGGTAGCCCTGGTTTTCGTATCACAGGGCACGATCCAGAACCTGAAGCCCTACGACACGGCAAAGCTCGTCAACCCGCAAACGGTGCAAACGACTGGTTCTGACGGCAAAACAACCACACAGACAGTCACCGATCAAGTAATTGCACAGGGGCCCATAGCCTCGCAGGAAGCCATCAAAGAGTTCGGCACGAATGGTGGTGGCCCTTTCAATGCCAACAGCGCGCATCCCTACGAAAATCCGACCCCCTTCACTAATTTTATACAACTGCTCCTCATCTTCGCAATACCGGCCGGACTCACCTACACGCTGGGCCGCATGACAGGTTCGCAGCGGCACGGCTGGGCAGTCTGGGCAGCCATGGCGCTTCTGTTCATGGCTGGTGTCACGGTTGCGTACTGGGCAGAGGCTAGGGGCAACCCCTTGCTGCACGGCATCGACCAACACGTCGGCACAATGCAGCCGGGCGGAAACATGGAAGGCAAAGAAGTCCGGTTCGGAATCGCGGATTCGGCGCTTTACGCCACGATCACAACCGACGCGAGTTGCGGCTGCGTGAATTCCATGCACGATTCGTTCACGCCGCTGGGTGGGATGGTTCCGCTCATCAACATCATGCTCGGCGAAGTCGTATTTGGCGGAGTGGGCGCGGGACTCTACGGAATCATCGTCTTCGTGATTCTGGCGGTGTTCATCGCGGGCTTGATGGTAGGCCGAACGCCGGAATACCTTGGGAAGAAGATCGAGGCGTATGACGTAAAGATGGCGATGCTCTCGGTGCTGATTTTCTGCCTGTCGATTCTCGTGTTCACGGGTATCGCGGTAGTGAACAAGTTCGGGACCTCCAGCATTTCCAATCCCGGTCCGCATGGACTGTCGCAGATCCTGTACGCGTACACTTCCAGTACCGGAAACAATGGGTCGGCTTTCGCCGGACTCAACGGAAATACCCTCTGGTACAACGTATCGCTCGGTTTCGCCATGCTTCTGGGACGTTTTATTCAACACATCCCGATCCTGGCCATCGCCGGAAATCTGGCGCGCAAGAAATTGGTACCGGCGTCGGCGGGAACATTTCCGGTGACAACCCCGCTTTTCAGCTTCTTGCTTGTTTCCGTCATCTTGATCGTCAGTGCACTCACTTTTTTCCCGGCGCTCAGCCTGGGACCGATTCTCGAGCACCTGCTGATGAACGCAGGGAAGGTATTCTGAGGACGCCATGACTATTCAATCAGCCGAACAAGCAGCATCAGTACCCACGTCAACGTTTCCCGAGCCCCCTCCGTTCGTCCGAACGCCCAGGGACCGAAAGAAGTCCCTGTGGAACTGGGGAATCGTCGCCGGCGCCGTGCGGGATTCGTTCACGAAGCTCAACCCCCGCACGCTGATGAAGAACCCGGTGATGTTCGTCGTGGAAGTCGGCGCGGTTATCACCACCTACGATCTGATTCGCGATCGTGTGCAGCACCTGGGCGGCTTCGGTTTTGAAATCCAGATCACTTTGTGGTTGTGGTTTACGGTACTCTTCGCCAATTTTGCCGAAGCGATGGCCGAAGGCCGCGGGAAGGCTCAGGCCGACACCCTGCGTAGAGCCCGTTCCGAGACGGTGGCGCGGAGGATCAAGGCCGATGGCTCGATTGAAACCGTCACCGGCTCAAAGCTGCGGGCCGATGACCGGGTGCGGGTCACCGCGGGGGAGTTCATTCCCGGAGACGGAGAAGTCGTCGAGGGCGTTGCTTCGGTGGACGAATCGGCCATCACGGGCGAATCCGC
>Ga0182024_10016545_pt1 | contig 13975 bp, 14 predicted proteins | sample P32metaG_FD_120480 | JGI IMG/M metagenome (GOLD analysis project Ga0182024, IMG submission 120480) | Permafrost microbial communities from Stordalen Mire, Sweden - P3-2 metaG (Illumina Assembly) | ecosystem: Environmental > Terrestrial > Soil > Wetlands > Permafrost | place: Sweden: Stordalen... | reverse complement strand
CTCGCCCTCGCCGCCGCGATCTGGTTCAACTGGCAGACCGGCCAACCAGGCCGCAACCTCACCGCCTACGACCACTGAAACCGTGCAAACGGAATCAATCATCTAGGGCCGAGGGTATCGCCGAGCGCCACGCGCGCTCGTGCAGGAGCAGGGACGACGGCATGCGGTGCAACTGCTCGCCGTCGTACTAAGTCAACCTGTGGGACGGCCGCTCGCAGAAGCGCATTCGCAAGACGTTCCGCACGCTCACGGAGGCGAAGGCGTGGCGACAGGATGCCGCGGGCGCGCTCCGGGCGGGAACGCTGCGAGCATCGGACGGCCGGACGGTCAAGCAGGTCGCGGAGAAGTGGATCGAGGAGGCGCGGGGCGGGCTCGTGCGCAACCGCTCAGGCGATGTCTACAAGCCCTCAGGATCCGCGCGTACGACTCGTCGTTGCGCCGGCGCGTGTTCCCCGCGCTCGGGGAGCGGAAGTTCTCGCAGGTGCGCCGAGTGGACGTGCAGGATCTCGTCGACGAACTCCACAAGGACGGGTTGAACGCGAGCACGGTGCTCTGTTCGATCCTGCCGCTGAAGGCGATCTACCGGCGTGCTGTCGCGCGCGGGGAGGTTCCCATCAACCCGACGAGCGGGCTTGAGATGCCCGCCATCCGGGGGAAGCGCGACCGGATCGTTTCGCCGGAACAAGGTGCGTCGCTCCTGGACGCGCTCGAGGCCGACGATCGCGCGCTGTGGGCTACCGCGATGTACGCAGGGCTGCGCTGCGGCGAACTGCGAGCGCTTCGCTGGGAGGACGTCGAGTTCCTCGAAGGTCTCATCAATGTGTGCCGCGGCTGGGATCAACTGGAAGGCGAGATCACACCCAAGAGCCGCACCGGCGTCCGCAAGGTTCCGATGCCGACCGTTCTCAGCGGTCACCTTGAGGCGCTATACAGGCGCTCGAGCGACGGGCTCGTGTTCGGGCAGGACAAGCCGTTCGACCCGCGGAAAGTCGCAAAGCGCGCGAAAGCCGCGTGGAAGGACCGCGATCTCGACGGGCTGACGCTCCACGAGTGCCGGCACACCTACGCGAGCTTCATGATCGCCGCGGGAGCCAACGCGAAGGCGCTCTCGACGTACCGAGGGCACGCGAACATCGCGATCACCATGGACCGCTACGGGCACCTGATGCCCGGAAACGAATCGGAATCCGCCGAGCTGCTCGACGCGTTCCTATCGGCGCGTTAGGACGACTTCCCAGCTAGCAACTTCCGAACGTCTGCCACGCTGAGCGGAGCCGCGATGTGACCGGCCCCATCGCATTCGGGGCAGTCCTTGGTGACCGTTGAAGGACGATGCCTCCCAGAGACCTTGAAAGGCGAGCTGACTGTGCCCGTGCCCTTGCAGTGGTCGCAAGCGATCTGCATGAGGAACTTCGGTTCCGTGGCCATGTGCGCGACCTAATGGATGCGAAAGTGTTCGGTGACGACGTGCACGTGGAAAAGCCCAAGGACGAGCAACGCGATAGCGATCACGCCGATGAGTGCAAGCACGAGCACGATGGAGCGCCCGAGCCGGTAGGGCGCGAAGTGTTGCGGGCGGCGTGGCAGCCGCTCGATCGCGTCGGGTGCCCCGGATGGTTCGGTTGCCATCCGACGGGATACTACGCCGCAAGTGGCATGGCTGGCGCTCTGGCGAGGGCACGAGCGAGCTTGGCGAGGATCGTCAGATCGGCGTTGCAGCCGATTGTCGCGCGCTTTGTCGCGCACACGCATCCCGCCCAGTAACGGCGGGCTTCGCTGGCCGATGCGCTACATCTGACGCGCGGTCGGTCGCCCTTGCGCGAAGCCGGCGCGCCGGGCATTCGAGCCCCGGGGCCGAGTCGAGCAGGGGCGAGGCGCAGCCGTCCGTGGCTGGCCTCGCCTGCGTGTGTTATCGGCGCGTCGGCGCGAAGCGTAAGAAAAGGAAGGGCCCTACCAGCAGCTGACAGTCGTTCCCTGCGCTTGACGACGCCGTCGTCACGCGCGCGTTCAGATCGGGGTGGGGTCGGCGGTTCGTGGGGACATGACCGGCAGGCGATCGCCCGCCCCCGTGATCTCGAGCGCTCGTGCGACGGGTCGCGAGCCGTTGATGACGCGCAGCCGGCCGGCGTCACCTGCGCAGGTGTCGTTGATCTTGAGCAGCACGTCGATACCAGCCGGGGTGAGCATGCTGAGCTGGCTGAGATTGACGACGATGAGGGCCGCGTTGCCGCGTGCGACAGCTGCGAACTGGCTCTGCAGGATCGGGCCGGTGGCGCGGTCGAGCCTCCCGACCGGTGTCAGGAAGTGCACCCCGGCGGATCGCCTGCTGATGATTGAGAACGAAGCCATGAGCACCCATCCGCGCGCGCTCGATCCCCGTTGGGGCAATCCCCCCGGGTCGGCTTGATATTAGACCCGGCTGCAGGGTTGGCTCTCGCCTCGGCGCGGGATTCGCGCGCATTTTGCGACACCCGCAGCCGGTTCCCCGTGCGCCCCGCGACCGGCTCGCAACCGCTGTGGTCGTCAGCGCGAAACGGCGCCCCGCGACGCAGCGAGGCCTCGCGGAGCCGCGCTGGAGCCGCCCGCGCACCCGCGCGGGTGCCCCTGGCTGGGGATCTTTCTGCAGCACCGTCACACGCCGGCCCCCGCAGTCGACATACCCGTAGCGTCCGATGAGCGATCACGATCTCACCCGAGTCGACGCTCGTCGCTATTGGGCCAACCTCGAAGGCAAGATCGTCTCGGGCTGGGAGGTCGCCAATGAGTGGGACGAGGCCGGCAAGCCGACCCGGTGGCGAACGCTCAACCCGGAGAACCCGGAGGACCAGCAGCTCATCACCGCCCTCGGTCTGACGGCCGGGGATCCGCTGCCGTGAGGTGATCGTCGCGCGCGGCCGCCGTCGTGGCGTGCGCGTCAGCGCTTGCGCTCGTCGCGGCCGCGCGGAGCCAGCAACTGCCGCTGGGGCAGACCGTCGCGAAGGCGCAGCTTGTCCGCGAGTGCCACGCCGACAGCGATCCCGATCACGATACCCACGACCCATATTCCGGAGAGCACTCCGATCGCGAGCGCCAAGGCGACGCCGATGCAGGCCGCCGTCGTGTCAGCTCTGTTTTCGGCGCTCACGGCGCTAACGCTACAGGCATCGTCGCGCGGACGCCCGCGACACCGCCGCCGCGAGCCTCACTGCTCCTCGCGCAGACGGCGCAGGAAATCCTCAATCCGACCACGATCGCCGCCGCGCTGATCCTGCGCGCGTGTTGCCGCCTCGTCGAGCGCGCGCCGCAACTGCGACGGATCGACGTCATCCAGCAGCGTCGGCGACGCGAGGCTGAGCCAGCCGTCCCAGATCTCCCGCCGCAACGCCGCCAGCGGCTCCGTCGCCCACACGCGATCACCCGCGAATGTTGCCAGCGAGCCCTCGCTGAGGTGCAGCGGTATGCGCAGCTCGAGTCCCTCGGGGCGCCAGAGCAACCGTGCTCGCCGCCAGTCCAGCCCGGCCCCGTGAACGCCGCGGGTCACGACGCGGCCGCTCGGGCTCGTGCGCATGGCGACGAGCACCCGGCTGCGGATCCGGTCGGGCGGCGCGCCGAGGTCGAGCAGCAGGCGCGCCCCAAGGCCCTCGTTCTCGTTCACCAGCCCGAGCAGGATGTGCTCGGTGCCGATGTGGTCCTGGCTGAGGCTCAACGCTTCGCGCAGTGCCAGTTCGAGCACCTTCTTCGCCCGCGGCGTGAAGGGGATCTGGCCGGTGGTGACCGCCTCGCCGGAGCCAACGGTCGTCAGGACCTGCGCGCGGACGCGCTCGACGGTGATCCCGAGTCCCTGGAGCACGCGGACGGCGAGCCCCTGCTCCTCGCGCAGCAGGCCGAGCAGGATGTGCTCGGTGCCGATGTAGTCGTGCTTCAGCGTCCGCGCCTCTTCCTGCGCGAGCTGGACCACGTGCCTGGCCGGCTCGGTGAATCGCTCGAACACCACGCAAGCATCGCACGCAGCGCGCCGCGATCGCGACCTCCGCAGCCAGGCCCGCGATCAGATGTGCCGGCCGCGCTCGTACACGGCCCGGGGAGCTTCAGGGCTTTAGGATCGGCGCGTGACGGGCAGGTCGGCGTCGGCGCGCTCGATCAGCTCCCTGGCGCTGTCCCGTTCCGCGAGTGCGGCGAAACCGACCTTGATCCCGGCAGGGTCCGGGTCGTCGGCGAGCGCGGCCTGGATTGCGTCGAAGCGCTGGCGCGCGAGCTCGATCGTCGCGCCGGACATCACGCAGAGGAACTCGTCGCCGCCGTGGCGGACGATCAGGTCGTAGGAGCGCAGGTGGGTGCGGATCGCGCGGACCGCGCGCTGCAGCAGCGCGTCGCCGGCGGAATGGCCGTGCTCGTCGTTGACGCCCTTCAGGCCGACGACGTCGACGTAGGCGACGGCGAGCAGGCTTGCCGTCCGGCGGGCTCGCTCGATCTCGCGATCGAGGTCCGCCAGCCCCGCCGCGCGCATGCGCGTGCCGGTCAGCTGGTCGGTCTCGGCGATCGCGAGCTGCTGCAGCAGCGCGTCACGGTCGATCTGTGCCTGCAGGCGGTCACGGGCGGCCTGTTCGCGATCGCGGGCGGCCTGTTCGCGATCTGCCGCGGCACGGGCTCGACTCTCGATCGCCGCCGCGCGGTCGGCTGCCGCATCGTGTCGGTTCTCGACCGCGCGATGCAGGAGGCCGGCCATCGTGCGCCCGTCGTGTGTGCGGCTGGCGTCGCGCTCCGCGAGGTCGCGATCGCGCAGCGCAGCGGCCTGATCGCGAGCGGCCGCTGTCAGATCGCGGGTGTGCGCGACGGCGTCACGGTCCGCGGCGGTGTCGACGCGTCCCTGGGCGACCTGCTGGCGCTGCTCGGCGCTGCGATCGCGAAGGTCGCGCGTGAGTTCGTGCTCGCCGGCGTCGCCGCCGCTCGCGAGGTCGCGATCGCTGGCCGCCTGGTCGTTGTCGGCCGCGGCCTGATCGCTGTCCGCGGCGGTCTGGTCGCTGTCGGAGGCCGTTTGATCGACATCCGCGAAGGTCTGATCGCGGTCCTCGAGCGTCTGGGCGTGCTCGAGCGTCTCCGAGGTCGGAGCGGTGATCTCGGGCTGTCGGCCGTTCGCTCCGTTCGCGGAGCGGACCGGACGATCGCCTGACTGTGGGCCGGCCACGAGGGCCTCCAGGTGGCTGGGCGACGAGTCTCAAAAGAGCCCCGAACCCATCCGATTGACCGCCCCAAGATAGCACTGGATGCCACAATCTCCCTGTCGGCAAGATTGCTTGCGAGCCGCGGTCGCGGCGCGACCGGCCGGCCCGGCGGCCCCCGCTCGGGACGGCGGACCGGCGGGCGAGGCGCTGCCCCGGCAACGCAGGCCGACGGATCGCCCTCCGACGCGCCGTGCACGTTGCCGCCTGACCAGCCGCGCAGGAATCGTTGACTCTCGGCGCGACCGGATCGCGCCGACGGGTTCGCTGCGCCGTCCGGGGCGACGATGCAGCTCGCCCCCAGCGCTTAGGCGCGACCGGCGGCGCGCTCGTGCCCGGACTGCGCTCACCGGACCGCGGCCGGCCTCGCCGCGCCCGGCGCCGTGGGCCGGGGTGCGCCGAACCGCTCGAGCGCGCCGACGCTCAGACCCCGAGAAGCCGCCCCGGCGACCCGTCGAGCGGGCTGCACGCGCCTCAAGCCACGCGGGCGATCGGGCGATAGTAAGTGGGTGGACGTTGACTGACTGATGAACGTAGCACGGCTCCGGCAGGACCTCTCGAGCGAACGATCCTGTCCTCGCAGGGTCGCGGGCGTGGCGGATCGGTTCAGATTTTCGGCGGCCGTGATCGTGTCTGCCGCCGGCGCGCCAGACCAGCCGGCCGGGACGTAGACGTGCATCCGGATGATTCTTCAGGCGTGGCCTCCGAGGCGGGCTTCCCGCCCGACGTTCGCGCCGACGCGCAGGGCGTCGCCGACACGACAGCGCAACCGCCGCGCCGATCAGGCCGGCGACTGTCAGGTCGCGCTCGGGGAACGCTGATCGGGGGACTGATCATCGTGGCGGGCCTCGCTGCATCGAGCGTGCTCGCCGCCGAGTGGCGCTCGAACCTGGTGCGCGACAACCAGAAGTCGTTTCAGGCCGCCGCCACCGACCTGAGCGGCACGCTGCGCTCAAAGCTGGAAACGACGATCGGCCTGACACGCACGATGCGCGCGATCGCGACGATGGAGCCGAACGCCGGCGACACCCGCTTCGTCAAGTGGTATCAGCAACTGCAGCGCGGAGCACCCGCCGCGACCGACGTCGTCGCCGCCCTGATCGAGCCGGTGCCGGCGTCTGGCCTCGCCGCGTTCCGCCGCCAGGCCGAGGCCGATCCGACGTTCCGCGCGCGGCTCGGCGGCAGCTTCCAGATCGTCCCGGCCGGAAGTCGCTCCGTGTACTGCCTGACGCGGGCCACCGTCGGCACCTCGGCGACGACGAGCCTGTTTCCTCCGCTGCTCGACTACTGCGCGCCCGTGCTTCCGGTCATCGGCCGCAACCCGTTCGCGGCCCTGGTCCACACCGTGACGGACACCGGCTCGTTCATCGTCACGGCGCCGCCCGGCGTCGGCGGCTCGCTGGTTGCGATCGGGGCGGCGGTCTACCGGCGCGGCGCGCCGCTGGCGACGATCCCGGAACGTCGCGCGGCGGTGACCGGCTTCATCGCCACCTCGTTCGACGGGGCGACGCTGATCCAGTCCCTGCTCGTCGGACACGGATCGCTGACACTGAACCTGTACCACACCAACGTCGGCGGCTCACCCGAGCTGATCAGCCACGCCGGAACGGGTACGGAAGTTCGCTCGCCCGGCTACCACCAGCGCCTCGACCTCGGAGGGGGTTGGTTGCTTGACGTGACAGGGAACGCGGCCGGCTCGGTCTCCGCCAACGCACAGGGCTTCGTCGTGCTGGGCCTCGGCCTGCTGGTCACAGCCCTGATCTTCCTGCTCTACCGCGTGCCGTCGCGCTCGCGCGAGCGCGCTTGGGGCCTTGTCGGTGAGAAGACACACGAGCTCGAGTACCGGGCGCTGCATGATCCGCTGACCGGCCTGCCGAACAGGACGCTGGTCCTCGACCGCGCTGAGCAGATGCTCGCGCGAGCGCGCCGGCTCGACGTTCCGGCGACGGCGCTGTTTATGGACGTCGACGGCTTCAAGCAGATCAACGACCGCTTCGGCCATCAGGCCGGTGACGAGGTCCTGCGCCAGGTCGGCGTGCGACTGCGGGCAGTGCTGCGAGAGGGCGACACGGTTGGACGCCTCGGCGGGGACGAGTTCGTGATGCTGGTGGACTCCGTCGGGCTCGATGCCGTCGGCACCCAGCTCGTTGCCGAGCGGGTCCTCGATGTGCTGCGCCAGCCGATCGAGTTGCCGGCCCAGCCGGCGATATCGGTGACGGCGAGCATCGGCATCGCGACCGGGATCCCGGCTTCGGCCGAGCACCTGCTGCAGGACGCGGACCTCGCGCTGTACAAGGCGAAGGCCATGGGCAAGGACGGCTACGCGTTGTTCGAGTCCGCGATGCACACCGTCGCGCAAGACCGTATCGAGTTGGACATAGACCTCGCGAGCGCGCTCGCCGCCGAGCAGTTCTTCCTCGTCTACCAGCCGGTGCTGAACCTCGAGAGCGAGCGCGTGGTTGGCGTCGAGGCGCTGCTCCGCTGGCTCCATCCGACGCGCGGGGTGATCCCGCCCGACGTGTTCATCCCGATCGCCGAGGACAACGGGCTGATCGTCGCGATCGGACGCTGGGTGCTCGAACAGGCCTGTGCGCAGACCGCCGCCTGGCACCACAAGGGATACCGCTTGGACATCTCGGTCAACGTCTCCGCCCGGCAGCTCGAGCGCCCGCAGTTCGTCGAGGAGGTGCGCACGGCGTTGCAGAACAGTGGACTGGACGCGACGACCCTGACCCTGGAGATCACCGAGACGGTATTGATGCGCAAGCCGGACGCCACCGCGCGCCTGCTCACCGAGCTGAAGGCGCTCGGAGTCCGGATCGCAATCGACGATTTCGGAACGGGCTACAGCTCGCTGGCCTATCTACGGCAATTCCCGGTCGATTCACTGAAGATCGACCGCACCTTCATCACCGGCGTGGAGGTCTCGAGCGAGACGCACGCGCTGACGCACACGCTGATCCAGCTCGGCAAGGCGCTGGGCCTGCAGACGCTCGCCGAGGGCGTCGAGCACCAGAGCCAGGCTCGCCAGCTGCAACGAGAGGGATGCGACCTCGCCCAGGGGTTCCTGTTCGCCCGGCCGCTTGCCCCCGAGGCGGTCGAGCGCTTCCTCGAAGAAAGCACCGACCCAGAAGGCGGCCACGCGCTCGCGCCGGCACAACCGACGGTGGGCGGCTGAGAGCCGTTCGCGGGGGCGCATCGGCGTGCCTCGGCCGGCCGGTTGAGCTCTGCGGTTTGCTCCCCGACGCCTTCGGCAATCTACGGATGCGCCGGACAGGAGGGGTCGCGACGATGGCTGCAGTCCCGCGACAAGTGAAAGGAACGCGCCATGGCTCTGCGCCCGAAGACGCCCAACGACCTCTCGCTCGCGCCCGTGGCGGCGCAGCTCGACATGAATCTCGCGCGTCTGCGTGACTGCTCGCCCACCGAGATCGACTTCCAGCTCGCACTCGAGCTCGATCGTCCGGAGCGACTGGGCACCGTCGAGGAGCGCGCGGACCGCGTTCTCGCGGTGGCAGTGCGCAACGTGGAACTGCACGGCTGGAAGCCGGAGATCACCGACGATCATTGCCGCATGCGGCTGAGCGGCGGGTCGGTCTCGCTCGATCTGGGGCTGAGCGCAGAGATCATGCGCTATATCGAGGCCGCTCGTTGACGAGCGCGCGGGGCCCCAGGCAAGCCTGAGGCCCCGGCCGGGTGGCCGGTCCGCAAGGCTCAGACGAGCCCGGGCGCCCCGCGGGCGGTCAGCCGCCGAGGCACTGCTTCTCTTCGCTCAGGAGCGGTCCCTTGATCGCCTGGAACTTGCTGTTCTGCTTCAGGATCGCGGTGTTCGTCGAGCTCATCTGGGCGGTGATCGATGTCATCTTGGAGGTGTTGTGGCTGAGCCCGGCCCGATAGGCCTCGGAGACGAGCGGCGGATACTTCGAGGCGTCGGTCAGGATCGTGCCGAGGACGACAAACGCATTGCCCACGCTGGTCGCGAAGGTGCCGCATGCAGCCGGCGCCTTCGCCGTCACGGCCAGCGGTTGTGCCTGCGACTGGGCAAGCGGTCCCGCGACTTCGCCGATCCCGATGCCGAGGGCCCCACTGGCCAGCAGCGACGCTGCGAAGGTTCGGCGCGTGATCAGGAAGGACTTGCTGCGGTAGGTGGTCATCCGGCGGTCTCCTCGTCGGTAGCTGACGGCCCGGCGGGCGCCGGACCGACTCGAATCCGTTCTCAGCGGGCGCACTATCGCAGCACCGCTGGAGCCGCCGACCCGCGCCTGCGCCGATCGTCGGCTCACGCGTCGATCGCCGCGAGCAGCTCCCCGGCTGCGCGAGCGGCGCCGTGTTCGGCCGCGTAGCCGGCAGCGGCGTCGCTGATTCGGGCCTGGCGTGCGGGGTCGCGTAGGAGCTCGATCGCGGCGCCGGCGAGCTCCGCGGGACCTGCCTCGCCGTGCACGCGCACGACGGCGTCGGCGGGTATCGCCGCCGCCGAGCCGGTGTCGTTGACGATCGTCGGTACGCCGGCGGCGAGGAGGTCGCCGAGCGCTCCTGAGCGCTCGCCATAGTCTCGTCTCCGCGGCTGGATCGCGACCGTCGTGGCCTCGAGCCGGTTGCGGTACTCCGGTTCGTCGACCCAGCCGGTGAAGATGACGCGCTCCGAGAGCCCAAGGACGCGAACAAGCTCGAGCAGCGGGTCCAGCTGCCCAGGGAAGTTCTCGGCGCCGACCAGCCAGAGCCGCGCCGCGGGGCAGGTCGCGACGATCTCTGAGAAGGCATCGATCACGAGCTCGGGCGCACGCATGTGACCAAAGCTCGCCACGACCGGCTCATCCAGGCGAGGCTCGCGCGGCCCCGGGCGCGGCAGGGCAAAGCCGACGACCGAGATGTCGTCGGCCCGATCGGGCCGACGCTCGATCAGCAGCCGGCGTGCCCGCTCGGTGTGAACGAACACGCGTCTCGCTGCATCGACGACCTCGGTGACCATCGCGCACGGTGCCGCGAGCGCGGCTTCGAAGGAGCCGTCGTTCAGATCGCGGGCCCGGGCCTCGACGCCGCCTGGGCCGAGCAGGCCAAGCGAGTCGAGGGTCAGGTAGAGCCCGCAGAGCGACACCTCGTGGAGCAGCACGTCGCCGCCGAGCTCCATCAGCAGCTGCCAGGCGGCAACGTGGAAGCGACTGTTGCCAAAGCACATCAGCCGCCGAGCGTGCTCGGGGCGCCCGTTCTCGAGCGCCGCGAACTCGCCGATCGCGTGCGTGTGGACCCGTCGCGATCCCCGCTGCACCGGGGCGCCGTCGCGGCCGTCGGCGTACGCGTGGACCACGCGATCGGTAGCCATCGCCTCGAGCAGTCGCAGGCTATACGGAGCGATCCCGGTGTGCGATGGCGGCAGTGGTGTGACAACCGCCAGGCGGCCTGTCGCGCTCGAGCGATGCGCCCGCATGCGTCCGGTCCGGTGGCGCCCGACGGCGCGGGCGTACGCCGTCCGGCTGCGGTCGATCATTCGCGCCCAGGCGCGGGGCTTGGCGCCGGCGGCGGTCAGCACACGCGTCATCGCGCGAATCTTGCCGCAGTGGTCGGGTGCGCGTCGTGCGCGCCGCTGCCGGCGCGGGCCCCGACGGCGGTCCGTTTTCAGCGCTCGCGCGCAGACCGCGCCGAGCATCTCGATCATGCGGCGGAAAGGACCACAGGGCGAGATGATGAAATACCACTGGTGATCCCCGCGAGCGAGGAGGCGTCCGGGCGCTCCATCGGCAGGTCGCTGCGTCGATTCCTCGCCGGCGGCGCGCTGATTGCGCTGCTGACGATCGTGGCGATCTCGACGGCCGCGTTCGAGGCGGTGGGCTCGGTCGCCGACCTGTTCGCGAAGGGCGGCCTGATCAAATCGTCCGATCTCACGCCGGCGGGCGGGGGTGCGCCGACGACGGTGCTCATCCTCGGCTCCGATCGGCGGGTGAAGACGGCGATCGACGCCAACGTGCCGGCGCACAGCGACACGATCCTGCTGATCCACCTCGACCCCGGCAAGGGCCTGATGTCCGAGCTGTCGATTCCGCGCGACCTCTACGTGCAATACGTGTATCGCGGTACGTCGTATGCGAGCAAGATCAACTTCGCCTACACGCTGGGCGGGGCGAAGTTCTCGCTGCATGTGGTCAAGGCTCTGCTGCACATCCCGATCAACTACGTCGTCGACCTCAACTTCGAGGCCTTCGACGAGGTCGTCGACAAGATCGGCTGTGTGTATGTCGACGTCGACCACCTGTACTACAACCCTCTGGGTACGGGCTTCGCGGCGATCAACGTGCGCCCCGGCTACCAGCAGCTCTGCGGCCAGCATGCGCTCGACTACGTCCGCTACCGCCACGACGACAACACCTTTGCGCGCGATGCGCGCGAACAGGCGTTCCTGCGCGACGCGAAGGAGCAGCTCGGCGTGAGCGGACTGCTCAGCCACGCCGGCGGCATCATCACCGCGCTCTCGAAGTCGATCAGCTCCAACATCCGTGGTTCGCACGACATCGCCGGCCTGCTCGACACTCTTGCCAGCTCGGTCGACGGGCCGGTGCGCCAGGTCCGGTTCCCGAACAACCCGCTCAACGTCAACGGCCAGGATGACCAGAGCGCCACTCCGGGGGAGATTCGCAGCGTCGTGCGCCAGTTCCTCGGCACGACCGCGGCCGCGCCGGTCGTTCACGCGATCGCTCCCCGGCGCGCCACGCGGCACCACGCCCACGCGGGAGGCGGCAGCGTCGTGATCCCGAGCGTGCCCGGACTCTCCGCGACGCCCTCCTACGTGCTCTCCGATTCCGTCGCGCTGGGCGTCAACGTGCCCTTCCGGGTCTATGTCCCGGCGCTATCGCTGGCCTCCGGGTCGCCCGACGGGTTCCGGCCGTTCTCCAACTATGTGGTCAGGGACCCCCAGGGGATCGTCCATCACGGCTACCGGATCGACTGGTCGACCGGCTCGGTCGGCTCCTACTACGGCATCGAGGGGCTGGACTGGACCGACCCGCCGCTGTTCGCCCATGCCAATACGGTCGAGCGCTACGGCCGCAGCTACCTCTACGTCGACAACGGCAGTCGCGTCCAGGATGTCGGCTGGATCGTCGGCAAGGCGCTCTACTGGGTCAGCAACACGATCTTCGACGACCTGACCAACGCGCAGATGTTCGCGCTCGCAGAGTCCGCGCAGCCGGTCGCCTGACCCCGCGCGGCCCGCGGCGATAGATTGGCCCAAATGGGGCGAATCCCGGCAGACATTACGGAATGCATCGGTGGAACCCGCTTGGTGCGGCTGGCGAAGCTCGCGCCGTCGGTGGAGCTCTACGGCAAGCTGGAGGCCGCGAACCCCGGGGGCAGCGTCAAGGACCGCATCGGCGCGGCGATGATCGAAGCGGCCGAGCGAGACGGGCTGATCGAGCCGGGACGCACGACGATCGTCGAGGCCACGAGCGGGAACACCGGCATCGCGCTCGCACTCGTCTGCGCTGCGAAGGGCTACGAGCTGGTGTTGACGCTGCCGCAGGGCATGAGCCGTGAGCGCGCCGCACTGCTGCGCCAGTACGGCGCGCGCGTCGAGCTCGTCGAGTCGATGGGCGGGATGAGCGAGGCGGTCGCGGTCGCCCGCGGGATGGCCAGCGAGGCCGACGTGTTCCTGCCCGACCAGTTCTCGAACCCGGCAAACCCGGACGTGCACCGGCGCACGACCGGCCCGGAGATCCTCGAGGCGCTGGATGGACGCGTCGACGCGCTCGTCGCCGGAGTCGGCACGGGGGGGACGATCACCGGGGTCGGCGAGGTCTTGCGCGCGCACAACCCCAACTGCCGCATCGTCGCCGTCGAGCCGGCCGCCTCGGCCGTGCTGAGCGGCGGGCCGCCCGGTCCGCATCGGATCCAGGGCATCGGTGCGGGGTTCATACCGGCGGTGCTCAACCGCGAGCTGCTCGACGAGGTGATCGCGGTGAGCGACGAGCTGGCGATCACGCTGGCCCGCCGCGCCGCGCGCGAGGAGGGAGTCCTCGCCGGCATCTCCTGTGGCGCGGCGCTCGCCGGCGCGCTCGAGCTCGCCGGTCGGGCGGAGTTCGCCGGTAAGCGGATCGTCGTGATCCTGCCCGACTCCGGCGAGCGCTACATGTCGACGCCGTTCTTCGCGGTGTAGCGCTCGCTACTCTGTGAGCAATGGGTGGGTTCTCCTCGCTGGCGCGCGTGGCGCGCGGAATACGCCGTGACGTGCAGGCAGCGCGCGAGCGCGACCCCTCCGCGCTCGGCGTCCGCTCGGTCGAGATGGTCGCGACGTGGCCCGGGATCCAGGCGCTGCTGGCGCACCGTGTCGCGCATGCCATCCACCGCGCCGGTGTGCCGGTACTCCCGCGGGCGATCGCCTACATTGCGCGGACGCTGACCGGGATCGAGATCCACCACGCGGCGACGATCGGCGAGGGGCTGTTCATCGACCACGGGGCCGGTGTCGTGATCGGCGAGACCGCGATCATCGGCGACGGTGTGACGCTCTACCAGGGGGTCACGCTCGGCGGCACCGGGTTCGAGACCGGCAAGCGCCACCCGACGGTGCAGGACAACGTGACGATCGGCTCGGGCGCCAAGCTGCTCGGCCCGATCGAGATCGGGCACGGTGCGAAGATCGGCGCCAACAGCGTCGTTGTGCGCGACGTGCCGCCGAACTCGACCGTCGTCGGCGTACCCGGACATCCCGTGCGGGTCGACGGGCGCCGCGTCGAGGGGCCCGACACCGACTGGATCCACCTGCCCGACCCGGTCGCCGATGCGATCCG
>Ga0182024_10016543_pt1 | contig 13977 bp, 8 predicted proteins | sample P32metaG_FD_120480 | JGI IMG/M metagenome (GOLD analysis project Ga0182024, IMG submission 120480) | Permafrost microbial communities from Stordalen Mire, Sweden - P3-2 metaG (Illumina Assembly) | ecosystem: Environmental > Terrestrial > Soil > Wetlands > Permafrost | place: Sweden: Stordalen... | reverse complement strand
TGCTGCACAGCGGAACGACGCCTGCGCCCTCGGTAGTAGATGCCGAGTTGCATCCGGATTCGCCGCGCGATCCGGGCTATCGGGTTCCGCGCATTCTAGTTGATCAGAACGGTATCCGCCCAATTGATATCGCGATCGTGGATGGTGTCGAGACGGTGCGCGGAGGGGAAGGTCCGTGGCTTCCTGGCCTCGAAAGGATGACACCGGGCGTGATCATTGCCGGCCGTAACGCTGTCTGCGTGGACGCTGTCGGAATGGCAGTGATGGGCTACGATCCGTATGCGGAGCGCGGCTCTTCTCCATTCATCCGAGGCGACAACTCCCTGCGTCTCGCGGAAGAAGTCGGGATCGGAACACGGGACCTAAAGCGCATCGAAGTCGTTGGACTTTCAGTAAAGGACGCCTACATCAATTTCGGGCCAGGCGCCGTTGGTAAGAAGCTGAGCGAATTGAACTCGTAATCACAACGGGTGAAGCGGGCTCGGAGCGCTTGCTTGTGAAGGCTACTCGTGCCAAAAGCAAGTGAATCGCCACGCATGCGCGGGCTACGTCCATGTCAAAATAGGCTCGCGAAGATTGCGTGATAATGTATTTTATCGAGTTAGGAGTCAATAGCCCAAATACTCTCGATTCATTGTTCCTACAATCGAGCTCATTATCGCCAAGTTATTCATCGAAAACCTTATCCTAATCAATTCGCAGGAATCCCACTTCTCGAGGTTTGATCGCACTATCGGCAATTCGGAGGTCGAGGGTCCGCTGACGATTGCGAGCCATCGAGCGGGCTGAAGAAGAATCCCCGCTTACTCTTGCCCAACATCGGTTGGACCTGACCACTTGGTGCAAACCCAGGTGGTCGGCTATTAAGGTTGCCGACTGCAAGCCAGTGAAAACAAACACTTGGGTGCAAGCCAAAGATCATCGCAACGGCGCTGTAGTTGATTCTGTATCGGTGATCTCCTCCAGAATCTACAAGCTTCAACAATTCCATCTTTGCAAGTTGTTGATAGTAAATTGGTTGTCTGGGGTAGAGAACATGGTCCCGAACCAGCGCAAATCGGTTATTGAAATTTGTTGAAATCGCGTTATTCTAACTGCTTTTGATGGAATAGCTTGCAGCCCTATGGTTGAGAGCTGTTGGTTCGTATTGTTTGTGAGTGCTTTGACAGCTACGTTTTTGTCTACAATACCTGCTCGCCATTGGCAGCTTCCCTCGCTGGTTCATCTCTCTGGATCGTAGTTGTCAGGGAGTTTCAACCAGCGGTCGCTCTACTCTCTTGTTCAGTATTGGGCGGGTACTCTAAACTTCACACAAACGCGATCGATGAACACTGGCCGGATATCAATTGATATTTGCGATGATCAGCTAGTCACTCGGACAGCTTTTTGCACCAACTCGCGAAGCTCGGCTGCTCTTTCGGGACCAATTTTCGACAATGCTACCAGATTGTCGGCTGCGCGACGTGCAAATGCCAGCCCTTCGCTTCTAGTGTCAGGTTCCTTCGCCAAACAAAGACTCATCCAGCTCTGCAGCCGGGTCAAATCGACGATTGCTCCGGGATCGGAACCCAAGCGTTTCTCGCAAACAAGGAGGCCTTCACTGTAAAGAGCGCGCGCCGACTCCAGCTCGCCCATTTCCGCGTGCAAAAGTCCCAGATTTGCTAGCGAAGTGTACAAGTTAACCATATAGTTTTCCGACTCGGGCGAAAACGCCCGGCGGATCTTCAGCGCTTCGACAAACGCAGCTTCTGCTGCAGAGAAATCGCGTCGCCGAACATGCAATGTTCCGAGGTTGTTCAGAGCCATCGCCAAGTCGGGCATGTATTTATCAAGATCGGTGGCAGCTAGTTCCCGAAACAATGATGCAGCAAATGCGTAATTAGTAACCGCCCACTCGGGCTGCGATGGCGACTGAAACTTTGCCCAGTCCCCACAGATATTTGCAACGATCCAGCGGCGCTCGTGTTCATCGCCATCCTTTGCCCGTAAGGCACAGACAACAGCCGCCTGATACAGGTAGATCGCATTCTCAGAATCCAACTGCTGGGCGTTTGTCTGAACGAACTGAACCATATCGAGGGCAACAGAGATTTTGGCTGGCAACTTCAGTAGATCGGGGCCCGAGGCATATCGTGATTCTGTCTCCGGCTCTCCAGTTGTAAAAATCTGGGCTGCCAGCTCGCCATACTGTGCAGCAAGAGGGTCGATTAGGAGCGCGAAGTCAGCTCCGCGAAAGACATAGAGAATGCTCAAGTAAGACAGCGCCTCGCGTATTGCCCGGAAATCTGCTGTAGCGATCCCCAGCCCATAGAGCTGATGGCCGACTTTCCATGCTCCGGGAAAGGTGAAGTGTTGAAAATGAATTCCGTGCGACTTCAGGGCTGCCCAGTAGGTGTCATCAAACATCACGCGCAGCAGGCGCAACTGCCGCCAGAGGAACCCTTCAGTTGCTGAGAAATCCTCGGAAGCAGTGAATCCCGGCTCCAAATACGTGAACTCCGCGTTGAGGGCGGTTTCGAGTGACGCTTCCGTTCGCGCGCCGTGGAGCAATCCGATGAGGACGGTACTGAGGTTTTCCGGTATCGCATCAGGCTCGAACTCGAAGACATTTGGAAAATCGGTTGCACTAGCACCCGCCCTCTCGGCAACGCCTGACACGTTTTGGGGCGTATGACGTGGATCGAGGAGCAGGAGTAGGCACCTGTGCATCCGATCAGACTTGCGGATGAGATCGAACTCTTCGGCAACTCCGGCGGTCATGTCGCTGACAAGAAAAACAATCGCCGATGCGGCCTGGATGAGGTCTGCAGCAACCGTCCTCCAGTTCTCGGAATGAGTGGAGAGAACATTGGCGTCGTCATCAGTATCCGAGATGAAACCATCTGAACCGCCGTGCAGTTTAACGAGCGGAATCCCTTGATTCTCTAAAAGGAGTATCAGCCACTGCTGGAACACAACAGAATTGAGCGAGAACTGCGATCCGATAGACCCTCCGCTCCGAGTGCCCTGATATTCGGAGGAGAAGCTGCGCAGGTACAGGACAAATGGCCTGCCCGAATCTCGACAGTTACGCAGAGCAGCCTGCGCGCGCAGATGTTCGTCGAGCAGTCTCTGGATATGGTATCGGGGAGCGTCGAGAATCCTCCACCGTTCTTCGTCTTCCGCAGGCAGGTCGCCGTTGATGAGATGGCCGACGGCTGTCTCATCAGTGCCGAAGCGATAGAGATTGTAGTGGATGGTCATACAAGCGTAGCGACCATTTCTAACTCCCACCCTGTCCAGCGTCAGCTGTCCCACAACTGCTGCAACCGAGTGTTCTCATCCCGCAGTTGCTTCAGTTGCCAAACCTGATCCGCTTCAAAAGCCCAGGTATCTCGACTTCCAGCGATAAAACGTCTGCTCGCTGATCCCAACTTTACGGATCAGCTCCGCGATCGGCACTCCCACTGGTCTGCCCGACCTTCTGTACCAGTGAGAGTGATCAGTGTAGCGCGTCTGATGGTTCCGGTATTTCCGATCCAGAGTGAATGTTAGTTTTGGAAAGCGTAGATTGAAGTCCAATCGCCCAGACCTCATGAGACTCGTTGAACTTGCTTGGTGTTCTGCAGTCCCCGCTGTGGGACCGAGCATAGGGCCTCTGGTGCAAACCCAGATGGTCGCTGTGAAGAATTGCCTGCCGTAAGCTTGTGAAAACAAACACTTGGGTGTTGATGGCGGTGCGCTGGGAGAGCAATGTAGTCGATTGTGTATCGGCAATTTCCTCGAAAATATACAAGGTTCAACAAGGCCGACTCTGCAAATAGTTGATAGCAAATGAGTTGTTTAGGGTAGAGCACATGGTCCCGAACCAGCGCCTATCACCTGTTGGAATTTGTTGAAATCGCGTGATTCTAAGTGCTTTTGATGGAATAGCTTGCAGCCACATTGCTGAAAGCTGTTGTTTTGTATTGTTTCCGAGTGCTTTGACAGCTACGTTTTTATCTACAATCGCTGCTCGTCATCGGCAGTTTCCTCGTTGGCGCTCGTCTGTGGATAGTAGTTGTCCAAGTAGTTTTTGAAGACTTCGCCCTACTCTCTCATTCAGCAGTGGGCAACTACCCTACGCCCTACTCAAACGCGATTGATGAACACTAGCCCACCCCGTGATCAGTTCCTGCTTCGTGAGTGCCTAAGCTAACTTCGCGCTCGTTGAGAACCGGCAGCCTGGGCGAGCGTCTAAGTCACCAACTGGTCCAATCTGACGCACATAGTGTTCTTCATCATTCGCTTTTTCGGTTAGCAAGACAGCAAGAGGAATGGTCACTTCCCATTGCGCGGGTGAGCATCACCCTCGGTGAGCGCATTGATTTGAAGTCGTCAGTTGAAATGCAGGCCATCGGGAATGCCGCTAACTCTCTCGCCCCCGGATGTTGGGTCCTCCTTGACCATGTTCCGCTGTGATTGGGCGATCCCTCGTTGACACTCCCGGCCCCGCCCACATTTCAGAGCGATTCGCATGATCAAAGATCCGGCCGCCGTCAGTGCGCCCCCTGTCCGGCGCTAATAACTCAGCTCTTCTTCGCTGCCTCCAAAAATGCACCGGAGTTAATGACGTTGACATACCGGGAAATCTTACCGTCCCGAAATTTGAAGTAGTGCGCTACCGGCGTGCTGACCCGAGTGCCGGTCGCCTTCACGGTCGCGTCGTAGCGCCCGAATGCCGCCACTGCGTCGGTTGTCGAGAAGAACTCCGTCATTTTCAGCGTTGGATTCTCATGCTCAGCGGCAATCCCTGCGAAGAACCCCATCGCCTCCTTCGGCCCCTTGCGAATGCCGCTCCACGACAATGCTGCCGGCGCCTCAAATTCCCAGCTCACATCTTCCGTGACATTGCTCAGGATCCACTCAATTTCTCCCCGTCCAAACGCCGCATAGATTTCCTGGATTTTTGCAACTAAGTCTTCCATTGTGTTTCCTCGCTTTCGTGGGTTTTGGTTCGTCCTTCTTTCGTTAACTCACTTCGGCGACGCCTGCAAGGTCTGCTGGGCTTCCGAAGAGGCAATGTCCGCGACCGCCTTCCACTTTCCATCGGCGTCCTTTCGATAGGTAGTCACGTAACTGCCGTGATCGCTGACGGCTCTCTTCGTCAGCGGATCGGTGGTGGTCATCACATACGCGCCACGAGTGTAGCCCAGGTCGCCCGACTGCGAAACATCAATCTTGGCCGCCGTGAACTTCAGCGCCAGCGCAGGATCGGCAGCCATCTCCTTCAACGCCGCGCGAATGCTCTCCCTGCCCACCGACGGCGCCATGCCCGGAGCCATGAGAACCGCATCGTCGGCGTAGTAGTCCGCAAGTTTGTCGGCACTTTTCGTCGCGAAATCCTGGTTCCACTGTTTCTCTATATCTCGGATCGCCTGCGCATCAGTTCTGGTGTCAACCGCGCGATTGCAGCCTGCCGCCATCACGATCAGGACAGCGGCCCACCCGACAGTGATTAATCGTGTCATCGTCTCTCTCCTTGTTTTGAAAACTGCAGAGTGGTAGCGGAAGAGATCTGTTCTCTCCCGAAACGGGATCGGAGCCTCAGTCCGGCTTGATCCGTGTCGCAGTGAGCGTGCCAGTTAGTTCCGTGATGAACGCGCCGGTCGTGTCGTAGATGTCGTACCGATAGGTGCCCTTGTAGCTGTTGGAATCGGGGCTCAGCGTCACCTTCTCCCTGATCACCACCGTCCCCAGCAACGTACCCTTTGTATCAAACACCCACGAGGGATGCTTCAGTCTGAAGCTCCGCGCGCTCGTCTGCTCCCACACGCCCAGACACACGTTTCCTTCAATGGGATTGGTGTAGTCGTTCAGGATTTCCGTTCCGTCCGAATGCCATGCATCGAACGCTACATCGACGATCTCGCCGCCGGAAGAAAAGGTCACGTTCCATAGTCCGACGATTCCGGATGAAAGACTCGGACCCTGGAGAACCTCCGTTTCAGCGGGGTTCACGGGTGGCGCAACTGCAGCCGACATTGCGGGCGTTTTCACCGCCTGGGTGAAGTCTCTGAAGCATTTTGCGTGGGCCCGAGGGATGGCCATCCCAAAACTTAGAAATGCTGCCATCAGAATCTGCTTCCATCGGGCTGAGAGTGGACGGTTGAAAAAGCTGCGGACGCTGGCGGTCTTCATGATTCGTTCTCCTTGTCTGGGTTTCATGGGCGAATCGGAATTGCCCAACGCCGCACATCGTCGCGCGCCGGCCCCGAAAATGTCTTGTGAGCACAGTTAGGATTTGTTAGGATCTTCTGCATTCTTCGCGGCACTGCCCTGCTGCCCTCTTATGTCATTGCAAACAAGGGAGCTATACGAGTTCGGAGATTTCCGCTTAGATGCTGCGCGCCGCCTGGTCACCCGCTACAACGAGCCTGTGCGCCTTCACTCGAAAGCCTTCGAGACCCTCCTTGTCCTGATCCGGAACAGCCATCGCGTCGTTTCCAAAGACGAGCTCATACAGATCCTCTGGCCCGACACCTTCGTCGAGGAGGTCAACCTTGCCCAGAACATCTCCGCCCTTCGCAAGGCCCTCGGCGAGGCGCCCGGTGAAAACCGCTTCATCGCTACCATCCCCGGCAAGGGATATCAGTTCGTCTGCGAAGTCCGCGAAATTGGAGTCGCCGGCGAAGATCCGATCGTCGACCCTGTTGAGGTCGTTCTCGAAGTAACAGGGACCGACGCGACCGAGCCGGCCCTCACAGCGCCTCTCGGGCTGCCCTCCCCTCGCTTCGTTCGCAGCCGCTGGAGGGTCTGGACGATCTTGACCCTGCTCCTGGTCCTAGTCCTCGGCGCCGCTGGCGGATACTGGTTCGAGCGTAACCGCGCCGAGCAAGCCGCGCATTCCATCGCCGTTCTCCCCTTTCAGCCCTTGGTGGCCGGCAGCGACGACCAGCACCTCGGCCTCGGCATGGCCGACGCGATCATCACCAGGCTGAGCAACATCCGCCAGCTTCCCGTGCGCCCCACCGACGTCGCCATCCGATACAGCGACTCCGGCGTGGATCCGCTGAAAGCCGGACGCGAGATGGGCGTCGACACTGTGCTCACGGGCAGGCTGCAGAAGTCCGGCGATCGCATCCGCGTCACGGTCCAGCTTGTTCGCGTGAGTGATGGACGTGCGCTTTGGGCCGAGACCTTCGACGACAAATACACCGGCATCTTCGGCGTCGAGGATTCTATCTCCGAAAAAGTCGCGCAGGCCCTCGCCGTCAATCTCGCTACCCGCGAAAAACTCCAACTCCAGCGCCACTACACCGAAAACATGGATGCCTACCGCAACTACCTGATGGGCCGCTACGAGGAGTTTCGCTTCACTCCGGATGGGATGTACAAGGCGATCAATTATTTCAATCGCGCGATCGCCGATGATCCCGGATACACCCTCGCCTATGCAGGCCTTGCCGATGCATACACCACGGAGTCCGACTGGCTGCTGCCGCCGCGGGAGGCCCTGCCCAAAGCCGATGCCGCTGCGCGCAAAGCGCTGGCCTTCGACGATCAGCTCGCCGAGGCCCATGGAGCCCTGGCCCACGCCCTCCTTCACGAATGGAAGCTCTCCGAGTCCGGTCGCGAATTTCACACTGCGCTTACTCTCAACCCCAGTAACGTCTCCACCTACTTCGCGTATAGCGAGTACCTGGTCTCCACTGGTCACGCAGACGAAGCCATTGTCGCCATGCAGAGGGCGCTTGTGCTCGATCCGCTCTCGCCCGAGATCAATTCGTTCCTTGCGTGGGATTACTACCTCAAACGTGACTACGACAGCTGCCTCGTTTTCTCGCTGAAGGCGATCCAGATGTTCCCAGACTTCTGGTTGCCGCACATGGTGGCGGGCATGTGCTACTACATCCGAGCGCAGTATCCCGACGCGATTCGCGAGTACAGCAAAGCCATGGCAATGAATCCCGACAGCACTTTCTCCCAAGCCGGTATCGGCATGAGCCTCGCGAAGGCAGGGAAGCGAGCCGAGGCACTGAAGGCCCTCGAACAACTCCAGGCCATGCAGAACCATACCTACGTCTCTCCGGCTTATGTCTCCCTGATCTACATGGCCCTCGGCGATCGGGATGCGGAGTTTGAGTGGCTGGAAAAGGGCTACGATGACCGGTCGGAATGGCTGCTCTGGCTTCCAATCGATCCTAACTACGATGGCCAGCGCAGCGACCCGCGTTATAAGGAGTTGGTGCGTAAAGTCGGCATCTGACCGTTAACGATACGTGCCTCGAACCATGAGCAGAACCTGACGGGCATGCCGCTCACTCGCCCGATAATGATCACGAAGATGATCGACCATCGGACGGCGCCCCGAAGGCTTCAGAACTTTTTTCTGAGTACATCCTGCAGCATGGTCTTATCCAGCCTCAGATCGGCAACCAGCTGCTTCAGCCGGCTGTTCTCCTCCTGGAGCTGTTTCAGTTGGCGGGCCTGATCCGTCTCCAGCCCGACGTACTGCTTCTTCCATCGATAGAAGGTCTGCTCACTGATTCCAACTTTGCGGATCACCTCCGCCACAGGCACACCCAGCTCTGCCTGCTTCAACACGGCCACAATCTGCTCCACTGAAAAACGCTTCTTCTTCATGCAAAATCTCCTCTCAGATTTTGCCGAAAACTAACATTTGGGTTGGCTCAAAAATACCGGGGCCGATCAACTCACTTCTGAGCGGGGTTTTTGGCCAAGGGGAAAACGAGGCTCCAACCAGCCGCGCGTCGCCCTCTACGCTCGCGTCTCCAGTCATGACCAGCAAACGCTTCCGCTTCAAATCAAGACTATGCGGGAGTATGCTGTTCGCCGCGGTTGGCAGATTACCACAGAGATTAAGGAGAGCGGCTCGGGCACTCTGCAACGGCCAAAGCGGGAGGAGCTTCTCGCCGCCGCCCGCAGCCGCGAGTTGGACGCGATCCCCGTCTGGCGCCTCGATCGATGGGGCCGCTAGCTTCCATATCTAGTTGTCACGCTGAAGGAACTGGCCGAACTCAGCATCGGCTTCGTCTCGCTTACCGAAGCCTTCGACATGACTACGCCCACAGGCCGGGCGCTAGCAGGAATGCTGGCAGTATTCGCAGAGTTAGAACATGAGATATTGCGAAAGCGGGTGAAGGCTGGCATCGCCCAGGCCCGAGCCAAAGAAACAACCTTTGGTAGGCCAAAATCTGCAGCCAAGAAGACCGCCGAAATCAGACGACTCTATCGTAAGGAAAAGCTCTCTAAATCGGAGATTGCAAGACGACTCGGCATCGGCAGGACCTCCGTTCGCCGCCTCCTGGACAATTCATGACCGCTCAATACAATTGGCCGTTCACACGCTCGTACATAGAATGTGTGATTCCGAGGCGAAGAAACGAATAAGGTCCGAGTAGTCCACCATCCGCTCAGAACTGCGCAAATGCCTCGGTCATTCGCATCGATGAGTGCGTGAGAGCGTCGATCGACAGGACGTACGACGCGCTGCGGACGACTTAGTCACGTCTCGTCCACCGATTCTCAGGAGAAAACTTGCCTTATCAAAAGTCCTTCACCATCCAGGCATTGCTGTCAGATGGGATGAGCTCCAATATCAGCACATGGCGTCCATCCGGAGACTGGATCTCGAACTCAAAATCATCACCAGGCCTTCCTCGCAAGACCACCTTGGCCTTGCCCGTCTGATCGACTTCAAGCACCACTGGAAGTCCATCGGCCGTAGCGCTGTCCGTGACAACGGTCTTGCTGTCTGCTGCCCAATCGCCACTGGTCCCGGACCAGTTCTTGACTGTCACATCGTGTGCCGCCCCAGTGCCAAGGGCGACGAATCGGATGCGATGTTGACCAAGAAAGATGGCGAGCTTCGATCCATCGGGAGAAAGATTCAAGTTCCCTGACCAGTCAGGGATTCTTAATAGCTCAGGCCCGGCCCCGTGTTCCAGGTCGAACGAGCGAACCACGGTATCCTTGCCGTCAACCTGTCTGAAGATGCACAGCGTCGACGGGGCGCTTGCGCAGTGGTGATCGACAATTCCCTTCTCCTGGACGATGGTGCGCGCAGCTCCACACGCAAGGGGTTTGCTGATCAGAGACGCAGGCAACGATGGGTCGTCCAGGTTGGACAAAGACAGGTAAATTACCTGCGACCCATCCGGAGAGAGGCGCGGGGTCGCGATGTTGCGGCCCTCGGCCAGCTCTTCTGGTGTCGTTTCATCAATGTTCTGTTTGAAAAGTTTCCAGATGCCGTTGCGGTTGGAGACGAAAAGGACCGCCTTGCTGTCGGCGGTCCAGGAATCCGCAATGTTGAAGTTGTCGTCGAGCGTCAGGCGGCGAGGTTCCTTCAATTGGTGTGAAACGGCATCCCGGCTGGCAATAAACACTTGAGGCACTTGGTTCGATCGCAAGACGACAAGCCGCTTTCCATCGGCGGTTCCGCTCATGCCGCCGATCCGGCCTTCCGCCTGGGTGATCGGATGCGGAGGGCCTGCGGCTTTTCCGGTGCGCTCGTCGAAGCGGATCGAGTAGACACCGAAGTTGTCTTGTCCGCTTGCGGGATCTTCACGGTAAGAAAAAAGAATGCGCCCGTCCGGTCCCCACCAGAGAGCCTCCCCGATTCGAGGATCATCGAGGACCACGGTTTTGCCTTCGCCGTTTGCGCCAATGATCCGCAGCAGGCGCGTCGGCTGCGCAGGGTATGGGGCCTCAACAGCGTGGTTCTCAATATAGGCGAGATGTTGTCCGGTCGGGGACCATGCCATGGGAGAAATCGCGCTTGCGTAGGAACCGTATTTTTTCTCCTCGCCGCTCGATACCACCTTCCGAGGATTGGCTCCGTCCGAATCCATCATCCACATTTCGTTCTCATTTGGCCTTGGCACATAAGCGATCCGTGATCCGTCGGGGGACACGAAGCCTGCCAATGCTTCTTTCATCACCTCTTGCGGGTCTCCACCAAGGATGGAAAGTTTGTATAGGATTGGTTTCCAAAGGCTGAAATCTTGCGGCGGTCTTGCGATTCGCATGACCAAGAGGTGGGTGCCGTCCGGGAACCAGTTGCACGCCCATACCTCAAAGCCTTTGGGCAGGCTCAGCCGGCGCGTTTCACCGCTGGAAATTTGGCGCAAATAGAGTCCGATTAGATCAGCGTATGCTACGTACTTGCCATCGGGCGAGACCACAGCGCTCCTGAGCGAAGCGTCGGAAGCATTCGCAGTGAGCCGCTGCTCCATAGCCAGAGGTTGAACGCCGTGACCGGGGACAGTGCCGTCGCCGGTGAAATTACGGCGGAGGATTCCACCGGCGAGAAGCAGGAGGAGTGCCGCGGCAATGCACGCGAAGAGGAGCTTTCGGTCGCGCAAATTCCGTTGGTTTGGTGTTTGCGGCGGGATTTTGCTATCTACAGGTTCTTTGTCAGTTAATACAGGAGAAGTGGAGTCATTTGAAACTCGTCCACTTGCAGCCGCCTTGGCAGATTCGATTCTACCCAAGCCATTGCGCGCGTCAGCCGATTCCAGGTTTCCTTGGACGTCTTCGGAAACCTCAACCTCGCACACGAAACGGTACCCTACCGTGGCCACGGTGGCGATGTAGCGTGGTTCCCTTGCGTCATCGTCGATCAGACGTCGTAGCTTTGCAATGTTACGAGGCAGGGAGTTCTCTGTGACAGAGGTGTCGCCCCACACCGCATTCAGCAACTCTTCCTTTGAGACCAGAGTTTGGGGCTTCCGCAGCATGTATAGCAGGACTTGAAACGTCTTGGGTTCGACCGCCAATACCTTGCCTGCCTTGACGATGCAGAACTCCCGCTCGCGAACTTCTATGTCTGCGAAACGGAAAACAAGAGACTTAGTAGCCGTCATAGATTGCTCAATCGAATTCAGAAAAAAGACATAACTTCTTCAAGACATAAGTCGGCCCGTCAATGCAGAGTCTCGTCAGGCAACGCAGGAAGAGGAAAATCTTCCCGTCTCAACCATTCCCGAGAGTGTGAGGTCATTATGCACCTCAGGCGCAGAAACTGGCGACGGAATTCCAGCCCTGAGGATCTTTGATACACAAACGCCTTTGGTTGTTCTGTTCGCGGTGATCTGAATGTGACGCCGATTGCATGGCGTAGCGTCGGATCTTGAGAGCAGCTTCGACACAAGCAATCAAGAAATGAGCCAAATCGGAGGTTCCCATGGAGCTTTTCCCAATCCGGATCGCCTTCCCACGAGCCCTGCTAGTGCTCGCGTTATTGAGAGCCACCGCTTCGTCAGCGTTATCACCTGATCCTCGCCTTCTTCCTTTGGTACCTCCCGGAAGCCAGCTTGTTGCGGGGATGAGAGCTCCCCTTGGACAGGGTCAGCCCGACAGTTTTCTTCTGATCACTCACAACAACGCCGTCGATCTCGAAGACTTCTTTGCCATCACCGGATCCGATCCATCTCGCATCATTCATCAGGTCATCTTCACGGGCTCTGAGGATAACTCTGGCAATCTCACAGAACACTCCATTCTGGTGAGCGGGCAATTCGATCACAGTAAACTGTTTCGATCGGCGAACTCAAATTCAATTCAATACCGCGGTATCTCAGTTCTCCCGTTCTCTGCCCTCGGCCGGGCGAAAAATGCTTCCAACGATCTGCGATGGTTCACTCTTACCGGCTCAGATATCGCCGTCTTTGGCACTGTCGCCACGGTGAAGCAGGAACTCGACCGCTATTTGGCTAACACCAAATCCGATGTTTCATTGATTCGAACGTTGGGCCGCTTGCGGTCAGATGATGACACTTGGTGCCTTTTGTCCCTCCCCGCACCGAGCGCCGGGATTCGAGATGTCCTTGGGATGCTCAATCCGCGGCTCGCAGAATCTCTTGAGGAGGGAAGTTCGTTTCTGTTCGGCATACGCACCCGCAGGAAGGTTGAATTTGAATACGAGATTGATGGATCTTCCAACTCTAGTGCCGAAACAGTCTCGAACTCCTTGGCAAAATCACTGACAGGCTCGAACGCGAAAACATCCTCACTCCTACCTCGCCGCGGAGGCGATGAAAACCAAAGCCACATTTACGGTGTGGTGAAGGTGTCCAAGTCGCGTTACGAGGCATGGCTGATTGAGGTCTCTGCTCGCAGTCACAACAGATCTTCGGCGGATCCAAACTGAGAATCGACAGAAGATGCAAGGACTACTCTGGCATCCGCTCGAACTCATCAGCGGACAGCAATTTTCAAATAAACGCTAAATCGCCGAGTCACTCGTCTACAACCGCATCCGATCAATCCGCAGGAGGTCCCCTTTTCCGAAGTCCGATTGCGTTACCGCAACTCGGAAGTTGAGCGTCCTTTGACGGTTGCGAGGCATTGAGTGGACTGAAGAAGAAGTCCCGCCGCCTCGGCCAAGCATCATTTGGAACTGACCATCTGGTGCAAAACCAGGTGGTCGGCGATCAGATGTGCCGACTGTAACCTAGTGAAAACAAACATTTGGGCATGAGTGAAAGATCGTCTTGAGGACCTTGTAGTCGATTCTGTGTCGGTGATCTCCTCCAAAATCTACAAGTGTCAACAGGGCCTTCTGCGCAAGTCGTTGATAGTAAATTAGTTGCTTAGGGTAGAGAACATGGTCCCGAACCAGAGCCGATCGCTTATTGGAATTTGTTGAAATCGCGCGATTCTAACTGCTTTTGATGGAATAACTTGCAGCCGAGTAGCTGAGATCTGTTGTTTTGAATTGTTCTCGAGTGCTCTGACAGCTACGTTTTTATCTACAATCGCTGCTCGTCATCGGCAGTTTCCTACTCGGAGCATTTCTCTGGATCGTAGTTGTGCAAGTAGTGACTTCGCTCTACACTCCACAAACCCGATTGATGAACACTAGCTGACGCCCGAGATCAGTTTCTGCTTAATCAATGCCAAGGTGTCTTCGCGCTAGTAGAGAACCGACAGCCTAGGTGCTTGGGCCCAAGTCCACCGATTGGTCCCATCTGGCGTGATAACGTCCTTTATCAT
>Ga0182024_10016542_pt1 | contig 13978 bp, 11 predicted proteins | sample P32metaG_FD_120480 | JGI IMG/M metagenome (GOLD analysis project Ga0182024, IMG submission 120480) | Permafrost microbial communities from Stordalen Mire, Sweden - P3-2 metaG (Illumina Assembly) | ecosystem: Environmental > Terrestrial > Soil > Wetlands > Permafrost | place: Sweden: Stordalen... | reverse complement strand
AGTTTTGAGGGCTGATTGCGACATGCTTTTTTACGAAGCGGGCTGGCTGGATGAGGCCATTCGGTTGTTGACCACCGAGGGTTATGACCTGATAGAGCCCGGCCGTGCCGGCAAGGATCCTCCAAAAGAATATGTGGCGGTAAGTTCGCGTTCTCTGATCATGGATCGTCGTGCCTTCGAGCGAAGGTTGCCTTTGCGGGCGCACAAGCTTGACATTGCGCGGCGGGTGCATCGTTGGTGGCAGGGGCGGCCACCGTGGCTGGCTTTGGAACTGATGTTGGAAAAGGAGCGCCGGGCGGGACGCCTCCGTTATCGGACGCTTGATCCGGGACTTGGTTTCGGGTTGCACATCGGCACGCGTCCGGAAGCCAGCTTGGAATGGTTCGGCCGGGTGGTGCCCTATGTCGAACGAGGGGAGTTACCGGCGGCGCAATTGGCCCGGGGCTCGAATTTTGCGGCGGAGGCCTGGGAACATCTGGCCAAGGTTTGACGGGGGGGGTTGAGCACTTTGAATTTCAAGATTTTTTCAAAAAATATTTTCCGCGAGTATCATCGGGGCGGCAGTAATCAACCGGAATGCGCATCTGCCGGTTTTGTTAAGCATGCCCGATATGTAGACGGGGTGACTGCCGCTTTAGTAATGGTAAATCGAACATGACGAAGCCGTTGCACATTTTATACGTTGGGCCGATTGATCAAGACGGCACCTGCCGACACCGTCTGGAGGCTTTGCAGCGGCTGGGCCAAGAGGTTGAATGCATTACGACGACCAATCCGTTTCGCAATGTGGGTTCAAAGTTTTTGCGCCGCGTGTTTGTCAAATTAAGTCGGCATGTGGATTTGCGGGGAGCGAACAAAAAAATTTTGCAGAGGTTGAGCCAAGGGCAATGGGATGTGTTATGGGTGGACAACGGTTTCATCATCCATCCCGCAACCTTGCAACAAGCCAAGGTTCGCCAGCGTGGCCTGGTGCGGGTTTCCTATTCACCTGACGATATGCTTAACCCGAAAACACATACGCGCCGCTACCTTGCCGCGATTCCGTATTACGACCTGCATGTGACGACCAAAAGTTACAATGTTTCCGAATTGGAAAAGCTAGGCGCACCGCGGGCCTTCTTTGTGGGGAACGCCTACCAGCCGGAGGTCCATCGTCCGGTGGAGGTGACAGAGGCTGATCGTGAGCGGTTGGGCGTTGCGCCGGTGGGCTTTATCGGTGAATGTTATGATAAACGCGCGGAGATTATGAACGCTTTGGCCCGCGACGGCATGCCGATAGCATTTCGTTGTCCGTCCTGGCCACGACACCGGCCGCGGCCCACAGATTTGCGCATCATCGAAGGTTATCTGGCTGGCGATGACTATGCCCGTTTCCTGTGCGGTTGCAAAATTGTCCTGTGCTTCTTGCACAAGGGCAACCGCGACCTGCAGACGACGCGCTCGGTCGAGATTCCCGCTTGCGGGGTTTTTATGCTGGCCGAGCGCACGGACGAGCATCTGGCTCTCTTTCGCGAGGGGGTGGAAGCGGAGTTTTTCGGGGACTATGAGGAATTGCTGCGCAAGACGCGCTACTACCTGGAACACGAGGAGGAGCGCCAGCGCATTGCCGGGGAGGGGCGCCGCCGATGCCTGGAGAGTGGCTACAGTAATGTCGACCGCCTGCAAGCGGTGCTGCAGCAGATTGCCCAGGTACGAGCGGGGCAGTCCCTGACCAGCCGTTGATTTGATTTGCCTGTTTTGCCGGGGTGGCTACTTGGGTTACCGAATCAGGATTGTCTATGCAATATCGAGAGCGGTTTTACAAAAAATATGCTTCGTTGATGCGGGGCCGGCATGAGCCGGTGGCAGCGGCGGCCGCCGATCACCATGTCGCGCCCTATGACGGTTACCTGCGCGGCTGGCTGCCGGGAAATCCAGAGGCGGCGATTCTTGACGTGGCCTGCGGTTCCGGAGAGTTTTTGCGCTTTTTCGCCACGCGTGGTTACACCCGGGTGGAAGGCGTGGATATCAGTCCAGAGCAGATCGAACTGGCCCGGGCTTTGCATCCGCAGGTGCACTGCGCCAACGCGCTGGATTTTCTGGGTGCCACGGCCGGCCACTACGATTTGATTACCGCGCGGGACGTGGCCGAGCATCTCACCAAAGACGAAATTCTCGTCTTTTTTGAGATTTGCGGGAAGGCGCTGCGGCCCGGCGGGCGGCTGATCATCCAGACGCCCAACGGGGCGACTCCCTGGAGCAGCGCCATCTGGCACGGAGATTTCACTCACGAGCATTGTTTCACCGCAAAGACCCTTGGGCATGTTTTTGCCTTGAGCGGGTTCAAGAACTATGAGGCCCGGGAAATGGCGCCGCCGGTGCGGGGCGTGCGCTCATCGGTCCGAAGGCTGCTCTGGCAATGGCTGCGTTTTTCAATGATCGCGCGCAATTACATCGAAACCGGGTCCGCCGGAGGCGGTATTTATACGCGGGTTTTTCTTGGTTCGGCAGTTCGCCCCCTGGCCAGCCAGCCGGGCGCGGGCGATTGATTGCCGCCGGCTGATCCGTGGGAGGTTTCACACTTCAATCTTGGGATTGCCCTCGGTCAGGGCATTTGCATAATCTAGCGGATTACCCGGCAACAAGTTCATTGATCGCGTCATGATTCCAGCATTACTTATTTTTGGGATAAGCCTTCTTGGCATCGCGAATATGTTCAATTCGGGTGTGTATGCTTACATGATTGGCGCAGGTGGCTGCATGCTGTTCAATTTGGGCCTGAACAACCTGCTTTGGCGGTTGGATTATCGCTATGTGGCCTACAAGCTTTTTGCCTTCTGGTTTGTGGTGCAACCGGTGTTTTTCTTCCTGTGCCTGGCGATTTTTCCGAATTATTTTGAAGCTGAGTGGGTGCAGTATTTGCCAGTGGAGGGCCGGGTCTACACGCTGTTTGTCAGTTTTTGCATCGTTCCGCTGATGGCCGTGCTGTATGCGTGGTTTATGGACAAAATAAGCACCTCCGGGCGACAGGAGGTGTATAACTTTGCCGGGCAGCGGGTGCAGAATGCGCGCGAATTTTTCCGCCTACCGAAACTGGGCGCCGATTTCGACGCGATGCTTATTGTGGCGGCGCTAATCACCACGAGCATTTGGATTACGACGCTAAACAACACCAATATGTTTTACTTTTTCCTTCGGGTGCTCAATCGCGGGCTGCAGTTTGCGCCTTTTGTGGCCGGTTTGTATTGGAATCGCAACCGGCTGGTGCAAATCGGGTGGATCATCACCCTGGTGGTCAACTTGGCGCTGGCATCTGTAACCGGCAGCCGCGGAAACGGATTTCTTCCCGTGGGCTATTATGCCATTGGGTTCATCCTGCAGCAGGCCACGCGCGCGGGACGCGTCTCCTGGTTTGCTCTGGGGATCGCCGGCCTGATCCCCTTGATCATCGCCAGCGGGGTGGTGAATGTGCTGCGTGACGATGTCGGACGGACGAACCTGCAAACGCTTGATCTCGGGGAAGTCATGAACGATCTTCCCAGCGCCATCAGTACAAGTTTGGAGAACAACACCAATACCTGGGACACCGGAGAACAGAATGCCTTATGGACTGGCCTTGCCCGCATGGTGGATTGGAGTTTGCTGGCGGTGCCCAACATGACTCCGAAGGTGATTCCTTATCGCGGTTACGACACCCTGCCGGAGGAATTGGAGGCGATGATATCCATTCCGGGTTTGGGGATTTTCCCCGACCTGGCCTACGACTCGAAGGGGCTGGCCGTCCCTTATGGATTCAACGTGTCTTCGGCGTATGACGAGAACTCAGTCCTGCGCCTGACGAGCAGCGTGCCTTTTAATATCGTGGCCGATTCCTGGTCACGTGGGGGGATAATTTCGGTAATAGCGCAAGTGGGGCTGGCGCTGCTGGCTCTGACATTTTCCGAAAAATTCTGTTACACGTTTTTGCTACCGCGTTCCATTGGTTTGTTTGTGCTGGGCCGAACGGTTGTGATTGGGCTGGGATTCTGGAGCCTTACCGTGGGGGTTCTCTCGGAAGCGATTCGGCAACTGGTGCTTACGTTGGGATTCACGGTGTTTTGGGTGGGTTTGTTGATGGCATTCGTCAAGGCCTTTTTGGGCACTGGCGCGCCGGCGATGGGGCCACCGCCGGGGGGGCCTATGGAGCGGAGGCCTCCACCGCCCAGGCCCGGGCCACTGGGGCCAAGAGCGCATCGGCCTTCGAGGGCATGAATCAGCGGGTCATTGGTCGATTTGGCGGCAAGGGCTAAATTTGCGCCCCTCGGGGTGCTATTCATCGATGGGACGCGTTCGTCGCATATTGGTGTTCAGGGCGGGACTTTTGGGTGACACGATTGTCGCATTGCCCAGTCTGCATGTCTTGCGGCAAAATTTTCCCGAAGCCCGCATCACGCTGTTGCACGAACGCCCTTCCGGGTCCTTAGTCCAAGTCGAGCAACTGCTAGATGGCTCGGAGCTGATCGACGATTACATGATGTATCCCGTCTTGAGCCGGAACGACCGGCGAGCCACAGCGCTGCTGGAAATGATTCGGCTGCTGTTTCACCTGCGATGGCGGCAATATGATTTATTGGTGCATATGGCGGTGGGTGATCGGACGTCTTGGCAAGACGTCCGCGACCGACTGTTTTTTCGGTTGGCTGGCATCCAGCGGCAGATCCTGTCGAGTGAATACCGTCCGCCGAGGTCGGGCGATCGTCCGTTGCCGGTTGTGATGCAGGAGGCGGATTTTCTGCTTTCGTGTCTCGGTCGGTCGGGCTTGCGGGTGCCCGCTGCGGGTACCGGATGCATGGACTTGTGCCTTGGGCCGTCTGAGGCTGCTGAGGTGGCGCGGTGGGAGCGGGAAACAGGCTTGGCCGGCGACAGGCGTTTGCGGGTGGCGTTTGGGCTGGCGTCAAAAATGCCGGCCAAACGGTGGCCGCTCGATCGGTACTTGGTGGTGGCGCGGCACTTAGTGGACAAATGCGACATCATGCCGGTGGCGTTTGGCGGGGCGGAGGATGCGGCGGCGGCAGAGCAACTGATCGCCGTTTGCGGGAGGGGCGCAAGTGCCTGCGGCAAGTTAGGGATGCGGGGGGCAATCCGGGCGCTGCGCGACTGCCGGTTGTATGTAGGCAATGACACGGGGACGATGCATATGGCAGCGGCAGCCGGAGTGCAGTGCGTAGCAATTTTTTCGGCACGGAATCCACCGGGCAAATGGTTTCCGTACGGTTCAGGCCATCGGGTGCACCGGGTGGCCGTCTCCTGCGAAGGCTGCTATCTCGATGTCTGCGCGATTGAACGCATGCGGTGCTTGACGGCAATCGAGCCCGGGGAAATCATTCAGTCATGCGAAGAAATCCTGCGGGGCCACGCGGAACTGCCCGGATCGACGGTTGCCAAGTAGATGCGGTATAAAATGCCGATAGGCGGCAGCAATTCACCATTCATAAACACGTTTTGAAAATAATGATTAAAGATTCTTCCAACGCTCCCGTCAAGGTTCTCTACATTGCCGGTGAAACTCGCAGTGGCAGCACATTATTGGATTGTATGCTCGGAGAAACGGGGAGTTTTTTCTCCACCGGCGAGCTGTTTCTGATTTGGCGGCAGGGGTTTATGCAGGACTTGCTCTGCGGTTGCGGGAAGAAAATACGTGATTGCGAATTTTGGGGCGCAGTAATCCATAAGGCTTTTGACGGCTGGAGCCTGGTCGACCCGGTGGAAGCGGAATCCGCGTGGCTGACGATTGCGCGGTTGCGGCATTTCCCCCTGATGTTTTTCCCGCCGGGTTGGTTGCGGGCGGAGCAGGGGCAAAGCGTGGCCAGGCTGGCGACTTATTGGGGCGGTCTCTATCGGGCGATTCAAAAAGTATCCGGCTGCCGCGTGGTGGTGGATTCGTCCAAATCGCCGATGGGGGCGTTTTTTCTAAATCAGATTCCCGGCGTCGAACTGTATGTCCTGCACTTGGTGCGGGACAGCCGGGCGGTGGTCTATTCGAGCCAGCGCAAGAAAATCCGGCCCGAGGTGACGGACAAGGAGGCTTATTTATTGAGGCAAAGCTCGGTCAAGGCGTCTGTGTTCTGGGCGGCGAACAATTGGGTGACGGGGCGCTTGCGCGGGAAGAATCCGCGTTATTTGCGATTGCAATATGAGCGCTTGGTGGAGCGGCCAAAGCAGGTGCTGGAGGAAATCGGTAATTTTGTTGGCGTGCCGCTGAGCCTGGAGATGTTCATCGAAGAGCATACCATAAGGGTAAATCAAAACCATACGGTGGCGGGCAACCCGAACCGTTTCAAGCAGGGCAAGATTGAAATTACCCTGGATAACGAATGGCGGCTTAAAATGCCCTGGCTGAAACGCACCACGGTGACCGCTTTGACCGGGCCGCAGCTTTTGCATTATGGCTATTTTCGGAAAAATTGAGCCTTGGTGAAATCGTCCGATCCAACGCCGTTGAGTCCCCGGGTAGTGTTGTCCGCCCTGGGCATGGTGCCATCCAGTGGCGGCACGACTCAGGTGGTGCAGAACTTTCAAAGGGCCCTGGACGCCGAGATCGTTTCTTTTACCGATGCGGGCATGTTGGCGGCGGAGGGCTCAGCGGTGCCGGGAGCATTGCATGTACCGGTTACGAGCATTCCCGGTCTGCATAATTATTTGTGGGCCGGACCGACGGCGCGACGGCAAGCCGACCGGCTGGCCGCTTCCGCAGATTTGCTGGTTTGCAATATGTTGTATCGTTACCACACGCACTGGGTGAAGAGTTGGGCGCGCCGGCGGGGCATTCCCTATTGGGTGGTTCCGCATGGAAGCCTGGATCCTTATTCTTACACTTTCCGACCGACGATAAAGCGCGTTTGGATGGCTTGCCATGGCCGGCGTTTTCTCTCGGGTGCCAGTCATGTCGTTTTTTCCACGCAACGGGAACGGCGGAAGGCCGCTGCCCATTATGATGGCTCCAATTGTCGAATCGTGAACTGGCCGGTGGCGGCGTTGGACATGACGAACGCCCGGATTATGCGTCAGCAGGCGCGTCGGCGGTTGGGCTTGAGCGAGAATGACCGATTGCTCTTGTTTCTGGGCCGGCTGCACGAAATAAAACGGCCACTGGAAATCGTTTCGGCAGTCGCGGCAGCGGGTATAAGGAATGTGCATCTGGCCATCGTTGGGCCAGACGAAACCATCACCGCCAGCCAGGTTTTGATGGCGGGCGAACGCCTGGGTTTGCAGGGCCGGCTGCATGTTCCCGGCGCGGCTTACGGTGAGGCGAAGAAGGAATGGCTGCACGCCTGCGACGGTTTTATTTCCTTGTCGTGGATGGAGAGCTTCGGTCTGAGCGTAGCGGAGGCTCTATCGGCCGGAAAGCCCGTGATTCTTTCTCCGGGGGTTGATTTAGGAGAGGAATTGAAGCCAGAGGGTTGCGGCTGGTTCCTGTCGGATGATCGCTTGGAAAGCGCCGCAGCGGCCATTCGCGAATGGGCCAAAGTTCCGGAGGGGGAGCTGCGCGAGCGTGGAAAACGCGGGCGGGACTTTGTGTTGCGCGAACTGACATTCGATCGGTTCACCGCCAAGTTGCGTGCATTAGTGGACGAAGCCATCGCCGGTCGGTCTTGACCGGGCTGAACAGAAAATTCCAGGAAAATGCTCCTCAATTTTGATTCAGGAGGTTGACGGATTTCACCATGAGTCCCCGTAATGACTTGCCGCTATGCGTTGATTTGGACGGGACATTGTCGCGCTCGGACTCGCTGTGGGAGGCGATCCTGTTGCTGGGCCGTAACCAGCCATGGTGGTTGCTGGCGCTGCCATTCTGGCTGCTCGGCGGGAAAGCCGCCTTCAAGGCGCGCGTGGCGGCCAGCATCCCGGTTGACGAACTGGCTTTACCGTGGAACGAGTTGTTTTTGGAGTATCTGGCGCATGATCCGGCGCGGCCATTGTATTTGGCGAGCGGGGCGGACAGGGCAATCGCGGCGGCGGTGGTCCGGCGCTGGCCACGGTTTGCCGGCTATTATGCCTCGGACGGAAAGACGAATCTGACCGGCGAGGCCAAAGCCCGGCTATTAACCGAGAAATTTGGGCAGAAGGGTTTTGACTACGCGGGCAATGAATGGAAGGATTTCGCCATCTGGGCGCAGGCCCGCGGGGTCTTGGTCGTTAACGCGAGTGCCCGCGTAGCGCGGGCGGCGCGGCGGCGGTTTCCGGAGAGTGAGGTGATTGGGGGAGTGAGGGTGAAAATGCGGGAGCTACTAAAATGTCTGCGGCCGCATCAGTGGGTGAAGAACTTGCTGATTTTCGTGCCGTTGTTCACGGCCCATCGTTTCCACGATGGGTTGGCGCTGAGCCGGGCGGGTTTGGCATTTGTGGCATTTAGCGGCGTGGCCAGCGCGTTCTATATTTTCAACGACTTGCTGGACTTACAGGCAGACCGGAAGCACGCGTTGAAGCGCTTCCGCCCGCTGTGTTCGGGGGCGGTATCGATTCCGGCGGCGTTGGGGGTGATGGCGGCGAGCTTCGTCGTGGGCGCCGGGTGTGGCGCGTGGCTGGACTGGCCGTTTGTTTGGGTGCTCGCGGGTTACGCGGTGATAAGCGCCTTGTATTCACTGGTATTCAAGCGCCTACCGATTGTGGATGTGATGGTGCTGGGGGGGCTGTATACGATACGCATCGTCGCGGGCGCGGCAGCCACGGACGTGCCATTGTCGAGCTGGCTGCTGATTTTCTCCCTGTTTCTTTTTCTCAGCCTCGGGCTGGCCAAGCGATTTACGGAGTTGAAAACCAAACGCGAGATTGGCGAAAGCGAGGTGGGCGGGCGCGGGTATGGGCCGGATGATTTGGAGTACGTTTCGAGCCTGGGGATTGCGAGCGGTTACATTGCGACGCTGGTGTTTGCGCTTTACATCAGCAGTGATAAAGTAGCGGGACTCTACCGGAACCCACAAGTATTGTGGGCCTTCGTCGTTTTGCTGCTGTATTGGATAAGCCGGATATGGCTCATCGCGCACCGTGGGCAGTTGCACCACGATCCCATCATTTTTGCGCTCAAGGATCGCGTTAGTTACGGAGTGCTGGCGAGTGCTCTGCTGGTGGTTTATTTAGCGGGGCCCTATTAAAAGATGGCGACGGTGCATGCAGAATTGCCAATGAAAAAGCCAATGAGCGGCGTCACGCCGGCTTCGTGGGGGCGGCTGCCGCGAACCCTAGCGCAAGTGCATCCGTGGCACTGGTCGAGCAATCCGCCGCCCTGGGGCACGGAGCCAGTACTGGCCTACGGACTGGGGCGCAGTTATGGCGACAGTTGCCTGAATGACGGCGGCGTGCTGGTCCCGACGCGCTCGCTCGATCACCTGGTGGCTTTCGACGCCGCCACGGGTGAATTGACCTGTGAGGCGGGCGTAACGCTTGACGAAATTTTGCAATTTGCGGTGCCGCGCGGATGGTTTTTGCCAGTGGTTCCAGGAACGAAATACGTGACGGTGGGGGGGGCCATCGCCAATGATATTCATGGCAAGAACCACCATCGCGCCGGAACATTTGGTCGCCACGTGCAATGGCTGGAATTGGCGCGTTCCGACGGGCGAAGGTTGCATTGTTCCGAAACGAAGGACGAGGCGCTTTTTCACGCGACCCTCGGTGGAATGGGATTGACGGGATTCATCGCGCAGGCGTCGATCCGACTTCGCCCCATCACTTCGTCGGCGATGGAAGTAGTTTCTCGACGTTTCGAGAATTTGGCCGGATTTTTTGAAATTGCCGGGGAAGCGGACAGGGACTTTGAATATACCGTGGCCTGGGTGGACTGCCTGGCGCGAGGAAAGAAGCTGGGTCGGGGTATTTTTCTGGCGGGCAACCACGCCACCACCAGTGGTACCGGAGAACTTCGAGGACATCGGTTGCCGCGAGCGCGATGGCCTTTTGATTTGCCTGAATTTGCATTGAATCGCTGGAGCGTGAAGATTTTTAACGAACTGTATTACCACAAGCAATGGTCGGCGGAGAAACATGGGCAGATTCACTACGATCCTTTTTTCTTTCCGCTGGACTCAATCCGTGACTGGAATCGTCTTTACGGCAAGCGCGGATTTTTCCAGTATCAATCGGTGGTGCCAATTCGGGATGGACAAGCGGCGACGGCAGCGATGCTGGAGCGGATCAGCCATTCCGGTCAGGCGTCGTTTTTGGCGGTACTTAAATTATTCGGCGACCCGGTTTCTCCGGGCATCATGTCATTCCCGCGTCCGGGCATCACGCTGGCGCTGGATTTTCCCAATCGTGGCGAGGCTACGGCCCGCCTGTTTGAGGATTTGGACGCCATTGTACGGGAAGCCGGCGGGGCGTTGTATCCCGCAAAGGATGCGCGAATGCGCGGCGAGGATTTCCGACGATTTTATCCGCAGTGGGAAGCGTTTTCGCGGCAGATGGACCCCGGCTGCTCGTCCTCATTTTGGCGGCGGGTCATGGCTTGATTTCCCACACGCACGCCACTTTCAACCCGATGCCATACTTGGAACCGCAGGGATTGCTGATTTTCGGCGGAACTTCCGCGATAGCCCAGGCGGTGGCGCGCTTGGCAGCCGCGCGAGGCGACAAGATCTTTCTAGTCGGGCGCGATTTGGAGAAGCTGGCCATTGTCGCGCGCGATTTGGAGGCGCGCTCCGGCCGGACTGTCGGTGTCACCAGCGCGGATTTTTTGTCGGCTGACTCGGTGGAGGCGGTATTGGGGCAGGCGGGGAAGTTTTTGGGCCGGATTGATGTGGTTCTGATTGCACACGGGATGATGATAGACCCGACGGTGCCCGCGCCGTCGTGGGCGCAGATCGAAGAATGCCTGCGGGTGAATTTTCTGTCGCCGGTGCTGATCGCCGAGGCGGCGGCGCGGGTTTTTTCCCGGCAGGGCGGCGGCACGCTGGCGATCATCGGCTCGGTCGCGGGGGATCGCGGACGGCGGACCATTTTACATTACGGCGCGGCCAAAGGCGGCTTGGAACGCTATGCTCAGGGTCTGCGCGGCCGTTTGCGGGACACGGGCGTGCGCGTGGTGTTGATCAAGCCGGGCATGGTGGACACGCCGATGACCGCGCACCTGCGGAAAGGCCTGCTGTTCGCCCAGCCGGAGACGGTGGCGCGCCGCATTTTGAAAAGTTTCACCAGCGGACCGGAGACCGTTTACACGCCCTGGATTTGGTGCATTATCATGGGCATCATCAAGGTCATTCCTGAATCGATTTTTAAAAAGCTGACGATCTGATATAAATTCAGTACGAGTTTCAGGAAATTTTCACACATCGTTTCAACATTATGCTTTTACTGGGAATCAACGCCTATCATGCCGATTCCTCGGCAGCCATCTTTCGCGATGGCGTGCTGGTGGCGGCGACGGAAGAGGAGCGCTTTCGGCGGGTCAAGCATTGGGCCGGATTTCCCAGCATGGCGGTGAAGTTCTGTCTGACGGAAGCCGGCGTGGCCCTCAAGGACGTGGATCACATCGTCATCGGACGGGATCCCAACGCCAAGATTTTCAAGAAGCTGATTTTTCTGGCTCGCGATCCGTTGGGCGGCCTGCACACGGTGCGCGAGCGTTTGAAAAATCGCCGGCAAATCACCAGCGTGGCTGACGAGCTGCAGGCGATTGAAGGCATGCCGGTGGCGGCAGCGCAGGGAAAGATCCGTCACGTCGAGCATCACCGGAGCCATCTGGCGTCAGCATTTTTTGCCTCACCCTTTACGGAGTCCGCGATTCTGTCCATTGACGGCTCGGGGGATTTCACCACGACGATGATAGCGGTGGGTCGCGGCAACCGGATCGAGGTTTTAGATTCGGTGGATTTTCCGGTTTCCGTCGGCACATTTTACACGACCTTCACGCAATTCCTCGGTTTTCCATATTATGGGGACGAATATAAGGTGATGGGTTTGGCGCCGTATGGGGAGCCGAAGTACATCGAAAACGTCCGCAAGGTTTTCCATTTCACCAATGATGGGTTGTTTCACTGGGATGCGCGGTATTTTCGGTCGGCCCGGCAAGCCGTGGTGACTTACGGCGACGACCATGTGCCGGATGTTCCTTTCGGATGCAGCGACTATCTGATTGAGCAATTCGGGCCGGCGCGGGAAAAAGGCGGCGAGCTCACGCAATACCACAAGGATTTGGCGGCATCCGTACAAAGAGTGACGGAGGAGTTGTTCACCCACGTGCTGAAGCATTTGCAAAAGCGCACCGGACTGAAAAATCTCTGCGTGGCCGGCGGGGTGGCGCAAAATTCCGTGGCCAACGGGAAAATCATTGGCACGACCGGGTTTGAAAAGCTTTACCTGCCATCGGCGGGCCACGACGCGGGCATAGCGATGGGGGCGGCGTTGTATTATTACAACCATGTGCTGGGCCGGCCGCGCGCCCCGGCGATTTTCTCGGCCAGCACGGGGAGCCGCTTCAGCAACGAGCAAATCGAGGAATTTTTGCAATCACGAGGGATGAAATACGTCCGGCTGGATGACACCGCGCTGTATGACCGGGTGTCGGACCGGCTGATCGCGCACGGGGTGGTGGGGTGGTTTTCCGGGCGGGCCGAGTTTGGACCGAGGGCGCTGGGTTGCCGCTCGGTGCTGGCCGACCCGCGCAATCCGGCCGCGAAGGATTTGCTGAACTTGAAAATCAAGCGGCGGGAAAGCTTCCGGCCCTTTGCACCCTCAATTTTGCTGGAATACACCGGCGAATATTTCACAAAGGTTGAGGAAGTGCCGTTCATGGAAAAAGTTTTCCCGATCCGGCAGGACAAGCGCGCGCTCATTCCCGCCGTGACCCACGTGGACGGCACCGGCCGGCTCCAGACCGTGCGGCGCGATGTATCCCCGCGCTATTACGCGTTGATTGATCGTTTTCGGGAAAAAACTGGCGTGCCCATTTTACTCAACACCTCGTTCAACGAGAACGAGCCCATCGTGAACACGCCCGCCGAGGCTCTCGATTGTTTTTTGCGGACGCAGATGGACATGCTGGTCTTGGAAAACTGCCTGCTGGAAAGATAGACTGACGAACGCCGTCGATTTGCGTGGCTCGCGGGCCAAGCTGATGAGGCCGAGTCTAGGGTTAGCCTGCGGCGATTCCGCGTCATATAATCCAGCCCGATTTTTGCAGGACCCACGACGGTCATACGGCTTGTGAAATCCACCCCCATTTTTGAATTTTTTACTCCGATCGGGGATAGAGACCAGGATGTATCATGAACATGGCCGCAAAACAGCATTTCATTCTTATCAACCAGGGTTTTGGATTTTTCTATGAGCATACCGCCGAGACTCTCGCGGAACGGGGCCACGCGGTCACAGTTTTAACGGGGGACAAACACCGGTTTACTCATCAAGGGATTCGCGTGGTGATGGGGCCGGAATACCGATCTAAGTCGCTACGCTCGCGGTTGTGGTCCTGGCTGAAATTTCTGGGTTTCGTGGCGCGGGAGCTGCCGCCGATCCGGAAGAGGGCGGTGGTGCTGTCTTCGTCGAATCCGCCGATGTTGCCGCACCTGTGTGTGTTATTGCTCGGGAAGCGCGCGCGTCATGTCGCACGAATCCTGGACATTTATCCCGAAGCGCTGGCCTTTCATGCGGCGACCTCCCGGCTGCCGTTTATTACGCCTTTATGGCACTGGGCTAATCGTCTGGTTTACGGACGCTGCACGCAGGTGGTGACCTTGGGGCGAATTATGGCGGAGACACTGGCGCGCAACACCGGCGGACGACAACCGGTGGTGATTCCGGATTGGCACACGCTGGACGGAGCCCAGATTCCAGCGCGCGGAGATAACCCGTTGCGGCAGGAATTGGGGATCGGGGATCGGCTGGTCGTGCTTTACTCGGGAAATCTTGGCTTGTCCCATGATTTAAGCGTGATGATTGAGGCGGCGGAATTATTGCGCGGGGATGAGCGGGTGCGCTTTGTCATCATCGGCGGCGGTCCGCAGCGCGAACGACTGCAGGCGACGGT
>Ga0182024_10016541_pt1 | contig 13979 bp, 10 predicted proteins | sample P32metaG_FD_120480 | JGI IMG/M metagenome (GOLD analysis project Ga0182024, IMG submission 120480) | Permafrost microbial communities from Stordalen Mire, Sweden - P3-2 metaG (Illumina Assembly) | ecosystem: Environmental > Terrestrial > Soil > Wetlands > Permafrost | place: Sweden: Stordalen... | reverse complement strand
GCAAATGCAAATGCAGCAGCCGATACAAATGATCCAGCAGCAAATGCAAATGCAGCAGCCGATACAAATGATGCACCAGATGGCGCAACAGCCGATGCAACAACAGATGCAGCCACAACGATTCAACGCACCGATGCTGATGCCCTGTCAAGCTCCGCCCTTCTCGCCGGATGAACAAGTGATTATCGATCGCATGTCGCAAGGGCAATCGAGCCTCAATGGTTCGGATCCGGCGACGTCGGCCGGACCGCCGCCTTTTCCGCTCAGCCTGCTGCCGCCAGATCAATTGAAACAGATCATCGGTGCTTCTCGCAGTCACAGAAGCGATGCCCCGCCGTCGTATTTTGGCTGCTGGCACGGAACGCCGGCATCCAATCTGCCTCAGTCGGGATTCCATACTTATACAGGCGGGCGTTCATCGTCACGCAGCAGCAGCTATTCGCATTACACTCCGCATCAATCCTCCAGTGGGCCGCTGGCTTATCGCCAGGCTTCGCACTCGCGACCGACGGCGGCAGTAGAAACAACCCACACGCTGGCACAACTGCGCAGGCTACCATCGCAAGATATCAAAGTCGCTGCCTATTCATCTTATCCTCGACTGTCCGGAGCCGGATACTAACAAAGGATGAAGAGACAAGACTGATTGGCACCATTAGTGGTGCTCGACCCGGTCTCATGCAAATTGCCTTCCAGACACGGCAATGCGAGCAGCGCGCGTCGGGTACAAGGAATGAAAATGGTTGCCATCTGCGCCTTCTGCGGCGGGTCAGTATATTAATTTCTTCGGTCCAGTGAACGTCATATTGGACTCTGTGACGTTGTTGCAACCGGTCGTCGTGCATGGTGATTGACAAAGCATCGGCTGCCAGCTAATCATTGAAATAAGAACACGGATTGTTGACTGTACTGTACTGAAGCAGAGGTTGAAGCGCATGTCTTGTAAAACTCATGATGACCACAAACATACTCACGGCGCATCGTGCGGGCACACAGCCATCAAGCACGGCGACCACACTTGCTATATTCACGACGATCATCTTCATCACGTGCATGACGATCACGTAGACGAGCACGCACTGTCAGAAGACACGCACAAGACCGCATGCACTCCCGAACATGCCTGCGGCAGTCACGACAAAGAACACAAACACGGACAGGGCTGCGGTCATGACATGGTGCCCCATGCCGACCATCATGACTATCTGGTCGATGGGCATTTGCATCATCCATGCGGCAGCCACTGCGATCACCACGGCGCCGTCGCGCTGGCCTGATGTATTAGAACCAAAACCAGAAACCGGTAAAATGCGCCCGACCTCAATGGGTGATTGAGCCCGTTCGCGCCGACTCGTCGAGAATGAGAAGCGAGCGGCGCGAAATCTTTGCCGAGGGAGCCAGGTTAACGTCCGATCGCCGCCCCGCACCGCAACGGCAGGCCAGTGAGCGAAGCGCAGCGGAGTCGAATCGGCCTCCGCAGCGACTACAAACAGATTACTTCTGTGTTTCCAAGAGTTTTGGAGTGATAACAGCGCCTGTTGATAGAACTATAATATAGAACCGGGTGCGAGCGACGAGATCGCGCCGGTGGTGACGGTTTCTCGCATTCAGCAATCGTCAGGGTGAACGGGCGCGGAGGAAAGATGACTACGGCATCGGAAAATAAAGGATCGGCCAAATTCTCGCCTAACGAGTGGGAGTCCGAAGAGTTCCTGATGGCTCAGGAACGGATGGTCAAAGCCGCCAAAGCGATGAAGCTCGATGAGAGTGTCTACGAACCGTTAAAGCACCCCAAGCGCTCCTTGTCGGTCGTCGTACCAGCGCGCATGGATGATGGCACGGTCAAAGTTTTCCCCGGTTATCGCGTGCATCACGATCTGGCGCTCGGGCCCGGTAAGGGCGGTATTCGCTACCATCCCAACGTCAACCTGGGAGAGGTGGCGGCGATGGCCATGTTGATGACCTGGAAGTGTGCACTGATGAACCTGCCGTTCGGCGGTGCGCATGGCGGTGTCCGAGTCGATCCGATGGCGCTCAGCAACTCTGAGCTTGAACGCGTGACCAGGCGATACGCCTCGGAAATCCTCAGCATGATTGGCCCTGACCAGGATATCGCCGGCCCTGATCTGAACACCAACGAGCAAACGATGGCGTGGATCATGGACACCTACAGCGTCAATATTGGTCATACAATTCCTTCGATCGTCACCGGCAAACCTCAATCGATCGGCGGCTCGCTGAGCAATTTGGAAGCCACCGGATACGGTGTGGCCCTGTGCGCCAGGCAGATCATCTGTCCGATGGGTGTGGAGGGCGAATCGCCCAGCGTAGTGGTGCAGGGCATTGGTCGCGTAGGATCGGAAGTGGCGCGGTGGCTGCACAAATTCGGTTTTACAGTCAGAGCGATCTCCGATGCCGAATGCGGTGTCTACAATGCCAAAGGCGTCAATGTGGAAAAACTGATGGCGCACTATCGCGAGACCGGCTCGTTGAGCAAGTATAAGGAAGCTGACACGGTCACCAACGATGAGATGCTGGAGCTGCCTTGTGACATTTTGGCACCGTGCGCGGTGTCACAACAGATTCACAAAGACAACGCCACGAAGCTGCGCTGCCGGATCGTCGTCGAAGGAGCGAACGCACCGACGACGCCGGAAGCCGATGACATCCTCGACAGCCGCGGAATCAGCGTTGTCCCTGATATCCTGGCTAACGCCGCCGGCGTCACGACGGGATATTTCGAGTGGGTGCAGGGACTAATCCGCCTGTTCTGGACCGAGCAAGAAGTCTATAAACGTGTGGAGGAGCTGGTACTCAAAGCGTTCGACAAGGTCTTCGATGCTTCCGACAGATACAAGACTTCGCTGCGCTCCGCCGCTATGCGTGTAGCTCTGGAAAGAGTGGTCGAAGCCCGCCGCCTGCGCGGTCTCTATCCGTAAGATCAGCGGTGAGTCTTAGAATTGTCCTTGTCTGGCTGCGATTGCTCGCCGGAGAGGTCGGGAGTGACGGCGATGAGGAGATTGCCGTCTTCTGTGCGCGACATGGTGATGCGATCGTTGAAGCCCGGATATTTCACATGCTGGGGCGCGCCCGCCAGCACTTGATCGATCGCGGCTGCGTACATCGAAAACTCGGCCTCGCTGGCCTGTTTGCTTTTGGGAGCAGGCTTGCCGATTGACTCGTAGGCAAAATCCATACAGTGCAAAGTGGCCAGCGCTTTGCCGCCCTCATAGTTTTCGCCCAGGCGCAGGACCATCGATTGACCGACGATTTTGCCGTCGACTACAGTGAGAGTCAGTCCGCCGGCAAATCCCTGCGCACCCTCTCGGGTCTTATCGTCTAGGTTCATAGTGAACATGAAGTAGCAACGATCTTCCTTCTTCGTTTCACTTTTGAATTTGAACGAGGCAGACGCCTTGTTTTTGAAGGAATTGATCGGCTCGCCCAGCCGCGCCTGAGCACCAGATGTGGTGAATACACATGCTGCTGTCAACCAGAGCAAAACGAAAAGGCGATTGGAACTGCTCATTGCGTTCCCGAATCTCAGAAGGTTACAGGCTCCAACTTGAGGGCTTCATGAACTTCCAGCTTGGAAACGTATTTATCGATGTCCTGTTCGCGCAGAATACCATGATCCGTCACCAGTCCGCTTAGAAGTCCGAAAGGCACCAGCTCGAACTGGTGGTTGAGCACGCGCACCCCTTTGGGAACGTTGTCCCAGACTTCATTGTCCGGTCTTTCGTGCTTTTCGAACTCGAAGAGGCGGTCGTCGCCGACAAATTTTTCTGTTCCCGAAAGAGCGTATAGAGGAATACCTAATTCACGACAGGCGACTGCCATCGCCCACGAGCCGACTTTATTGACGACTCCGGGTATACCGACGCAGTCGCAGCCCATGAACGCCGTGCTGCAATTGGGCAAGATCAATCCCAGAGCATTGTCGAAAGTATGAATCACCTCGATCCCGCCTGCAGCCAATCGGGCAGCTAGTTTGCGTCCCTCCATCGCCGGGCGGGCCTCGGTGCAAGCAACGCGGAAATAGCGTCCTTTGGCTCGGGCATTCAAGAGACAACTGACGACGGTCGATGAAAAGGAATAGGCGAAAATCAGCTCTCCAGGCGGAATTAAATCGAACACCAGATCGGCGATGGCGGCGACGCTGTCACACAGAGTGCGCTCGAATTTGTCGAGAGCGGCCTGACACTGTTTTTGGATCTCATCTATGGTGGTGGCACCTTCCGTCGCCTGCAAAACCATATTGCTCAGGTGGAACAAGGGAGCCATCGCCGGCTGCGCCTCAACCAGCGCCCGCGCCGTCTGCACTATGCGTTCCTTCAGTTCGTTCACCGACAGCCCGTCGTTGTTCATCACCGTTTGAAAAATGGTGATCGCCCGCAGCGCAATCTCGGCTGCCCCCGAAAGAAGATCGTCGCGGATCGGCATAACCAAGTCAGAAAGCTGCTCGAATTTTTCCATGAGTCGGCTCCTACTATGGCAGGCACATCTATAGATTCTGCGTTGCCTTGGCAATAGTCTATAGGCTTTTCAACCGCCTGTGTAGCCGGCCCTGAAATGGGCAGTACACCAGCCGTTCAACTGGAGATGCCGGCAGCTGCAGCTTGAGCGAGGACGTTGTGTTTAGCCAGGTATTCGGTCTTCTCGGACTCGACCAGATGAGACCAGGGCAGCACTTCATCGGCTGGAATGGTGCGAAAGACGAAATAGTCGAGATCGGGGCAGTCAGCCGGCAAGTTTCTCAGCACTTTCTTCCAGCTGCCCAGCTTCGTGCCGGTTTCGGCAACTTGTTGCAGCACCGGGGCAAGCCGCCGGTCGCCACGTGAGATCAAAGCTTGTATATCGCTCCAGTTATGGCTCTCGGGACGTACTTCGATGCCTTCTTTGGCCAGGCGTTTGCGAATGAATTCTAGCTTGTCGCCGCTGCGCCGATCGCGCCCATCCCATTGAAACGGTGTTTGCGCCTTGGGCACGAACGAGCTGACACCAAATACGAAGCGCAATCTTTTGTGCTTTTTCTTCAGTTCGCGCACCAGCCTCACCGTTTCTTCCAGATCTTGATCAGTCTCGTGCGGCAGCCCGACGATGCCGTAAAACTTGACGCCTTCCAATCCGGCTTTGTCGATCAAATTGACTGCATGTTTGATCTCGTCCTCGGTCAAATTCTTCTTCATTACCGTGCGCAAGCGCTCCGAGCCTGACTCGATCGCGATCGTGACTGACTTCTGCCCCAGTATCTTCAATGCCGATAAGATACCTTCATTGAGGCTGTCGGCGCGCACAGAGGCAATGGAGACGCGCGCATCCTTAAACTGCGTCAGCTTCTGCGCGATCAGGTCGAATTGCGGATGCTCGGTCACTGAAGGGCCAAGCAAGCCGATCTTATTCGTATGCTTCAACCCGGTTTCTATCGCTTGCATCAACGCCTCTACTTTCACCGGACGAAACGGGCGTGTGAGGAAACTGGCCAGACAAAATCTGCATTCTTGCGGGCAAGAGCGCACCACTTCTACGAGAAACATGTCACCCCAGGCGGTATCAGGGCTGATGATCTGAGTGTGGGCGAGATAATCGGGGGGCGGCATGAATAGCTGTTTTGATGGGTGGGAGGGAACGCCGGTATCGATCGGTGCGATCGTTTTGATCGGTCCACGCGGTTCTTGATATTCCACTGTGTAGAGAGAAGGAACGTAAATCCCCGGGTGCTGCGCAAGCCGAAGAAGCTTATCCGCGCGGCTTTTGCAATCACGCACTGCTTTCCAAGCAGAGAGGAAGATAGGCACTGTCGCCTCTGCATCTCCCAGCAAGATCACATCGAAGATATCTGTGAACGGCTCCGGATTGGCCGACAACACCGGACCGCCACCAAAGACGAGCGGGTCGTCATCGCCGCGTTTCGCACTTGAGCGCTCGACTGCGTTCTTGTCCAGGATCTGAAATATGTTGATAAAGTCCAGTTCCCACGAGACGGTGAAACCAAAGAGTTCGCTCGTCGAGCAGTCTTTTTCTTGCTCGTCGGTGAAACCACGACGCACCACCAGATCAGGATCTTGTTCTAAAAGTGACCAGACGAGCTGATAACCCAGTCCCGACATGCCAACGGCGTAAGTGTTTGGATAAAACCAACTGACGCTGAGCAGCGGGTTGTCCCTCACCGCTCTTCTGGGTTGGAGAAATATCTCTTTGCCTATCATAAAGCCAATCTTCGCAGATAATTCCTCTGCGCGCCATGCGCAAACGGACAACTGTCCCCGAGGGGAAGTTGCCCGCAAATATGACGTCGCCTGTCCGCTGGTTCAGTCCCATCGTTTTCTCAGCGGCAGCCAGGCTTTCGCCGTGTTGGCTCAGTCAGCGACGATGGCTCGATGGCGCCATCGCCCCTTGGCAAGTGCCCGGGTTGGCTAACCGGGGTTCTGTCGCCCCTGTCGAGGCAGCATCGAAGCCCAATCGGCTCCCAAATTAGTAAAGAATTCGTGCGCGTTCAATACATCGTCGTAGGTGATTGCCGGGCTGGCTGATAATCTATCGATATCGCGCTTGGTCCATTCTGCCGGGCAGTTGCGCTTTTCCTTTTGGAAACGAGGCGCTGTTCCAACGATTGCGACGCCTAGCGGATGGCCACAAGAATTGCAGCTGACCCGCACGACTAAAACACCCGGCTCTTCTCTTAGAAGTTGTATCCCCTCAGACGAATATGGATTTGCACAAAAACGGCAAGACTTCTGCTGGAAGTATTCCTGGATCGCCTGGAATCCCCCACCATGGTATTTGCCCATTCGGACCACCGTTCTAGATTTTGCTCTGATTGATATGTCACTGATACCATACTCGGTATCTTCTGATCCCTCCGGGCAAAGCCGGAGAAACCAGAATGCAAAAGGATTATACTTGAACCACGTTTTAGTGCACGCTTGAAATGCAAAATTTTTTTGTTCAATTTGTTGATAAAAACGGACATTGAGAAACGACAGGAGTATTGGTGAATGAGCCATATTGAAGAAATATCCGCGATGGAAATTTTGGACTCGAGAGGCAATCCGACTGTCGAGGTGACTGTTGTTCTCAATAATGGTGCAGCAGGAAGGGCGGCTGTTCCATCCGGTGCTTCAACCGGCGCTTTTGAAGCAGTCGAGATGCGCGATAAAGACCCCAAACGCTATCAGGGCAAGGGAGTTCTTGCCGCCATCAATAATATTCATGAGGTGTTGGCCAAGGCACTGATCGGAGCAAACGCACTCGATCAAACTTTGATCGATCGCGAGATCATTCGCCTTGATGGTACTGAAAACAAGTCGCACCTCGGTGCCAACGCCACGCTGGGAGTCAGTCTGGCTGTGGCTAAAGCTGCCGCTAATTCGATGGGTATGCCGTTATTTCGTTATGTTGGTGGCGTATCCGCTTGTGTCCTGCCGGTGCCACTGATGAATATCCTCAATGGTGGCAAACATGCTGAGGGTGGTGTCGACTTTCAGGAGTTTATGATCGTTCCGCTCGGCGCGGCCAACTTTTCGGAGGCTCTTCGCTGGGGAACGGAGACATATCACGCTCTAAAGTCAGTTCTCCATAAAAAAGGATTAGCCACCGGGGTTGGTGACGAAGGTGGATTTGCTCCGTCGCTGAAAACAAACGAAGAAGCGCTGGAGCTGATCATCGAAGCTATTGAGAAGGCAGGACTGAAGCCGGGATCCCAGATCGCCCTGGCACTCGATCCGGCGTCGACAGAATTCTTCGAAGACGGAAAATACAAACTTGCCACCGAGAATCTTTCTCTCAGCAGCAAAGATATGGTGAAGTACTACGAAAAGTTAGTCAGCAAGTATCCGATCATCAGTATAGAAGATGGGCTGGCTGAGGAGGATTGGGATGGATGGAAAATGATCTCCGACAGCCTCGGTTCGAAGGTGCAGTTGGTTGGTGACGATCTATTTGTCACTAATACAAGACGTATAATGCGTGGTATCGAGAGTGGTGTGGCCAATTCCGTGTTGATCAAATTGAATCAGATCGGCACACTGACCGAAACGCTGGACGCCATCAATTTGGCCCGCGAGAACGGCTACTCCAATGTCATTAGTCATCGTTCCGGTGAAACCGAAGATGCCACCATCGCCGATCTGGCGGTCGCCACATGCGCCGGGCAGATAAAAACGGGGGCACCTTGCCGCTCAGAAAGGACCGCCAAGTACAACCAGCTTCTGCGCATTGAACGTGACCTTGGCATCACGGCAATTTTTCGCGGACCGGACGCCTTCGCCCAAAACCGGGTAGTCAAGAAATCCAAATCAGCGGCCAAAGCCGGAGCTGTCAAGTAGCTTCGTCCTTGTCGTAAGCATCTTCTGGAAGCTCACCTGCAAGCTTACTTACCTGGGAGTTAACCTGGCGCGTCTCGCCCGCTGGTTCTAAAATTGCAAGAGATAAATGCGGGCGGCACGCCCGCGCCCCCAGATGCGAGAGCCTTAATAGCGAGGAATCATGCCGATCGTTGGAGCCGGCGGCTCTTCTCTGGTGAGGATAGAGTCCGTTCTGTAACGTCCGGCATATTGCCCGTCAACATATTGATCGACGTAGCTCTTCGAGACGATCGAATTATTTGCCACCATTGAGAAGTGATCTCGTGAACGGGCCGCCCATGACCCATGGGCACCGTCTGCCCAATAATAGGCGGTGCGATCTAGTCTGGCTTCCGTTTTGCTGAAGCTCACCACCGATGCTTGCGACTCTGTCCAACCGGGCTGCGACCATTTGGCGAGAATGCGACCGTCGATGCCTCGCTTGAACTCCATATCGCACTGAGTCACCGTTCCCGCTGCCACATCGGGCACGGCCGAGTCGGTGACGGTGGTAATGCAATGCCAAAAACCTTGATATGACTCAGGAAATGTCTCGGGCAAATTTTGCTCGACAATCTCAGCTTGCAACGGTTGTGCACCAGCTTGTTCGACATGCCCAACCAGCATATTGGCTTGCGCCGAGGCGCTGCAAACTGATATTTGGAACAACGCGATTGTTGCAACTAACTGATTGATGGATGTCCTGAATGATCTCATTGCGTATCTTTCTAGTGCTGCCGTGGCTTGTTTGACCTGTCTCACACGTCTATTGTTCCCTTGGAAAGAGTCCAATAATCCGTCTTCATAATTTGCACCAAAAATCTTAAGATTTGCCCTTATCATTCGTAGCATATCCAATTTTTTAAAAAATCGCAGTCATGCGTAAATGGTAGCTGGAGCTAGGTTTCAGATATGTCATTAGGCGCTGCAAGATATAAACATCGGCTTAACAAATTGCCGAAGCTGAGAGATACAGCTCACAGGATGTTTTCGAACACTTAAGAGATTCCGCCGTGCGGGTTTAAGAGCGCACTGGTGGTGGTAACATGGACCCTTCAAGCACATAAATGGCTGTGGGAGCCGCTTCTTCCGGCCAATTACGGGGGTTCTGCCGTGAGTAATAAAACGATGCCAGCTTCGGAAATTAAAGATATTGCGCTCGCTGATCTTGGCAAGCAAAGAATTACATGGGCGGAAAGCGATATGCCCGTGCTCAAAATGATTCGCGAACGCTTTAATAAGGAAAAGCCTTTTAAAGGATTGCGCGTTTCCTGCTGCGCTCACATCACCAGCGAAACTGCCAACCTGGCACTGGCGTTGCATGCCGGCGGCGCAGACTGCGTTTTGATCGCCTCTAATCCTCTGTCTACCCAGGACGACGTAGCCGCCTCTCTGGTGCGCGACCATGGTTTATCCGTTTATGCCATCAAGGGGGAAGACATTCCCACCTATCACAAGCATATAAATGTAGCGCTCGATCACAAACCGCATTTGATCATCGACGACGGTTCCGATCTAGTCGCCACTCTGCTTCAAGAGCGCCAGGGGCAAATCAAGGAAGTGATCGGCACGACTGAAGAAACCACCACTGGTATCACCAGACTGCTCTCGATGGAACGCGACAAGCAGTTGACGTTTCCCGCCATCGCCGTCAATAACGCCCAGACCAAGCATATGTTCGATAACCGATACGGCACTGGCCAATCGACTCTCGATGGTATCATTCGCGCCACCAACCGATTGGTTGCCGGCCGCAATGTAGTCATTCTCGGATACGGCTGGTGCGGTAAGGGCGTCGCTATGAGAGCGCGAGGACTGGGCGCCAACGTGATCGTCACCGAAGTCAATCCGATTCGCGCGATTGAAGCCGTGATGGACGGATTCCGCGTCATGCCCATGAACGAAGCTGCTCCTCTTGGCGATATCTTCATCACCGTCACCGGCAACCGCCACGTGATCGACGAGCACCACTTTGAAAAGATGAAAGACGGCTCGATCGTTTGCAACTCAGGACACTTCGATCTGGAACTGAATCTGGTGGCATTGGAAAAAATCTCCACCAAGAAACAAGAAGTGCGTCCGTTGATGGAAGAGTTCACTTTGAAGAACAACAACCGCGTTTACGTTCTCGCCCAAGGGCGCCTCGTCAACCTGTCTTGCGCAGAAGGACACCCTGCCAGTGTGATGGATATGTCTTTCGCCAACCAGGCCCTGGCCCTCGAGCACCTGGTCAAGCAGAAAGGCGAACTCAAACCGGGTGTGCACACGTTGCCTGAGACTGTCGATCAAGAGATCGCCACTTTGAAGTTGAAATCTCTCGGTCTGACAATCGACAAATTGACGCCGGAAATGAGCGAATACATGGCTTCCTGGAGAAGTGGAACTCAATAAAGTAGCCGATCGTACTGCTGATAATCAGAAGGGGCGCGATTTTCGCGCCCCTTTTACGATCACATGCCATCTTCCAGTTCCTTCGCCTTCTTGAAATTGAGTTGGCTAGCCTCTGTCTTGCCGAGCTTCTTGAGAATCTCCGCCCGCTCTCGCCACCATTCGGGTATGCCGTTGTCGATGGCAATCATTTTGTTGTAGTCATCTAAAGCGGTCTGATATTGTCCCGAGTGCGAATGTATTTTGGCTGTCAACACCAGCGCGTCGCGGCTTTCCGGCTCAAAGCGCTGCAACAACTTGACGTCCGCTAGCGCTTGTTGATAATCCTTGATCTTGAGATAGTCTTGCGCGCGCTCGAGCAGTCCGTTCTTAATCCAGCCAGCCTCGAGACGTTTTATCTTGGCCACGTCCTTGAGCAACACGTTCCAATCTGCCACCGCGTTTTTATATTCACCCAAACGCTCATAACACCTGACGCGGATGTAATAGCGAGTCCTCTGCAACTCTTCAATATTGGTGGCAGCGAAAGGCCGCACCAAATCGGCTACCGCTTTCTTGTATTCAGCTTTGGTCATCAGGAGATCGGCCCGCTGCACATATGCATAGTCGAATTGAGGATTTAATTCGACTGCTTTGGCGTAGTCCATAAAAGCCTGCTGATCGCCGGACTCCGAGTATAGCTTTGCTCTGAGAACACGCAAAATCGGCATGGTGGGGTAGATGGTGATCAGCTTGGTCAGTTCTGCTACAGCCTTGCTTTGATTCAATTGGTCGGCGTAAGAGTCAGCCAGGTATTCGTGACCGAGCAACGACTTCGGATCAAGCGCGATCGCTTTATGCATTTCCGCCATTCCGTCGGTTACCTGCCCGAGCCTGAAGAGGCAGCGGCCGAAAGCTGCATGTGCGTTGGCGCTCGCCGGGTCAAGGGAGAGCGCTTTTGCCAGCTCCTGGCGCGCCTGGCGATAATGCTTCCACTGCATCCAGTAAATTCCATACCAGATGTGCGCTTCTGCGCTGTTCGGTGCCGCTTCAGTGGCGCGCCCAAAATATTGACCGCAGTGGTCCGAGTCGATCGACAACAACGCCTTGCCTTTGATCAGCGAGGACTCGGCGCTTGAGTCTGTCTGTAGCAGGCTGAAGACTTTTCCGTAATTGCCTGCGTCGAGTTGTGCCTGCCCCTGCTGCACTAAAGCAGAGCTGCTCTTGGCTTCGCCGCCGGGACCGGCGAGAAACGTAAGGCAAAACAGGATCGAAAGCGCTCGCCGTTTCAAAACTGCCGCAATCGCTAATTGATCTTTTGGAACATGTAGCCGATGCCGCGCGCTGTCAAGATCAGATCCGGGTTTGACGAATCCTCTTCCAGCTTGGAGCGCAGGCGACTGATGTGGACATCGACAACACGCGTGTCGATCCGGTGATCCGGCGGATATGCCCATACTTGTTGGAGAATTTCTCCGCGGGAATACGGCTTGCCGGAGTTAGTCACCAGCAATTCCAATAAGCTGAACTCCATGCCTGTGAGCCGAATGCGTTCGTTTTTGCGGGTTACCTGGCGCTTGTTTAAATCAATTTTAAGGTTGCCGATTGTAATAACGTTCGTACTTTTGCTTTGGCCCGCTTCTTGATGGCGCTCGACGGTTCTGCGTAAAACCGCTTTGATGCGTGCTTCCAGTTCGCTCGGGCTGAACGGTTTGACTACGTAGTCATCAGCACCGATCTCCAGCCCTTGAATGCGGTTGGAAACGTCTGCTACTGCAGTCAGCATGATGATTGGAGTATCAGACGTCTTGCGGATCTCGCGGCATACTTCGTAGCCGTCCATCTTGGGCAGCATGACGTCGAGTATGACGAGGTCTGGTTGGAAACTGTTGAATTGCTCGAGCGCTTCTTGCCCATCCGCTGCAGTCGCGACGTTGTATCCTGCCAGCTTGAGCCGGGTTTCTAGAATGCGCCTGATTGAAGCTTCATCGTCGACAACAAGAATCTTTTCTTGTTCGCTATTGTTCTCAGCCACTATATGTTTTTCCCTATTTCCTGGTGTTTGCCAGCCTTATAACCGCGCGTTTTTGGCCGGGATCTAACTTTGTCACCGAGTGCTCACCAGGAGTGAGCAGCCACGACCCGTTCAGTTAATGAGTATATACCATTCTTTATCAGTGTATCGACGGCTAGATGCAGGCTCGCATGCCAGTAAATTTAAGTGATGATAACTGTCTTGACATGCGTGCGATTGATGAAAATTGCGCACCATTAACGCCACCACCGGCAGTTGTCAACGGCGCCTGCCAACCGGCCGCAATCAAGGGCAAACCCGCTCCTTGAGCCAGTTTATACTGCTTGGCATTTTCGAAAATTGCGCCGGCTGCCGAGATGATTTCTACTGGAGCCTATAAAAAGATTGCGTGCAACGCGCGCCCGGTCATGTTAAGCTTTGGGCGAGCCTATGGGAGTCCGCAGTCCAGAAGGTTACCAGTAAACTCCTTGATCAATGTGGTGGCATAGTCGCGGAGTTAAGAGAGGGAGAGAGGAATGATTAAGTCCCAATTGAGCTTGGCAATGAGCGTGTCTTTAACGCTTGTGCAAGCCAGTTTGTTGCCTGCATATTCGCAGTCTTCAGGCGCCATTTGGCAACAGATGTCCGCCGTTCAACCGACTGCTAAGCCAGCTCCCAAGAAACAAATTACTAAATCGGTCGCTCAGAAAAACATCAAGCCAAAATCGAGCAACGCAGCCAGCGTCCCGATTTTGTCTGATCCGCATGCAATGCTGTTTTTGAAAGGAAAGCAAAGTGAACTGGCTGGTGCCGTTCCTCCTGCCGCAGCGCTGACGATTCATCCGGCATTAGCAGAAAACGCCATTGCCGCAGCGACGGTTGACACTCCTGTCGCCAGCGCAGCTTCTGCGCCAGAGATGGCACCGGAAGTGGCTCCTGCAGTTGCTGAAGCGCCAGCTCCCTCCACGCCTGCCCTGGCGTTGCCAGAGCAAAGTATCAGTGCCGCCGCATCTGGTGCCACCGCCCCGGCAGCCGCCGCAGCCCCTGATCTCCGACCGGCAAACAACGACATCGTTGCCAATGACCCAGTTATGTCGGCGCTCGGCGGTTCCTCATCCAAACAATTGATCGCGCAACTGGCGCCGGACCAAGTGGTGGCACAAGGCGATCAGGGTGGCAACATCACTGCCACGCCAATTCCGCCAGTAGTGACCGGCACAGTTGATCTTGAAGAGTTCAAGACGACCAACGTC
>Ga0182024_10016540_pt1 | contig 13981 bp, 12 predicted proteins | sample P32metaG_FD_120480 | JGI IMG/M metagenome (GOLD analysis project Ga0182024, IMG submission 120480) | Permafrost microbial communities from Stordalen Mire, Sweden - P3-2 metaG (Illumina Assembly) | ecosystem: Environmental > Terrestrial > Soil > Wetlands > Permafrost | place: Sweden: Stordalen... | reverse complement strand
CCCATCTCCAATAGCCTTTGTCCGCAACGACACAGACCTCGTCCCGTGAACCGCCTACAGTGGAACTTGCCCCACTTCAAAGAAGAACGGCGTCGCCGTGGAGAGGTTCATGTTCGAGTCACCGAAGTATTCTTGGCAGGCTGTCTACGACGCCGTCGCAAAGACCGATTCCGCAACGCTGTGCGACCGCATCAAAGTAGCCCTCGTAACTGTCCAACAACGCAAGCGCGTCGTCGAAGTGGGTAGCCAAGAATACCAGGGCCTCGAAGACGCGATGAATGCGCTCGGAACTCTAAATGCGGAGCGAGCAGACGGAGCCGTCTGACCTCCGGTTCGTGTTATCCTTCCCTCCCGTTTCCTCTCCTAAACCAAAGGGGAGACCATGAAGAAATCCGAGTTGTACGCCGCACTCCGCAGCGAACTTCACCGACACGACTTCTCCACATTCGTTGACGAGCCGCCGTGTATCGCCCAAGGCGGTCAAGGTGCGGTGGTTACCGGTTGCCCGACGTGGAGAAACTTTGGAACGATGCCGCAGTTCTTGGATCATCTGACGGATGACGTTCTGCCTGTGGTGTTGGATAGACTGTCATCTGTTGGACCGTGGACGGCGGGACGAAGCGGAAGCCTGTAAACATTGAAGAACTGTAAAAAGAGCGTTAGCATCTGGAGCCAATCGTGGCTCCTTTGAATTGGTTCGGAGGACTATGAAGCCGACCATTCTTTTCATTGTGGCGTCTACGCTAATCAGTTTTGCCTCCGCACAAAAACCGAAGACGGCCCGGAACTACTTTGAGGAACTGCGAGACGCTGGAGGATTCACAACATCCACAGCTACCACCGATGGACTAATGAAGGTGAAGAATGAGGGGTATGTTTGCTTCAATGAGGATTCGTCCTTAGATGGTTTCTTTTCTTTCATAACGATGGCATATGACGGAGAATATAATAAGGCGATGTGAATCTTGGCTTCGAAGCCACCCAAAGAGGCAAAACAGCAAGCGCTCGCAACCTTTCACGTTATAATTTCACGCGACGTTTATTTGCAGTATATTGACGAACAAATTCTGGATATTCTCCCGGCCACGGGTAAGAAGTTTTTCCTCCACGGCAATCAAGCTATGACCGTAACTTCGTATGTTAAGGGTGTGAAGTTCGGGGACCGTACATTCTATCGTACGAAAGACGACGCCGCGTCTTCCGGTCCGTGGACGAATGAAAAGTCGAGGTTCAATATCGAACCGAGTACTGTTCGCTATACGCTTCTCAATGGCGGTTCCATCTCTGGTGGAAAGTGCGAGAAGGTTTTCCCCGACTAGAGGAGTTGGAAATGGAAATGAAGCCTGTTTTTCAAAGAGATCAGCGTGTGAAGCAGAGATCAACTGGGAAGGTCGGTACAGTAAAATCCTACGACGAGCATGCGACGACTGGCACGCGCTTCTACCATGCGCAGTTTGACGGGGAGACCCAGTTCACTCCAGTGGCAGAAAGTGACCTTCAAGCTCTTTGATACGCAGCATCGAAGCGCGAGAGCCTCTGACCTGAGAGGCCTCGACCCATAGCCGCATTCAAGAGACGCAAAATCGTGTGAGGAGGCGAGAATGCGAACCTTAATCTTTGGACTTCTGGCGTCAGTTTTCGTTTCAATGACTGCGGCTCAGGCCGCGACGCTCCGGCCCGCCTCAGAACGCGCCAAGCCCCGCAGGGCCGCTTGTACATTCTCACCCATACGCTAGCCGGCTCATCATACCACCTCCCTAAATTGCAAAGTCCTTCCACCCGCCTACGTAGTTTTAGTACTATGCATTAAGTTATTGAAAATAAGCTACTTAACAGCGCTACTTTTGCGGCGGGAGCGGGTTCAAATGGACAAGGGTTGCTGGGCGCTCGCGCCTCCGGGGTAGTCTAAAACGACTGGAAAGGAAGCTGATTATGAAACCCATGAAGTGGCTTAGCGGAATCCTGGTGCTGGCATTGGTGGTCGTGGCCTCCGGCTGCGGCGGAGGGGCGTCTAGCTCGTCGTCTACTTCCGTGCAGCAGGAGAGTGGCAGCGTATTCGTGAACGGTACAGACGCTCCTTTGCCGAGCGTGTTGTCCTTTCAAGTGGACATTACCGGCATGACGGTATCGGACGGAACCAATCCGCCGGTATCAGTCCTGAACGGAACGCAAACAGTGGACTTCGCAAAGCTGAACGGATTGCATACCTTGCTGGATATCAACACGATTCCAGCGGGAACGTACTCCACCGTGAATGTGACGCTGGCAAATCCGGAAATCGTATATTTGAACGTGACGAACCCACAAACGACTCCTCCGACGCGGCCGACGGTCACGACGCTCAATGGAACGACGTCGCCGGCAGTCACCCTGACGCAGTCGGCGGTGACGATTAGCCTCAGCAGCCCGTTGACGGTGAACGCAGGCGACATCATCGGCTTGTCCTTTGACTTCGACTTGCGGGACTCGATCCAGCTGGATTCCAACGGGAATTTCACCGGCGTGGTAAACCCCACATTGAACCTGAACGAGGTCACACCGAGCGACTCCAACGCCTACATTGATGATTTCGTGGCAGGCGTTGTCAGCGCCACGGGGACAAGTTCGTTCCTGATTCAGGGGCCGCACGGACACCAGTTCACGGTGAATGTGAACGGCCAGACCGAGTGGGAAAATAGCGAGAGCATCGCCAACCTGACGAGCACGTCGATTGTGGAGTTATCGGGCACGATCGACCCGACATCGGGTGCGATTCTGGCAGACACGGTCGCGATCCTGTCGCAGAACAGCTTCTATGCAGGCGGGCTGATCACGTTCGTGGATCCAGCAACGAATGCGGCGAACGATTTCGATCTGTACGTGCGAGACGTGTTGCCTGCCGGAACCGGTTTCCAGTCGGGGCAGATTTCGACCATTGACCTGAACGGAACCGAAAACTACTTCATCTACTGGTGGCACAACAAGTTCACCAATTTCCTGTTCAACTCCAGCCTGCTCGTCCCAGGACAACACGTGAGCGTCGGCGGGCCGTTCAGTAACGGCGCCGTCACCGTGAAACGTGTTGTTTTGCGACACGAAGGGCACAACGGAGCATGGGTGGTGGGCAGCACGGACGTTGGAGCAAACACCTTCCAGTTCGACTCGAATGGGCTGGCAGGCGTGTTGTTCAATGGACCGATAACCGTGTATTGCACACCGTTTACGGTGTTCAAGGGCGGGTTGACGGGCCTCAACGGCTTGACCGGCAACGCGGCAATCAATATGCGCGTTGTGGGTCTGGTGTTGAAGGATCCCATCAGCGGCCAGCCTGTGTTCGTGGCACATAGCGTGGAGCAGCTGACGAACTAAGAAAGCAAGATAACGACAGGGGCGGCCACTCCGCGGGTTGGAGTGGCCGTTTTTGTTATTAGCAGCGCACGAGTTGCTGGCGTGTTGATAGAGGCAACTTCGGCGGTTGCCGATACCCCGCGCCACCCATAATTGTCATTCCGATTGGAGCACGCCGATTTTTTCTTGCCTATCGCTTCCTCATGTATTTCGACGGGGCGAATGGCTCGGGGTGCGCAGTGGAGGAATCTCGCCTCGATGTCGTGGCGCGTCAAAAAGCCGCCCTTCGAAGCTCCGACTAAACAGGGCTCCACGGACTCCGCCCTGCGCTAGGTGTCGCTAAGTTTCGAACAGGAGGCTGGAGCAGGTTAGGCCGGACTCGGCTTTTTGGAGTTCGGAGATGTCGAGCGGGGTTACGTGGAAACCGGAGGACTCGATTCTTGCTCGGGTTTGCGGGAAGGAAGCCGGAAAGATTACGGTGTCTCCGAGTGCGAGGGCGTTGGCGGCGTGAGGTTCCTCCGGGACTACGTCGACCCATTCGTAGCGGTCGAAAAGCGTCGAGTCGAACCACGCGATATTGGCGAGCAGATAGTTTCGGCCCAAATAGGTGACCGCCGATTTCAGGTGCAGGCAACCGGAGACGGGCACGGCGATTACTTTGTAGTTGTGTGCACCGACGATCGCAGCCAGCTGGCGAATCCCTTCGGGGTTGGTTCGTTTCGCTAGGCCGACATAGAGGGTACGACCGATGCGGAGGACATCGCCGCCTTCGATTATGCCGGGCGCGGTGACGTACGCGAGCTTCCGGAACGGGGCTATAGCTTTGGCGAGAGAGGCCGCTTCCGGGCGGCGTGATTCCGTACCCAACGGGAAAATTACCGCGAGCTCGTCGAGGACGATGGCGGGATCTTCGACAAACATGGAGTCGGGAAGATCGGGTTCGGCGGGAAGCGAGTGCAAGCGCGCTCCGAGCTTTTCAAGCAGCTGTTCGTAAGCGCGGTGCTGTTCGCGAGCTTTCGAAAGATCGATGGCCTGGCGTTCGACGAAGGTCAGCTCGCACTTCACGATGGCGGGACTCACGGCGCGAGTGATGGCAGTAAGCACGGCGGATGAAAGAGTTTACACTAGCGAGGTTTATGGCGCGAAGGCGGGGAGGTTGGACTGGCCGGTCTGAAGACCGGCCACCACAAGGCGATTGAAGGACTTGGCGCGAGACGATAGACTCTCGCTCGCACGAATAAGGAGCGAGACAGATGACGGCATGGCGCAGGGCATGCGGGGCGGCGATGGCCGGTGTGCTGGTTTTCAGTGCCGCCGGCGGCGCAATTGCGGGGCCGCGCGGCCAGAAAATGGAGGCGGCGGTCGACGAGGTGTTCGAGGATTTGACCGTGCCGGGTTCGCCGGGATGCGCGCTGGGTGTGTACCGCGACGGGCAGATCACGTACGCGAAGGGCTACGGCCTCGCGAACCTGGAAGAAAACGTGCCGATTACGCCGAAGTCGGTGTTCGATGTCGGGTCGACGTCGAAGCAATTCACGGCGGCGAGCATTCTGCTGCTGGAGAAGCAGGGCAAGCTTTCGGTGAACGACGACGTACGGAAGTATTTACCGGAATTGCCCGACTACGGCAACAAGATCACCATTCTGCAGCTGCTGAATCACACCAGCGGATTAAGGGACTACCTGACCTTGATGGACTTGGCGGGAATTAATGTCGACAGCGTGACGACCGATGACGACGCCCTGGCGCTAATCACCAGGCAGAAGGCGCTGAATTTCGTGCCGGGCAGCGAGTGGTTGTATAGCAACAGCGGATTTTTCCTGCTGTCGGTCATCGTAAAGCGCGTGAGCGGAAAAACGTTGCGGGAGTTTGCCGCAGAAAATATTTTCACTCCATTGGGAATGGCGCATACGCAGTATCGCGACAGTCATACTTCGCTGATTCCAGATCGCGCGATGGCTTACGATCGGAATGAAAAAAAAGACGGGTATACCCTGAACGTCTCCTATTTCGAGCAAACCGGCGATGGCGCGGTGCATACCTCCGTAGAAGACCTATTGAAGTGGGATGAGAATTTCTATGGCGGAACGATCGGCGGAAAAATATTCCTCGCCGAACTTCAGGAGCCGGGAAAGCTGAATACCGGAAAAATTCTGGACTACGCGAAGGGCCTGCGCGTCACCGACTACCGCGGCTTGCATTCGGTGCGCCATGGAGGGTCCTGGGGCGGATATCGCGCGGAGCTACTACGCTTCCCGGATCAACATTTTTCCGTGGCCTGCCTCTGCAACCTCGGGAATGCCAATCCTTCCCGGCGCGCGAATGAAGTCGCGGATGTGTATCTCGGCAGCCTGATGAAAGCGAAGGATCCGAAGAAGGAATTGGACGACGCCAGAAAAAAGGAAAACACCGCAACGCCGCTCACGACCGAACAACTCCGAGCTTACGCGGGTGATTATTGGGGCGAAGAACTCGGCGTGACCTACCGGCTGGGAATTGTGGATGGAAACCTGAAACTTGCGGCGGTCCTGGACCGCTCTGGACTCCCGCGGACGAATAATTTTTCGCCGAATGAATTGCGGCCGGCGGGCGCCGGTCAATTCACGATCGGAGGCGGCGGCGTCACGTTGAAATTCAAGCCGGCCGGCAGCGGCGCTCCTTCGGAGTTCGAACTGGACGCGGGGCGCACGATGGGCGTGATCTTCGTTCGCTTAGCGACTGCGGCGCAATAGCGGAAGGCTCATGGCCAGGGTGCCAACGAGCTTTGCGCGAAATGGCCGATCCAGAGCCTGGTGATGCCTGCTCCGAGCAGCATTCCGGCGAAGATCAACGCGATCACACCTATGGTAATCCAGAGATCGGATCTGGCCGCGCTCGTTGCTTTCTCCGCCTCATGAACTTTGCCATTGGAACCATTCGCCGGTACAACGGCGGCGGCCACCGGAACATCGGCAAACTCGGTAGGCATGATCAGGCAGTAGCCCCTGCGTGGAACGGTCTCAATGTAGAGCGGTCGATCGGAGGAATCCCCCAAAGCCTGGCGAAGCTTGTTCACCGTGGTGTTGACGTTGGCGTCGTAATTGACCTGCGATTCTGCCGGCCACAAGCGCACACGAAGTTCTTCCCGGGTCACCACCTCGCCCTGTTTTTCCACCAAGGCGATCAGCACCTGGTAGACCTTGCCTTGGAGCTTGAGCCGGGTACCGTTTTTGGTAACTTCCTGCCGTTGCTGATCAACTTGGAATGGTCCGAAGCGAATGTAGCGTGAAGGCAGTTGTAGCATCCGGCTGGCACTGGCGGCCGCTTCTGGTTCGATCATGGAACTTAGGTCCGTGGCCATACACCCCACCCTTAGGCACATAGACGTACGAATCGAAGAAGTGTTTTCTAAAGATACGAAAATCTTGTGCGAAGGTTCCTGGGCGGCAGGGGAATCAAGGGATTGCGGCGACGTCAGAAGACCTTTGGAGCAATTCGCACGCCGGAGCGATCCATTTCGCGGGATTCTTGCTGAATTTTACAAGATTTAGACAACTGCGAGGGCCCTTGAATAGGCCCGTGGTCGGCTTCGAGGCCGTCGGTTATTGCGCCGTTGAGGTTGCCAAATTGGCGGTACTGGGAATGACGGAAATCTCCACGCTGGAGGGGTAGGCCTTCGACCTATAGATGTGTTGCGTGGCTTTCTGATAGTCGCTGCCGGTCGCTTCAAAAATGTTGGGCACAAATTTTTGCGGGTTCCGATCGTAGAGCGGGAACCAGGTGCTCTGCACCTGCACCATGATGCGGTGGCCCTTCTTGAAGACATGGTCGGCGGTGTGCAGGTCGATGGTGAACGGAGTTACCTCATTGGGTGTAATGGGTTCGGGCTTTTCGAAGGAGTCGCGGAAGCGCCCGCGAAAGATTTCATCGGCGATCATCAGCTCGTAGCCGGAAAGTTTCCAATCCTGCGCAACTTTTTCGGGATAGACGTCGATTAGTTTTACGATCCAGTCGCTGTCGCTGCCCGTGGTAGAGGCGAAGAGTTTGGCGGTGACCCGGCCGGCGAGAGTCACGTCATCGGTGAGCGTGTCGGTTTGCCAGGTGAGGACGTCCGGGCGTTGATCGACGAAGCGTTGATCTTGCACCAGCCACGTGTACCAACTGCCAGGATGGTCCTCGGGATAGGTCATGTCCACAGGGCGATGGCGATAGGGGACCGGATGCGCAGGATCGCTAATGTAAGCATCGAAAGTTTCGGCGGCTGCGGATTGCGGCGGTTCGAAGGAAAGTTTGCCGTCTTCGTGGAAATAGAGATTGCGCGTTTTCGCTTCACGTGGCGGCCAGGAATCGAATTGCGTCCAGGCGTCGCTGCCGGTCTGGAATAACAGAGCCTCTTTGAGCGGCAGCTTGCCTTGGTCCTTCAACCAAAATGCGAACCATGGCGCTTCGATTTTTTCGCGAAAGTAGACGCCGGTGTCGCTGCCGAACGGAATTTCGCCCAGCGACGATCCACTGCCGTGGCCCCAGCCGCCGTGATTCCAGGGCCCCGCTACTAGATAATTCAGGTTTTTCTTGTCTGACTTTTCCAAGCGCTCGTACGTGGACGTCGGACCGTAGAAGTCTTCCTGATCCCACCAGCCGGCGACGTTGAGATTCGGTACGGTTGGCTCTTTCAGGCCGTAGGCGATGGCGTGATGCTTCCAGAAATCGTCGTAGTTGGGGTGCGCGATGAAATCGTTCCAGGTCGGAATCGATCCGTGGAAATATTTCGCGTTGGCGTTCGAAAGAATACGGAGGCGGAGATAGAACTCATAGGTATCGAAGCGATCGAACGGAAAACTGTAATTTTCATTGGAAGTTTCGAGTAGGGGCGCATACTCGAACGCATAGCTGAGGCGAAACGCGCCATTGTGAAAAAAATCGTCGCCGAGGAACACGTCGCCCATGCACGCTTGCTCGGAAACGGCTTTCAGCGCGGGGTGCGGGTTGATCATGCCCATGGTGACCAGAAAACCGTCGTAGGAAATGCCGTCGAGTCCGACGCGGCCGTTGTTGTGCGCTACATTCTTGACCAGCCAATCGATAGTGTCGTAGGTGTCGGTGCTTTCATCCACCCCTTTCGGATCGACAGGGTCATGGATGGGCCGGAGCATGACGAATCTTCCCTCGGAAGCGTAGCGCCCGCGAATGTCCTGGAAGACGAAGATGTAGCCGTCGGAGATCATGGCGTCGTAGCGGGACAACATCTGGCTGTAGCCGCCGTTCGCGCTGGAAATTCCGTAGGGCGTGCGTTCGAAGAGCACCGGCAGCGGCGCAGCGCCGTTCTTCGGCGCGTAGATTTCGGTGTGCAGCCTGACGCCGTCGCGCATCGGGATCATGACTTCGGTTTTGTCGAAGATGCGGGTGTAGTCGAGGGTGATCTGCTGGGCGCCCGCGGGGCGCAACGCGCAAAATAGCGACACGATGACGAAAATCTTCAGAGTTCGGAGGAAACTCATCTCGTGGTCCCGGCAGGAAGTACGGAGATCGACACGCTGGAAGGAAACTCGTGCGAACGGTAGATGCGTTGCGTCACTTTCTGGAAGTCGGCTTCCCTGGCTTCGAAAATGTTGGGCACGAATTTCTGCGGGTTGCGGTCGATGATCGGGAACCAGGTGCTTTGCACCTGAACCATGATGCGGTGACCCTTCTTGAAAACGTGATTGGCGGTGTGCAAACCAATGGTGAATGGCGTTACGACGCCGGCCGGGATGGGTTCGGGCTTTTCGAACGAGTTGCGGAAGCGCCCGCGAAAGATTTCGTCCGCAATCATCAGCTCGTAGCCCGACAATTTCCAGTCATCCGGAACATTTTCCGGATAGACGTCGATTAATTTCACAATCCAGTCGCTGTCGGTGCCCGTGGTGGAGGCGAAGAGTTTCGCGGTCACCTGGCCGGCGAGTGTGACGTCTTCCTGGAGCGTTTCTGTCTGCCATGTTAAAACGTCCGGACGTTGATCGACGAAGCGCTGGTCTTCCACCAGCCACGTGGGCCAATTGCCCGAATGATCTTCCGGGTAGGTCATGTCGATCGGACGATGGCGATAGGGGACCGGGTGCGCGGGATCGCTCTCGTAGCTGTCGAAAGCTTGGTCGCTCGTCGAACTCGGAGGATCGAAGGAAAGCTTGCCGTCTTCGCGGAAATAAAGGTTGCGGGTTTGTGCTTCGCGCGGCGGCCAGGAATCGAACGCGGTCCACGTATCGCTGCCGGTCTGAAAGAGCAGCGCCTCTTTCAGCGGCAACGCTCCTTTATCTTTCAACCAGTACGCGAACCACGGCGCTTCGATTTTTTGGCGGAAATAAAGCGAGGTATCACTGCCCAAGGGAATGGCCCCAAGCGAATTGCCGGCGCCATGCGCCCAACCGCCATGATTCCAGGGACCCGCGACGAGATAATTCAGGTGATCGGGATCGTTCTTCTCCATGATTTCGTAGATAGTCATCGGACCATAGAAATCTTCCTGGTCCCACCAGCCCGCCACGTTGAGATTCGGCACCTTCGGCTTGGTCAGGATGTACGGCATGGATTGCGCCTTCCAGAACCCATCGTAATTCGGATGAGCGACGAAGTCGTTCCAGGTGGGCAGCGTGCCGTGAATGTAGTTCTGATTCGCGTTTGAAAGCGGGCCGAGGCGCAAATACCATTCGTAGGTGTCGAAGCGATCGAACTGAAACGCAAAGTTGGTCTTGCCGGTTTCCATCATGGTCGCGTATTCGAAGCCGTAGCTCAGACGGAATGCGCCGTTGTGGTGGAAGTCGTCGCCGAGAAACATGTTCGCAGGCGAAGCTTGTTCGGAAACGGCTTTGAGCGCCGGATGCGGGTCGAGCATGCCCATCACCGTGAGCCACCCGCCATAGGAAATGCCCAGCAGCCCGACGCGTCCGTTGTTGCGGGGCACGTTTTTCACCAGCCAGTCGATGCTGTCGTAGGTGTCGGTGCCTTCGTCGATGGCTTTCGGATTTTTCGGGTCGCGCACCGGCCGCTGCATCACAAAGGTTCCTTCGGAACCGTAGCGTCCGCGAATGTCCTGGAAGACGAAAATATAGCCGTCGGGAATCATCTCGGCATAACGCTTGAGCTTGCCGCTGTAGCCGGTCTTCTTGTCGTCGCTCAGACCGTACGGAGTGCGCTCGAGGACGATAGGTAGCGCGCCGGCGGCGTTCTTGGGTGCGTAGATCTCGGTGTGAAGCTTGACGCCGTCACGCGCGCTGATCATCACGTCGGTTTTGTCGAACAGAGTGGAGTAATCGACGGGAGGCGCAGCCTGCTGCGCACCCGAAAGCAACGGCGTGAGGAGCAACGCTCCGACCGCAAACCAATACCTCGTTCCAAGCGCGAAGCGCGTCAAACGCATGCAGTTTCCACCTTTACTGTGCGATAGGGCCTGTGTGGATTCCGTCTTTCAGATCAAACACCGCGCCGACTGTGCCGACCACGCAGTCGTGCCGGCTGAGGCCTAGCCGTTGCCTCAAATGATAGACACTTTCAATGCCGGTGCAGTGCGCGCCAAGAATCTGCGTAGTCTGAAATTCCTTCAGCTTGTCGGCGGTCCAATTCAACTGCTCGTCTTTCGCATTGTAGAGGTGAAATCCACCGATTGCTGCATCCACCGGCGCCGGCCGGATGAACTTTCGCGCATATTGAAGTGTATTGATAAGCCCGGCGTGCCCGCACCCGGCCAGCAAAATCAGCCCGCGCGAAGTATTGAAAATCAGCGATTGATCGTCGGGAACATTGTCTTCCACCCAAACACCGCCTTCGGAAACTTCCACGCCGGCGCCGTAGTTTTTTTCAGGATAAATACGCGGTACAGGTCCCGTAAGCCATACGCCAGGGAAAATTTCATCCGGTTTGTCGTGTTCAATGAATTTTCCGCCGGTCGCTACGTACTCACTCTTCATCGCAATCATCGGATTCATGCCGCGGCCCCGGCGTTCCAAAAAGATGCCTTTCGCTACGTGCACGCGAGAAAGCGCGGCGGGATTGCGCTTCGCAAATTCGCGGCGCAAGGTCATCAAACCGGTGGTATGGTCGTCGTGAAAATGACTCAGAATCACGTCTTGCACGTCGCTGAGGTCAATTTTCAATTCCTTCGCATTTTCCAGGACCGTGTTCGGCCGCGCGCCGGTATCGAAAAGGATTTTTCTGCCGTCCTCCTCGACCAGCGCGGCGAAACCCCATTCGCCGATCCCCTCGTCGGCAAGCATGGTGGAGAGAATGGTGATTTTCAGTGCGTGCACTTCCGGCCGGGTGTCCGCGGAAGCGGTTGCCGCAGGAGAAACCGGCCGGGCTTGCCCCCATGCCCCGGCGCCGGCGAAGCAAGTAAGCGCGAGTACCGCGAAAAACAGCCGCAAATGTCTGCTCACGATTCTCCATCCACCGACCGCGGGAAGGTGCGAATTCACGCAACGTAGCATACACCTGGCTAGCCGCCATTCGCTGCGTCTGATAAACTGTACGTTGCTCGACCGCACCTGAGAATAAGGAGATTCGTCCGGGCTGCTGGTTGTTTCAGCAGCTATTTTTGTCTTTGCTCTGCTTGCAACGCGGAGCGGCAATTCACGGCAACGCCACACATGAGCCAAAATATTCGCAACATCGCCATTATCGCCCACGTCGACCACGGCAAGACCACCCTCGTCGACGCCATGCTCCGCCAAAGCGGAATTTTTCGCGCCAACGAGGCGCTCGTCGAACGCGTCATGGACTCCAACGACCTCGAGCGCGAGCGCGGCATCACCATTCTCGCCAAGAACACCGCCCTCTTTTTCCACGACACCAAGATCAACATCGTGGACACCCCCGGCCACAGCGACTTCGGCGGCGAAGTAGAACGCGCCCTCCGCATGGTCGACGGCGTCGTGGTGCTCGTCGACGCCAGCGAAGGCCCGCTTCCGCAAACCCGCTACGTTCTGCAAAAGGCGCTCGCCGCCAAGCTGCCTCCGGTTATCGTGCTCAACAAGATCGACCGTGTCGACGCTCGCGCTGCGGAAGTGCTCGATGAAATCTACGACCTGTTCATCGACCTCGACGCCACGGAAGACCAGCTCGATTTCCCGGTGGTCTACACCAACGCCCGCGACGGCGTGGCCTATCGTAAACTCGGCGACGAATCGAAAGATCTGTTGCCGTTGTTCGAAACTATTGTCAAATCCATTCCCCCACCCCCTGGCGACCCCGAAGGCGTCCTGCAAATTCAGGTGATGAACCTGGACTACAGCGAATTCCTGGGCCGCATCGCCATCGGTCGCGTGTTCAATGGCAACATTCGCCGCGGCTCCGATGTCGGCATCGTTAAACTCGGTGGAAAGCTGGTCACTACTCGGATCACCAAGCTCTACACCTTCCGGGGACTTGATCGCGACGAAGCCGAAACCGTCGTCGCCGGCGACCTCGTCGCTATTGCCGGAGTCGAAGGCATCCAGATCGGCGAAAGCATCGTTGACCTTGCGAATCCCCTGCCGCTCGAGCCCCTGTTGATCGACGAACCTACGCTGGCCATGATTTTCACCGTAAACAGCAGCCCGCTCTCAGGCAAAGAAGGAAGCTACCTCACCTCGCGCGATCTCCGCGACCGCCTGGCAAAAGAGCTGCTAACCAATGTTTCCATCCGCGTCGAAGACACCGAAACCCCAGAATCGTTCCGCGTCCTGGGCCGTGGCGAACTGCAACTCGCTATCTTGATCGAAACGATGCGCCGCGAAGGTTTTGAATTAATGGTCGGCAAGCCGGAAATCGTCGTGCGCACCGAAAATGGCAAAAAACTCGAACCCCTCGAACGCCTGGTCATCGACGTCCCCGAAAACTTCATCGGCATCATCCTGGAAACCACCGGCACCCGCCGCGGCGAAATGCTCAAGATGAGCAATCACAACTCCGGCCGCGTACGCATGGACTTCAAAATCCCGTCGCGCGGTCTGATCGGCCTGCGCAGTCAATTGCTCACCGACACTCGCGGCACCGCGCTGATCCATTCCATTTTCGACGGCTGGACCGACTACGCCGGCGAAATGGCGCTACGCCCCACGGGCGCACTGGTCGCTGACCGCTCCGGACCATCCACCGCCTTCGCGCTATGGAACATCCAGGAGCGCGGCGAACTCTTCATCGGCCCGGCCATCGAAGTCTACGAAGGCATGGTCGTCGGCGAGAATTCCCGCGAGCAAGACATGGACGTAAACGTCACGAAAGAAAAGAAGCAAACCAACATGCGCTCCTCCAGCGCCGACGAAGCCATTCGCTTGATCCCCCACCGCGAACTGAGTCTGGAGCAAGCCATCGAATTCATAGCCGACGACGAGTTCGTGGAAATCACGCCAAAATCCATCCGCCTCCGCAAGAAAGTTCTGCAAGCCAACAAACGCCCCCGCCGCTGGCAAGAAATTCGCGCCAGCCACGAAACCGCCCGCTAATAGACAGGCACTTAGACAGGCACTCCTGCCCGTGCCCACGTCAACTCAGGCAAGCCGTCAGCAAACGCCGCCACGTTCAATTGCGGCTCCAGTGGCACGCAGGGCTGTCTCTCGATGCAACCTCAACGCACCGCTGTCATCAACGCCTTATGTAGACGCCGGGCTTCAGCCCGGCGTCTCCGTTTTCCGCCATTCCGGCACGTGTAGTGTTTCGCAGCCGCATG
>Ga0182024_10016539_pt1 | contig 13981 bp, 10 predicted proteins | sample P32metaG_FD_120480 | JGI IMG/M metagenome (GOLD analysis project Ga0182024, IMG submission 120480) | Permafrost microbial communities from Stordalen Mire, Sweden - P3-2 metaG (Illumina Assembly) | ecosystem: Environmental > Terrestrial > Soil > Wetlands > Permafrost | place: Sweden: Stordalen... | reverse complement strand
GTTCCCGGATCGGACGCATTCTCACTGGCGATTCGCGGTGGTAGGGTCGAAGCCTTGACTTAACCTTGTCCGGGGCGCCGAGCAGGAAAAGGCTCCCGCTTTCGCCGGGGCTGGCCCAGCTTTTCCCCGGCGCCAGATGGTCACCGGCGCGGGCGAAGCGCGGCACTTTCGCGCCGTATCCAAAATTCAAAGTCAGCGCCCGGTCGGAGCGCGGCGGGAGCGTTGGCCCCGCAGGCGGCCCGCCCTTAGGCGTTGGCCGTATCCTTCGCGGCGTGCCGTGGGCGGCTTTGGGCCCGCGGGCCCTCCACCCAATTCTGCGTGCTGCGGGCGCCGGCGGGAGCGGCAACGGCGGCGCCCTGGGGGCAGACGCCGGCATGGAACTGCAATTCATCTTCGTAGCCGTCGGCCGCCCCATGCACCGCGTGGACCAAGGCGGCGAAAGCGGGCACCAGCACGACGATCAGGGCGATAAAGAGAAAAATGGTCATGGCGGTGAATAGGATTAAAATCGGTACGCGAAAATGGGGCTTAAGCGGAAAGTGAACTTTTTGCTTCCGTTTCTTGCATGGGGTGACTGTAGCCGGAAGCGCGAAAAACGTCCATGAGGTGAATACCTGGGCCGGCGGCAGGACGATTCCCTAGGGAGGCCAGGGTGTATTCCCTAGGGGCCGCCGCCTGCCATCGGCAATTCATAGTCGAGACTATAGGGAAATGTGTGTCGGGGGACGGGGTAAAACCCGCCACTCAGGGACGGCTCAAAACCCGCCACCTTGGTCGGGCCGGATGCTTGGTATAGGTTTGATCGGACGGATCAAGGGGAAAGATGTTATGCGTCGCGCGAGGGGCGGGTTGTTTCCTTCAAAGCAACAGAGAGTCGGAGGGATGAGAAGGTCGGGTGCCACCGAGTCGCAGAGCGCGAGGTGGCCGGGAGAGAAGGCAGGAGGGATGATGTTGGGACGGCCCGCGGGTTGAAGTCCGGGTGGGTAGTCATCGGTTCTTCCGCTGGGTGGTTTCCGATTCTTCGCCGGAGAGGTTCAGACCGGCCAACGCTTCCGCGCCGGGCCAGCGTTTGCTTTTGCCGACGAACGGCACGATGTGGCAGTGATGGAGGAGGCGGTCGAGGATGGCGGTGGCGACGGGGACGTCATGGAGAAGCTTGCCCCAGTCTTCGAGCGGCCGGTTCGAGGTGAGCAGGATGGACTTGTTTTCGTAGCGGCGCATGACGATTTCCAGGAGGTATTCGCCGGAGTTTTGCGGCAGGTGCTTGCCGGCAAAGTCCTCGATGATGAGCAGGTCGGGCTTGAGGTATTGGCGCAGCGTCCGCTCTTTTTCCTTCATCGCCTCATCGGCCACGAGCTCGTTGACCAGGTCGAAGATCGACTTTCGCAGGACGGTGAAGCCCTGCTTGATCGCCTCGTATCCGATGGCTTGGGCCAGGTGCGACTTGCCCAGGCCGGGATGGCCGATGAACAGGGCGCATTTGGCTTCCCGGATAAACTGGCAGGCGGCCAGGTCGTAGATCTGTTTTTTCGGGACTCTGGGGTTATAGGCCCAATCAAAGTCCTCCAGGGTCTTCGCCTTTTTGAAGCCGGCGGCGTGGCTGCCCCGGGCGATCCGGCGCTGCTGGCGGATGTTCAGTTCGTCCTGAAGGATGAGAGTTAGGAACTCGGCATGGGAGAGCCGGCTGGAGGCGGCCTCCTGCAGGCGGACATCGAGGGTGGCCGCCAGGCCGGAGAGCCGGAGCTGTTTCAGGGTGGGTGTGAGTTGGGGGTGGTTCATGTGGGAAAAGGGATCCGGTAGGCGTCCATGGCGCGGATGAGCGGATGGGTTTCCAGGAAGTCGACCTGGACGACATTGGGCGGCTCGGTCAGCGCTTGCCGGATGTGCCGCAGCCGCCAGCCGGCCCGCTGCAGGGCCTTGGCGGCGGCGTGGTCGAGTTCCGCCGCAGGCGTCTTTCTGCCGAGCGAGATCAGCCACTGCATCACCCGGATCGACTCGATCGGGCGGTGCCGGTGCATGGCCAGCGCCCAAGCCCCGACGCTCGGGCCGAGGTTTTGGCACCGCTCCAGCAGATAGACGGTGCCGTGGTCGGCGAGCCGACGTTTGAGCGGATGGATATGCCCGTCGGCGGTCATAGTCGTTCCCAGCTCCGCTCGGCCGTGCACCGCGATCGGCTCCATCTTTAGCGAGAAGATGCGGATCAAGCGCGATTCGCCGCGGACCCAAACCTGGCGATTGGTGTACTCCGGCGGCACCGAGTAGTATGCCTTCTCAAACTCGACATGGCTGTCGGTGTGGACCGAGCGCCTTCCTTCCGTGAAGCTCGGAAACAGGCTCGTCGGCAGTGGCTTCAAGGCGGACCTTTCCACTTCGAGGAAGTGCTGGCCGACGTGGCGGCGGGTGGTCCCGTGGATGCGGTTGTCGGCCACGTTCACCTCCCAGTCGGTGAGGAAGCTATTCAGCGCCGCCAGGCTGGCGAAGGTCCGGCCCTTCAGGGCATTTTTGACGTAGTCGATTCCCCGCTCGACGCGGCCCTTGTGCCGCGGCGTTCTCGGTTTGGTCGGCAGGACCACCGTCTCGTAGTGCGCCGCGAACGCGGCCAGCTTCGGGTTCAGTTCCGGATCGTACCAATCCGGATGCAGGACGGCGGCCTTCAGGTTGTCGGGGGCAGTAGTGACCGGCACCCCGCCAAAGTGCCGGTAAGCGTTTTCCAGGCACCGCAGGAAGGTCTCCGTCTTCTGGTCGTACGTCGCCTCGCTATAGCCCTTGCGCGAGCAGCACAGCACGGCCCGAAAGACATGCGCCCGCCGCCGCTTCCCGTCCTCGCCCATGATCAAAGGGCCCGCTCCAAAATCCACCTGCATCTGCTCGCCGGCCGCAAACTGCATCCGCCGGAACGGCACGGAGGCTGCTTTCTCCAACCGGCGGACGAACCGCTTCACTGATTGATAGCGGCCAGCGAAGCCGTGGTCGCTAACCAGGTCCTCATGGATCCTTTTGGCCGAAAGACCCTGCTCCAAGCCGGCCTCAATCTCTTTTTTCCACGCCTCGCACAGGCTTACGTTTGCCCGCACCGCCTCCAGCGCCGTCGTGACCGGGTCCGCTTCATTCCCGGGGGACGGGGTGGCTGGTTTCGGCTCAACTGGCTCTTCGGAGCCGAGGGACGGGGTGGCGGGTTTTGCCGCCGCTTCCAGCCGGATGTATTTACCGACCGTGTCCCGGTCAAAGCCGATCTCGCGAGCAATCCGCCGTGCGGACCAACCTCGCCTCCATAGGGTAATGATCGTATCTTGCTGATTCACTTTGAGTAAGTTCATTCGCATCCGTTGTGCGGCATCGGCCGCACAACCTGCGAACTAAACCCTCTCAAAGTGGCGGGTTTTGGGGGTGTCCCCGAGTGGCGGGTTTACCCCGTCCCCTGACATGTGTAAAGGAATCCGTCGTAAACGTTGCACTTAAGGACATTTCTCCATCGTTAGATCATAAGCGGTAACTCGGCCACAGCGTAGAGCCGGTCGGTCAGAGGTGCTACGCTGCGAGGAGGAGATAAGCTGGACTGGGTGGCAAAGCACGGCGGAATGGCGCTGATCAATGTGCATCCCGATTACCTTCGCCTCGACAGCCAAAATGTCAGCCCTAGCTCGTTTCCGGTGGCGCACTATCGCCAACTACTGGAGTATGTGAACGAGCGCTACGGCGCTTCCTGTTGGCGGCCGAACCGGTCCGCGATTACCGGTCCACCACCTATGTCGGCAGCTTTGAACCGGCCCAGGAGTTTGGCGCCCGGGTCCGCGCCGAGGCCTTCCGCCGCAGCCTCGGCCACTCGGCCAACGCCGTGAAATGGCAGGTCTGGACCGCCCTGCTCGTTCATCTCCTCTTGCGCTTCCTGGCCTGGCAAAGTCGCTGGGCCCACAGCTTCACCCGGCTCGTCACATACATCCGATCCGCTCTCTGGCTTGATCGCAATGTCCATAGCCTCATCGAAGCCTGTGGGACAGCCAACGGGCCCTGCCGATGTCTCGGCAGTCCCGAGCAGGCTTGGCTCCCGGGCTTCGCACGAAATCCTGTGGGACAGCCGCTGTGATACCGGTCCGAAAATCCTCATACGTCACCAAAATCTTCAACCGCACATCTTCCTCAGCGCCCCCTGCTTTGCTTGAACGCCAAGCACTTATGCTCGCTCGCCCCCATCTCACAGGACGCCAATGTGTTAGGAAATCGACTCAACCCGTATTTCGGATTGCAGTGTGTTGGACGACCAAATCAACGAACGGCTTGCCGTCCGCATTCGTAACGGCGAACACCCTTCGGGTGCGTAAGAAAAGCCGACAGATTGGCAGTCGCTTTAGACGCTTGCCGAACCCTTTCTTAGCCGTCGGCTACCGACAGCCAAGCCCGACAGCGATAAACCAAGCATCGCAAGGGTCGCTCCACCATCAGGAACCCCTCCCAGCGGTCCTTCGTAGATCAATTGATCCTGGTAAACACTTGTCGCATTGGTCTGGCTACCGCTGTATAAATCCATTACCTTGACATCGAAATTGTACCCATACTGCGCGGTCGAATCCAATACCTTGTTCCCAAACGCCGCAACCACTTCATTGATATAGGGGTTAGTAACTGCGTCTGCTTGAAGTTGGGCATAGGTAGGGGCGGTAGCAGGATCGGCATTGTCCAGAGCAGGATCTCCGGATACCGCCCCTTCGGCACCTTGCAAATCCCAGATGGCTGTCTGGAGCAAGCCTGCGTCGGCTAGGCGTGCAGCGGTGCCAGCAATCGTATCTGGAGAGTTATAGTTGTAGGACGGCAAAGTTCCGGTAGCAAACTGCTCATAAAGCAATGCAACCCCAACATCGAGACCCTCAAGGGTGTAGGGTGTACTGTTATTTCCTTCGACTGCGCCGCCCGAGGGAACTTGGATATTGTTGGAAATTGAATAATCATACGTCACGCCGGACCAAAAATAGGTGTCATCTTCAACACAGAAGGTTTCAAAGCCCTTCTGCGTTCCACCCCCAGCTATAGGAACCGTGAGTTCGGCTAGGCCGCTGTAACCGGCCGGCAATGTAGGGTTACTTATCAGGGCCGTGAATTCTCCGCCGTCGGATGCCTGGTATGGATCGTCGCCCAAATTATTGCCGGAGGCATAAGCTTTGCCGGTTTCGAGCAGGACCGTGCCAGCATATGTCTCGGCAGTTTGACCGAAAGCCGGCGAGCCAACAATTGAAACGACAATTGCAGCAAAGAGACCTGTAAGCCGCTTGGAGAGGATGATATCCATTTGATTGTTTGATAGAGCAAGATTGGAGCCAATTACATGGTGTTCAAAAAAAGATCATTTAAGACATTGAACATAAAATAGTTAATAGAATCTTAAATTGGCTTTCAAATTCTGAAAACTCGATTTTATCCAAAACTGTCGATTTTCCTACAAAGGAACTTGCTCTGCTCTTACGTAACCATCTCGGGGTTAATCGATAACATTGAATGTCGGCGATTGTAAGGAAAATCGACATTTTAGACAATTGTTTCCGGCGATTTGCGACGTTTTTTCGGTATTATCTAAGTTCGCAAGTGGCGGCTCACGATCTGCATTTAACTGGGCCCTGAAATCGTGGATTCATAATATCCTAGGACTAGAGCGATAAGGCACTTCGACTCAAAACTAATGGCCTATAACCTGTGTACCTCCTGCGCTGTCACGATTCAAATCAGCCAAAACACGCTTCGCTTGGGTCGCCTTAGGCGCGGAAAGGTTCAAGTCCATGGCACGTTGTAGGTTAATCTTTGTGTTAACGAAATCCTTCAACTCATACTGGGCCATGCCGAGGTAGTAAAATGTTTCGGCGTCATTGCCACGGCCGACGAGGCTCTGCTCGAGAAACCTGGCCGCCGCCGCAAAATCTGTCAGTCGGTAATTGATTCTGCCAAGTTCATTGGCCAGTTGAGTGTCATTGGGCAAAATCTCAAGGGAGCGGGTGCCCATTTCCTCGGCCTTTCGGTCATTGCCTAGGTGTTCCGCGTACAGAAAGGTAAGTTGGCGTGCGGCCGGAGCAAAAATCGAGTCCGCCCGAAGAATATTCTCATAGGCAAGGCTTGCTCCTTGGTAATCACCCTGCAGTTCCTGAATTAGCGCGGCTACCATCGATGCCGGGATATTGCCCGGCTCGGTCGCCAAAACCTCGCGGGCCTCCGCCCACGCAGCCCGAGCGTCAGCTGGATCGTAGATCGCAGAAAGCATCGAAGCTAGTCGCCGCGCCTTTTCCAGCAATTTTGCGGAAGTGTTTGAAGCTAAAACCGGTCGGAGCGCGGATTGGGCTTCCGACACGCGGCCCGCATAGCAGTAGCCAAGTGCAAGATCATAGGCCAGATCGACTCGGTCAGGCTGCGCCAGTGCTGCTTGCTGCAGCAAGTCCAGCGACCAGGCATAGTCGCCTGTGAGCCAAAGGATCCGCCCGAGCGCCGCTGAATCTTGTGGATCGTTTGGGGCGAGTTCGTGGGCTTTTTTCGCAAGTTCTCGAGCCCGCCGAAGATTTGGAACGGGTCCGGTGTAAAGCTGCACTAGCGTAGCAATGATAGGCACCGAGCGAGGGGCGCGCGCCAGGACGACTTCGTAGTCCTTGGCCGCTTGCGTCGCAGCGCCGGTCCGCATTTCGTTCGCTGCCAGGCGGACTCGAGCCACCGGATCGTTTGGCTCATCGCGCAATCGTTGTTCGAGTTCGGTCCGGACTGCCGGCCCGGCCACTGCGGGGTCGATCCCTAACAGCTCCAATCGGTGGCGAGCCTCTGCCGCCACTTCACCCACATCGGCCGAAGCTCCCGCAACGGCATGCTGGAATGCCTGCCGGGCCGAATCCTCTTCTCCGAGCATATAATGGATCATTCCCAAATGATATTGGGCCCGAATGTTGCCGGGTTCCTTTTGCACGCATTCCTGCGCGAGATCGAGAGCGCTCGGGTAATCACCGCGGCGGAAGAGAATCCAGCCGAGCGTGTCCGCTGCTTCTGCGTCGTCGGGGGCGCTGTCCCAAGCACGCTTCGCGAGATCGTACGCTCGATCAAGCCGGCCCAAGTGCTCCGAATACAGCAAAGCAAGATTAATGAGCGCCGGTCCGAACTTGGGGTTGGACGAAAGGAGCCTCTCGTAGTCGCCTCGGGCGGCCTCAAATTCGTTCAGCGACGAGTGGAGCAGCCCAAGCTGCATGAGGGCTCTCGGACTCTGCGTCTTGTCCGCCAGAGTCTTAAGCTTTTCCACTGCCAGCGCGGCCTTGTGCGTGGCGATGTAAACCTGGGTCAACTCGAAATAGGCGGCTTGGGCCGTTGGGTCGAGATCGATCGCCTTAAGTAAATCGGATTCGGTAGCATCCTGGTTGTTTCGGACCAAATCCACCTTTGCCTGGAGTAGCCAGGGAGCTGCCGATTTTGGGTATTTTTCAATCAGTGCCCTCACTCGAGCGCTCGCTGCATCGACATGCTGCTCGGTCAGGTCCTCGTTTAGCAGCATATCCAAGGCGGGCCCGAAGCTCGGATCGATCTGCAGTGACTTTTCGAAGGCGGCGCGTGCCGCCGCTTGCTGGTTTCGCTGGGCCAGAAGCAAGCCTGCAAAATACGGAACTTGCGGATCCTTTGGTAGGACCGTGGCCATCCGGCGGTACGTCTCCAGCGCCTCGTCGGGATTCTTTAGGTCGATGTACGCCCTCGCGAGGAGCAGATAGGCTCGGTCCAGTTGTGGGTGGCGCTGGATAATCTTGGGCAGCATAGCGGCGGCCGCTGCGGGGTTTCCCTTGCGGAGATTGAGCTCCGCCAATGCCATCTTGGCCTGATCAAAACCAGGATCGAACAGAACGGCCTGATTCAAACAGTTCTCAGCTTTTGCGAGGTCGCCCGTTCTCAAGTAAGCTACGGAGAGCTGAAATTCTATCTGCGGCGAGTGTGCATAAACTGCTTCCGCCTTTTTTAGTTCCACTATGGCTTCGTCCGGCTCTCTCTGGGCTAGTTTGAGAACGCCCCGGTCGAGAAGGGCACCAATATTCTGCGGATCGCGTTGGAGGAGGGTTTGGATCAATCCGTCACACTCCGCATATTTGCGCTCGGCCAATGCCAGCCTCATCGCATAGTCCTGGGCGGGAAGGTAGTCCGGGGCTCTCTGCGCGATCTCCGTGAGCTCCTTTTTCGCCGCGTCCGGTTTGCCGGTTGCAAGCAAATAGTCCACATACCGGAGACGTGCGGAGGAGCGCGCCGGCGCGAGCAGCGCCGCTGTCTTATAGTAATCCCCAGCTTGCCTGGCGTCCCGGCGCAACGCACAGAGATCGCCCAAGGCGAGAAAAGCCTCGGACGATTTTGGATCCAGCTGGACCGCTTTCCGAAGTTCGCTTTCCGCGTCGATGAGATCGGTTTGATCAAGCATCACCATACCCAGCGCGAGGTGGTAACCCGCGCAGTCGGGATGACCGCGGCGAAGCTCCTCGACGAATTCCCGCGTCTGCGCCGCATCTTGTTTTGTGCGGTCAGATTCCGCCAGCAAGAGCAGCGCTTCCGTATTGGCGGTGTCATTGGTTAGCGCGCGCTTGGCCGCCTCGCGCGCGTCCTTGGGCTTGCCGAGTTGGAGATAAGCGAGGCCGAGCTTGATTCGCACTTCGACCTCATCTGGACTGAGCTCGGCCGCCGCCTTAAGGCAGGGAAAAGCCTGAATGGGACGTCCTTCCTCAAGATACAGGATCCCGAGGTGGCCCAGAGCCTTTGGATCACGAACGAGCTGCAGGGCGCCCCGATATTCCACTTCGGCTGCGTCGAATTCGCCGGCAGAGAATTCAGTTTCGGCGCGGGTAAGCAACCGTTGTTCGCGGGCTTGCTTGCTGCATCCGGTTAGAGCCAGGATCGCAGATAACCAGGCAGTCCAACACAGAAGGCGGGTTAAGCGCATGATCCAGGCAGCTCAATTGATCGGCTGCGACAAAAGCGAAGGGCCTTGCCCATCGCCTTTCATCTCGTCGAGCACGTGCTGGGCGTCATCGGCCTCCCGATCGGACAGCTTCAGATCGATCGCATGCTGCAATTCCGTCTTGCTCTCTTCCAGTTCCCGCAGGTTGTAGTCGCTCATCCCAAGGTAATAGACCGATTCGGCGTCGTCCGCTCGGCGACTCAGACTTTCTTGGAAGAGCCGGGCTGCGGCGGTATAGTCTCCGCGCCGGTAGGCGATGATTCCGAGTGTTGCGGCGACCTCAGGATCGTCGGGAAACGCGGTGCGGGCTTTGGTAGCCAGCGTGTAGGCCTTTTCGTCGTCGCCCGCGCGTTGGACATAGATTCGGGCGAGCTGCCGGGTTGCGGGCGCGAACAATGGGTCCTGAGACAAGATTTTCTCATACACCGCGCTCGCGCCGGACGAGTCGCCTTCCTGTTCCTTCGCGAGGCCGGAAACCATCAAGGCTGGAAGATAACTGGGGTCCTCCGCCAGAATCGTGGCGGCTGCGCCGGCGGAGGGTTCGGCCGAAGCGGGATTCTTTCCGGCGGTTAACATGGCCGCAAACCGATCCGCATCAGCCCGCCGGGTGAACACGCCGGATCCACTCCGCACGACCGCAAACGCCTGTTCTGCATCCGCGACGCGCCCGACGCTATAGTCCGCCAGGGCGAGATCGAACATCAAGTCGGGCTCGTGAGGCAATCCCCGGGCCGCTTCCTGCAGGAGGTCGACCGACCACGCGTAGTCGCCGGTCCGGTAAACGAGCCGACCTAGCGTTTCGGAAGATCTTGGGTCGTCCGGAGCCAATTCGTGTGCGGACTTCGCCAACTCCCGCGCTCGGGTCGGGTTGTGCAGCGGTCCTGCGTACAGCTGAGCCAGTTCAAGCATGATCTGCGGATTATGGGGTGCGAGCTTCAGTGCCGACTCGTAGCGCGCCGCAGCCTCGCCCGCCGTACCACTCCGGGTCGAGAGCGCGGCGAGTCGGGCCGCGACAATCGGATCCTTGGGGTCCGCCTTGGCCAGCATTGCCAAACTTTCTTGTGCTTCTGGGCTGGCGGTCGCCGGATCGAATGCCAGCACTGCGAGCCGGCCTTGGGCTTGTTCCTTCGTCGCCGCGTCCGCAGGAGCCGCGCTCGCCGCTGCATGCTCAAAGGCCACCCGCGCCGACTCCTCTTCGCCAAGCATGTAATGGGCCATGCCCAGATGATATTGCACCGCAGCGTCTTCCGGAGTCCGGCCAGCACTCTCCTGCAGTAGGTCTAACGCCCCATGGTAATCTCCCCTCTTGAACATGATCCAGCCCAGCGTATCCGCGGCCCTGCCATCTTCCGGCGCGGCTTCCCGGGCTCGTTTCGCGAGGTCGTAAGCTTCGTCAAGTCGGCCCAGATCCTCACAGTCGACGTAGGCGAGATTGTTGAGCGCCGGTTCGTATTTCGGATCAACTGCTAGAAGTTTGCGATAGTCGGTTGCAGCGGCGTCAAATTGGCGCAACGCGCTATGAATTGCAGCAATCTGCATTTGAGCGGTCACGCTCTTCGTCTTGTCCACCAACGCCCCCAACTCGTCGATCGCCGCTTTGGTCTTATGGGTTGCCAAGTAAACTCGCGCCAGGGATACGTACGCCTGCTGGGAGGTCGGCGCCAGTTCGATCGCCTTGCTAAGATCGGCTTCCGCATGGTCAAATTGGCGCGACGCGAGATCGATCTCGCTCTGCAACACCCATGGGCCGCCAGACTTTGGGTATTTGGCGATCAGATCTCTGACTCGATTGGCGGCTGCGCCTTCGCGCTTTCCGGCGAGGTCCAATCTAACCAACATTTCCAGCGCCGGTCCATAGCTGGGTGCGATGTCGACTGCTTTTTCAAAAGCGTGCTGGGCCTCCGGCCGGTGCCCGAGCTGGCCCAGGATAGAGCCTGCGCGATAAAGCGGTTCGGGATCCTTCGGGAAAGCTGTGGTCATGCGCCGATAAACCACCAGAGCCTGTATTAGGTTCTTCTCGGTCAGGTAAGCCTGTGCCAGCAGCAAATAACCCTGCCGGATTTGCGGCGTCCGAGTGATCAACGGATCCAACGCGGCGATCGCTGCAGACGCATTCGCTCGTCGAATATTAAGCTCGGCAAGAAGGAGGATCGCCTCGCTGAAATTTGGCGCGAGCACGACCGCCTGATTCAGTTGTTCGGCGGCGTGGGTTGTGTCTCCCGACCGAATATACGCGAGCGCGAGTTCGTACTTGACCTGGGGGACTCGCGGGTAGAGCTCTTCCGCCGTCTTCAGGTCTTCCAGGGCTCCAGCTAGGTTATTTTGAGCAAGCTTCAAAATGCCGCGCTCGCTGATGGCGTCGAAGTTTCCCGGATCGCGGAAGAGGATCTTTTGAATTGCTGCGGCACAGTCGTCATACCGACGCTCCGAATACGCCAGCTTCGCCGCATAAACCCAAGCCGGGATGTAATCGGGAGCCTTGGCGTCAATCCCTGCCAGATCCTTCTTCGCCTCGATACCGGCGCCAGTCCGAACCCTAAAGTCGATATCGCGGAGCCTCCGGGACGAGCGCAGAGGAGCCAACTGTGCCGCCGTTCGGAAAGCGTGGCCGGCCTGCTTTGAATCGCGCTGGAGGAGAAACAATTCGCCGAGATCCTCATAGGCCGCGCTCGTTTTGGGATCCAACGCGAGGGCGGCCCGGACCTCCTTCTCCGCCCCAGCCGAATCGCGCTGCAGCAGCAGCATCCGCTCCAGCACCAGATGATAGGCCGCGCAGTCTTTATTGGCCTGGCGAAGCCGCTCGACGAGCTGGGTGGTCTCCGCCTGTTCTGGCGTGGTGCGTGCAGTTTCGGAGAGAAGGAGGAGCGCCTCCTCGTTCGCTGGCTCGAGGCCCAATACGAGTTTGGCCGCATCCCGCGCTGGCTTGATGGCGCCCAGCGAAAAAGAGGCCTGACCTAGTTTGAGTTGCGCCTGGGCATTCTTGGGATCTTCCTCGACCGCCTTCTTAAGGAAGGCATAGGCGCGGGGCAATCGGCCTTCTTCATAATAAAGGATTCCGAGCTGGCGAATCGCAACTATGTTCAGCGGTGCGAGTTGCCGGGCGCCGTTATACTCCACCTCGGCCTTGTCGTAGAGCCCGGCCTCAAAATCGCGCCCGGCCTGAGCGAGCAGCCTCTCCGTGCGGAAGGCCTTCGTGCAACCACCGCCAAGGAGAACTCCTGTCGTCAGCACGAGAACCGAAATGCCGGACACGAATGGGGTGCTCATTGCTGGGTGGGTGCGGACGGCTGGGAGTTATGAAGCCAACGCAGCAGATAAAAGAACGGTACAAGGGACATGGCGAAGAAGATCGGTCCGCCATGCCGATGAATGGGAGAATTGATCATCTCTGGCCCAATGTGAACGCAGAGTTCGCCAATGACGAGAATCCGGAAACCGTTCCGAAGGAGCGCAAGCGGCAGCACGGCACAGACCAGGATCGTCCGCCTCCATGGGCTACGCAGGAAAAGATGTCCGGCGAGAACGCTCGTGATTAAGAGGACGAGCGTGGAATGAATGCCGCTGCATTCTGGGGCCACCTCCAGGCTCATGCCCGGCAGGTGGAAGACTTGCCCTTCCCGCCATGCAGGCATGAAGGCGACGAAGAAAAACATCTGGGCCGCATCCGCAGAGGCATGTTGCAGAAAGGTTTCGATTGCCTGATGAACGAAGGCGGGGAGTGGGACGGCAAAGATCAGAAAGGCGAGGGGAAAGGCGATCGCACGCAGGGTTTGCGCCCCGAGGAATACGAAGCTGGCGGCGACGATCAGCGCCAGCAGGGAAAACGTCATTAGGGCGAGATAATCGCTGGCTTCAAACACCCGCCCGGCCTGACGGCCCCACCCGTACACAGCGATCAGTCCGAGTCCTAACGCCAGCGGGATCGCCGCCAGCCGTCTGGGCGGAGCCGAATCGTCCCGCCAAGCCGCCCGCGAGAGCCACACCAGATATAAGCTGACCAGCGGAATCAGGGGGATATAGGAAGATAGCTCGTCCCTAAGTGAAAACCGAACCAGCTCTGTCAACGGGTTATGAAAGCACACGAGCAGCAGTACCACCGCAGCCAAAAAGCCGAAACTGCGGCGTGGCACCGGCGGCACAACCACGGCCGGTTGGGCACCTGTCGGAGCGATCAATTCAGGGGGCATCCCCACTGAGACTGTAGGATTCGCGCTGACTGTAAAGCGGCACCCAGGGAGTAGAACTACTCCATTGCTGGGGTAAGCCGCCGCCCGCGATCGCCGCCGGGGGATCTTCGATCGTTACCCGAGATTTCTCCCGCGCGAGGCGGCTGCGGCTAAAACCAGGAGAATTTTTGGGGAATGTGGATTATATCCCCGGGCTCCAAGTAGAAAAGGTCCTTTTGCTCCCCATTCAGCACGCGCTTCAGATCCAAGGTGATATAGGTATAGCTCTTCCCGTCGCCCTTGTGGCGCATAATGGTGACGTTCCTGGTATCGGCCCTGTCATAATCGAACCCTCCCGCCTCCATGATCGCCTCCATCACCGTGATCGGGTGATCGGTGGTGACCTTGCCGGGCCGTAGGACGGGCCCATCCAGGTAGACCGCGAAAGACGAGGACTCCACCGTCACGAGCACTTCCTTGGACAAAAGCTGGTCCGAGACCTTGGCCAGGAGCTGATTCTGGAGCTCGGTCGGCGTAAGGCCCGCAGCCGTTATCTCTCCGACCATGCCGACCGTGATCTTCCCGTCCCGCCGGATTGCCTGGGGCGCGGAGTCTAAATTTGGCGCTCCTGGGAAACTGACCCGAATAACGTCGCCCTCTCGCAGCGTGATCTCCGCGTGCTGTTCCTCCAAAGTCGAGACCGGAGGTGGCGCGGTCTGGCATCCTGCCATTCCACCCAGGAGGCCAAGCGTCAGGAGTACGAGAGCAGATTTATTCATGGCGGGAGCATATCATTCTGGCTTTGGGATGCCAAGTTTTTCCATCAGTTCGTAAAAAGTCGGCCGGCTGACCCCCAGCTCCACGGCGGCTGCCG
>Ga0182024_10016538_pt1 | contig 13982 bp, 16 predicted proteins | sample P32metaG_FD_120480 | JGI IMG/M metagenome (GOLD analysis project Ga0182024, IMG submission 120480) | Permafrost microbial communities from Stordalen Mire, Sweden - P3-2 metaG (Illumina Assembly) | ecosystem: Environmental > Terrestrial > Soil > Wetlands > Permafrost | place: Sweden: Stordalen... | reverse complement strand
CCTGGAGATTGAGCTGATCACGCCGGTCGCGATGGACAAGGGGCTGCGGTTCGCGATTCGCGAGGGCGGCCGGACGGTGGGCGCGGGGACGGTGACGGAGATTATCGGTTAGACGAGGACGGTTATGGCACGAGAACAGATCACATTGCAATGCGGCGAGTGTAAGCGCAAAAACTACACCAGCATGAAGAACAAGAAAACCATGACGGAGCGCGTGGAGCTGAAGAAATTCTGCCCGTTCTGCCGCAAACACCATCCGCACAAGGAGATCAAGTAAACTGGAATTGGCGAGCGAATAGGGGCGTAGGTTTAACGGCAGACCAGCGGTCTCCAAAACCGCGAGTGGGGGTTCGAATCCCTCCGCCCCTGCCACCGCCTCCGGCGGTTTTGGCGCGATAGGCGCGACAGGTTTGAGCGTTAAGCGGCCCAGCGGTTTTGGCGCGCCGCGTCCGGCGGTTTTGGCGCGATAGGCGCGAGAAGCGCTGGATCTTGGAGCCGCGGGTTTGGGTATAATTGGCGCGCTGAGCGGGAAGGATTTGGCTTCCAAAGGGCGATTCGGGTCGGAAGAGGATATCTTATGGCAGAAGAACTTACGACGATGCAGCAGGTGGCCAGTTGGCCGGCGAGCGTCAAGAATTACGTGGAAGAACTGCAGCTCGAAATGAAGCGGGTGACGTGGCCCTCCTGGAAGCAAGTGCGCGCGACCACGGCCGTGGTGATCGCGGCAGTGTTCGCGTTTGCGGCGTATTTCTTCGTGGTCGATGCGATTGTCCTCCGCGCGGTGAACAAGCTGTTTGAAGTATTCGCGAGATAAGAAGGCGAGTGGATGCCAGACGATAAACAATCCGAGGAACGCGGTCAGGATCACGCGACGACAGAGCATCCGGCAACTGCCGAGCACGGGAATGGCGTTGCTGCTGAAGCCTCTCAGCATCCGGAGGAACAACCGGAGCTGGAACAACCGGACGCGGCTCCAGGGGATTCCGATTCCCTGGACGCGGAAGCGCAAGTAGAGGCCATGGAAACAGAAGGACCGGTTGCGGAAGCGGAGACGAAACAAGTGGCCGCGGAAGCTGCGATCGAACCAACCGCCGGCGAAGTGACGGCTCCGAATGAGGCGGCGCAAACAACAGAGGCGGCTGCCGAGGAAGAAGAACCCGCTCCCGCGCTGTCGACCAAACAGTGGTTCATCATTCACACTTATTCGGGATTCGAGCAGAAGGTCGCCGATTCGTTGCGCAGCCGCGCGGAAGCGTTCGGTTTCGCGCCGCAGATCGGGCAGATCCTGATCCCCACCGAAGAAGTGGTGGAACTGCGCGCGGGTAAGAAAGTCACCAGCAAGCGCATGCTTTATCCCGGTTACGTGCTGGTGGAAATGGACATGAACGACGAGCTGTGGCACGCCGTGAAGGCGACGCCGCGCGTCACCGGGTTCGTGGGCGGAGGCAACATGCCGGTTCCACTGACGGCGGATGAAGTGAACTCGGTGTTGTATCGCCAATCGAGTTCGGCGGAACGCCCGCGTCCGAAACTCAATTTCGAAAAGAACGAAAACGTGCGCATCGTCGACGGGCCGTTTGCAAATTTTTCAGGCAAGGTGGACGAAGTGCATCCGGAGCGCAATACGCTGCGCGTCCTGGTGACGATTTTCGGCCGCGCAACGCCGGTGGAACTCGATTTCTTACAGGTGGAAAAGATTTAAGTCATGGCAAAGAAAATTACCGATTACGTGAAGCTTCAGATTCCCGCGGGAAAAGCCACGCCGGCGCCGCCGGTGGGCACCGCGCTGGGCCCCAAGGGCATCAACATCATGGAATTCTGCAAGGCCTTCAACGCGAAGACCTCCGCGAAGGACCAGGAAGGGCTGATCATTCCGGTGGTGATCACGATCTTCTCGGATCGCTCTTTCACGTTTATCACCAAGACGCCGCCGGTGCCGGTTCTGATCAAGCGGGCGGTCAGCATCGCGAAGGGGTCGGCCGAGCCGAACAAGAATCGCGTCGGCAAGATCACGCTGAAGCAGGTGGAAGAGATAGCTAAGATCAAGATGCCGGACCTGAATTCTTTTTCGATCGAGGCGGCGATGAACCAGGTGAAGGGTACGGCGCGGTCGATGGGCGTGGACGTGGTGGACGCGGTCTAGGCTTGCCGCGCACGCCGCGTGAGGTCAACCTCCGCGACGATTACGTCCTCAATCATCTCTCGAGCTGCCTGCACCACCCCGCCATCTGGAGCAACGATACCGGATGACCCGTGCGACACCAGCTCGTCCGTCCGGCCAGCCACGTCGGCCCGGATGACCCACATGTTGTTCTCGACAGCCCTGGCCATATCCGCGCTCCTCGCTTGAGCGACTAGCTCCGCGCAGGCCCTCGCGGGCGGGAGACTGTTGTTCGTCGGCACAAAGAGGGCCGTGGCTCCGTGAGCGGCCATGAGTCTTGCTGGCTCGAAATAATTGGAGTCGTTGCAAATGATGATGCCTATCGTCAACTCTCCAACGTGAAACACCGGCGCCGTGCAGCCAGGCTCATAGACAGATCGGTGGATGGCCGGATGCAGCTTGCGATACACGCCGGCGACCGAGCCGCGCTGGAAAATCGCCGCGGAATTGTAGAGCGTGTCCTCCTCCGCCAACTCAGTAAATCCAACTATTGTCGCAACCGTGTCGCTTGCCAGCGGCGCGAGGACGAAGTCGAGCTGACCGGCTTTCGCGCGGATCGCAAACCGGGCGGGATCGGGACTGTAGTCCGCCAGACCTCCTAGGATTGCCTCCGGGCAGCAGAGAATTTCGACGCCGTGCTCCTCACACCACGCAACTCGCCTGCGTATCAGGCCAAGAGCATCCATGGAGCCCGCAGGGAGCAGGGGAGCCTGATAAGCGGCGACCCTCACAACTTGCTCACGCGGGGGAGTGGCAATTCGTATCTTCCCTTAAACTGACCAGCTACCCTAATTCGCGCCGCGACCGCCACGTCCTCCGCGGCCCCCATTCACCTGCGTCGGCTGCGGATCGACTTCCGTCATATCAACGCGCTGATCGAAATCCCCCAGCAGCCAGCGGCAGAAATAATCGGCGCGGACCCAGAAGAAATAATTCGCATCGGCTCCGTAGGCATGGCGTTGGCCGGGAAGAACAAATTGATCGAAGCGCTTGTTGGCCTTGATCAGCGCGTCGGCGAGGCGCATGGTGTTCGCCATGTGGACGTTGTCGTCCATGTCGCCGGTCGAGAGCAGCAGGTGACCCTTCAGGTTCTTGGCGAGATCCGAATTCTTGTCGATCGAATACTCGAAGGTCGCGCTGCCGTCCGCAGAATCCACCTCTTTAATGCCGTGATGCTTCTCGCTCCAGTTCTGGTTGTAGATATTGTTTTCGTGATTGCCGGATTCGCTCACCGCGACCTTGAAGAAGTCGGGATATTGCAGCATGGCCGCGGCTGACATGAATCCGCCGCCGGAATGCCCGGTGATGCCGACGCGCTCGATATCGATCCACGGATCGCGGCGCGCGAGCTGTTCGATGGCAGCTTTCTTGTCGGCGAGGCCGTAGTCCCGCAGGTTGCCGTAGCCGAAATTGTGATACCACTTCGACCGGTGCGGATTGCCGCCGCGGTTTCCTACCTCGATCACGATGAATCCGAGCTGCGCGAGGGCGACATTATTATTGCGCGGCGAAAACGTCTGCGTCACGCTCTCCGTCTGCGGGCCGGGATACACGAACGCGATGATGGGGTAGCGCTTGTTCGCATCGAAATCGAAGGGCTTGTACATGACGCCGTACAAATCCGTTAGCCCGTCGTCGGCTTTCACCTGAAACTCGGAGGGCATGTGGAAGCCGGCGTCCATCAGCGCGGAAATGTCGGTGGTTTCGAGATCGAGTTCCATGGCGCCGGAATGATCGTAAAGCAGCGAATGCGGCGCGGCGCTAACGGTGGATGAATTGTCGACGAAATATTTCCCGTCGTCCGCCGTCGCCACGGCATGCGACGCCGGGCCGGAATCCAGCAGCTTCAGCCCCGTTCCATCCAGCTTCACGCTGTACAGATGAGTGAAGTAGGGATTCTCGCCCTGTTCGCGGCCTTCGGCGCTGAAAGTGATCACACGGGCTTTGTCGTCGACGCTCTCGATATCTTCAGTTACAAATTCGCCGGAGGTGACCTGGTTCTTCAGATTTCCGGAAGCGTCGTAGAGATAGTAGTGGCCCCATCCGTCGCGCTCACTCCACCAGAGGAGTTCTTCAGAGCTACTGCCGCCGTTGGCGGCGCTCGCGGCATCGGCCTTCACCAGCCGAAGCGGTTTGGTTTCGACGTAGGTGTTCAGGCGTTCCTCGAAGACCACCTTCACATCGCCCGTGGTGGCATTGGCCAGGCACACGTCGACTTTGTGCTGGTCGCGGCTCATACGGCGGAAATAAAGTTTTTCGGAGCCGTCGGCGACCCATTGCGCGTCGGTACGCTGGCGCTCACGCCGGCGAGCGGTGACGGGCGCGTCGAAAACCTGAACGGTCTGGTCCTTGAAACGGTCGATCTTGATTTCCTTGCGGGACGCCATTTCTTTTTGCTTCGCGGCCGCAACATCGAAAACCTCGAGGTGCGACTGCGGCACGTTGGCCTCGCCGGGCATCGCGTACTTGTAAGTTTCGAGCGTCGGGCGGGGATTTTCGAGAGTGTGGATCACCCAGAGATCGCCGACCTTTTTCTCATCGCGGCGGATCACGGCGAAGCGTTTGGAATCGTTCGACCAATGGATGGCGATGGGTGGAACGCGGCCGGTCTTATCGCGCTGCGTTGCCCCGGCGCCGCCTCGTCCGCCGTCTTCTTCCTGCTGCTGTTGCTGCTGCTGTTCGGTTCCGGAGATGTGGCGCGCGTAGCTGAAACTCTCTTCGCCGTCCTTGGTGAGCTGGGTTTCCTTACTTAAGGCGTTTGGATCGTCGACTTTCTTGAGCACGAGCGCGTAGGTGCCCGCGTCCATCATCCAGAGGTCGTTCTTGCGGGCGAAGACAATCGTTTTTTCGTCGGGCGACATGGAAGCCCAGGCGGGCTTGTGGGGCTCCGGGGTGAACTCGGGCGGCAGCGTAAGCTTCATGGAGGCGAGCTCGTATTCGAAATACAGCGTCTTCATGCGGGGATTGGCGGGGGCGTTGGCGTTGCCGCGACCGCGTCCTTGTTGGGGGACGTCGTTTGCGAACCCATCGTCATCCTCGAAATTCGCATTGCCTCCGGTGGTGACCTGATCGGTCTGGATGTCGCCGCCGATCACTTTCTGCGTGCCGTTGATATCCGCATCCTTCTCCACTTGAATCTCTAACTGGATAGTCGAGTCGTTCTTGACGAACTTGATGGTGCGGATGGGCAGGTGCTGCGAGTCATAGGGAGTGCGCGTGATGGCGGTGAGCATGGCCGCCATTCTGGCGTTGTCGAATACCGGGACCTTGGTCTTCTTCACCGGATCGACCAGATAGAAATGGCGTCCGTGACTGGTTTCATAGCTGTACCAGAAGCGGTCGCCTGATTCGAGCCAGTGCGGCGTGACGTTCATGTCGAACACCAGCTTGGCGACCTTGGCGGAGGTCCAGTGCGTGGCCAGTTCGTAATTGGCTTTCTGGACTTTCACCGTCTCGGTTTTCGCGGGCGTATCGGCCTTGGAATGGGCGGTCCAGATGAGCGCCGCAGCTGCCATTGCGGACAGGAACAGAGAGGCCTTCATATTCGAGACTCCTTAATAAACACGGACGCACGGGGGTCTCAGTCAATATAACGCGTTTCGCCGGAGGCTGAGCAGAGAGGGCCGGGCAACGGAGGTAGCGTAGCGCTCGCTTACCCTCTCGGTTCAGTAGCTATCCGAATCCTAAGCACGGCGAGTGCGACGAGACTCGCTGCGAATCCGGCGAGCCCGTCCGCCGCGTAGTGATAACGGCCATACACCGTTGCGATGGCGACCACAATTCCGTAAGCGAACATGGTCCATCCGATCCAGCGGCGTTTGGGAATCGCGGCCAGCAGTCCCCAGGCGGCGGAAAGCGCGGAGGAAACGTGCGCGCTGGGAAAGACGCTCGAATGGATGCCGTAGCCGCCTACGATGAACAGGTTGAATTCGCGAATCGCGGTGGTGATGTGCGGCATATCCGCATCGGGAAACGCGGTGCGCGGCGGCTCCGAAGGGAAGTAGGGAAACAGCGCGTAGACGCCGAGCGTTCCCACCAGGTAGGCGAGCCAGAACAGATTCACGCGATCGCGGCAAAGGTTAAAGAAGATCGCGATCAGGGAGACCAACGCGACGGCGTAGACCAGCCCGTAACACAGTTCCAGAAATCCGGGTAGCAGCGTGCCGGTGGATTCGATGGCGGAGCGGAGGTGCGCGCCATCGAGGATGCGCCGGTCCCAAACGATCCAGGCGCCTTCCAGCCGGTGGGCACGCCCGGCGGGCGTGAACCAATCCATTTCCCGATAAGCCGCGAGAGTATAGGCGATGGGGGCAAGATCGCGGGTGTAGGATCGGCCGCGCTTGGGGAAGCGCGTGAGGATTTGGATGATGGCGACGATTGCGGCGGCGAGCGCCCAGGCTTCCCAGGTGCGGGGATCGCGCAGTTGGAAAAACCACGTGGCGACCAGCCCGACGTAGATAAAATAACCCGCGACTACCCAGTCCGAAGAACGCACTTCGCGATACCAGTCGTGATCTGCTGTCGTAGTCATTGTCCCACTGGTCGCGTCAAGCAGTGCCAGCCGGTAGCTCTTAGACTACCTGTTGACAAAGCTGAATCTAAATCACCATAATTATCCGTGTGAATGCTGAAGCGGAATCAGCATACGCACAGAAGAGCATCAAGCAAACCGAGGGCCGCACATCCGAGGACGGTCTTCTGGTAGTGCGCTAGAATGCGCACTACCAGCCGGCGGGCGCGGCCATCTGCTCACACAACCATTGGCGTTGGATGCAGTATAGTTGCAAATGACGGGGCTGAACACGCGGAAGCGCGGCGAGAAAGGCGGACGCATGAAATTCGATCTGGAAGTGGATCGCAGGCTGTTTATCGCCAGTCTGGGCGGAGCGGCGGCTGTCGCCGCCATGGATCATGAAGCGCGGGCGGAATCGCTCGAAGACTACATGGCGCAGCAGCTTGAACAGCCGCAAGGCGGCCAAGGGGGCCAGCCGCAAGGCGCCCAGGCTCAGGGCGGCCAAGGAGCCGCGCCGGAGAAATTTCCGACCGTCGCCGAACTCGAAGCACAGATCGAATCGCGAGCCACGCGCCGCGGAGTAGGTGACGTATTCGCGGGCCGCTCCGGTCACGTCAAGAAGCTGGAGCCGATGCCCCCCAAGCCGACGTTGCTGGATTTCTTCAAGCTGCGATTCTCAACGGTCAATCACGTCTTGCAGAGCGCGAATCGCGCGATGCAGACCGGCATGACAGAAGAGATTATCCTCGCGTGCCTGCTGCACGACGTGTCGCAATCGCTGATTAAGGTGGATCACGGATGGTGGGGCGCGCAACTGTTCGAGCCGTACGTTCCCGAGAAGGTCTCGTGGGCGATTCGCTACCATCAGGCGCTCCGGTTCTATCCGGATCATGCCGCGGGTTACGAGTATCCGGACCTCTACAAGCGCTTGTTCGGGGTGGATTACGAGCCGCCGCCGCACATTCAGGCCGCGTATAAATTCGCTAGGAATCACAAGTGGTACATGGAAGCGAGGCTGGTGACGGTGAACGATCTGTACGCATTCGATCCGAAGGCGGTGGTGACCATCGATCCATTCCTCGACATCGTCGGGCGGCATTTCAAGCAGCCGAAAGAGGGGCTGGGCTATGACAATAGCCCGGTGGCACACATGTGGCGGTCGATGATTCTGGCGGATTCACCGCTGTAAGTGCGTGGGGCACGGCCGCGCCCTGCCAGGTGCGCTTTGGCGCGTGCCGTTAGGGAGTGCGCGGCTCTCTCGGAGAGATCGTAAAGTCGCGCAGCGCAACCTTTGCGGGCTTGCCTTGCAGCGCGTCGAGCGTCGCCATCAATTCGAGTAGATGCGCGCGCGCCAGTTCCAAACTATGTTCGTGCGGCTGATACGTCGTGCCGGTCGGGTAATCCACAAACGGAGTTGACGACTGTTCGATGTGACATCCCAAAATGTGCGCGACCGGACGCGTCGCCGTGAACTCGACCATCCGACGTGTGCTCGCGACGTATGCTGGGAAATCCGTGATGTACAGGCGGCCGGGATAAAGATGATCGCCCGTCAGCAGAATACCGGTGCGCCGGTCATAATAGGCGACGTGTGCGGGCTGATGGCCGGGAATCGGAATCACGTCGATCGCGCGATCTCCCAGATCGATGGAGCCGGTCTGCTCGGGCCAGTTTGCGATCCCAAATGCTTTCTGCTGGGCGGGCACATCCGCGGGGATCAGGGTGACATCAGGCATTCCCGCGAATCCTTTATCACCCGCGACGTGGTCTCCATGCGCGTGTGAATGGACCACCATGAGCGGAACGGCGCCACGCTGGTTCGCTTTCGCCCATTTTGCGATCAGCTTTTGGGTGAATTGCGCCGCATCGCTCGCGCCCGCGCCGGTGTCCACCAGCAGCGCTCGCTGCTTGCCGAAGATCAGATACAGAAACGGCTTCTCATAATTGGTGCAGCCGGATTCCCGAAGGATGAGAAAGGTCGAATTGTATTGGTGAACCTGCCAGTCGGGTACCTCGAGGCAGTTGGGACCGCCAGTGATCCATGATGGGGGCAGCGCGCCGGTTTCAAGTTGCGGTTGCGCGAGCGCGAGAGCCGCGGCGCAGACGAGCAGGGCAGGGAACTGGTGGATCGCGGTCATCCTCTTACTTCAGCGGGATCTTGCCTTCGGGATCGGGGCGGAAGATCAAATACTCAAGATCGCCGTCCTGGCTGCTCCACCAATGCGGCGTGTATGCCGGGATGACGATGACGTCGCCTTTGGTCACTCGCCGGGTGACGCCGCCATCGATGCGCGCGCCTTGCATGGTCCTGATCGCCGGACTGCTGGTCGCGAGCGGATGCGGATTCGGAATCGTGCCGCCGGTAACCAGCGTCGCGTTACCGCTGAGAACGTAGTAAATCTCGGTGACCTTGGTCTGGTGGAGATTGGCTTCCTGCACAATGGTCTTGGGGCGGAAAACGCCGTAGACCGCGACATGGTATCCGCCCACATCGACGGTGCGGATCGGCCTGTCGCTCACGGCGTTGCGCGGCAGGGCATTGATGAACGCCTGAATATCGTCGTGAGTGACGACGGTGGCGGGGAGCGGCGAGGCGGGAGGTTGCGCCAGGCTCGACATCGCGAGCACCAGCGCGAAAGCTACGATCGCTGTTTTAAACATTTGTGTTCACCTCTGGGGTTCACCTTTTCGACTAGGCCTCTTGCGTAAGCGTCGCGGAGCGGAAGCCTCACCGAACGGGAACGGTCCACGATATCGCTAAACGGGTCCAGTTTACAACTCGAGGCCGCCCTTGAACAGCATATCCTTCAGCGGGAATCTTTCCTTGAACGCGAGGTGTCCGAGTTTAATGGAGAACTCTACATCCTTGTCATCGACGGCGAGCGGAGTAGTTCTCGGGAAAATGAAGAACACGTCTATCGCTCCGGCCACGCGAAATTCGATATCGATGGGTCGTGTAGAGGGGAGGGGGCGGTTGTTCTTGCCATTAGCGATAGTAATCGACGCGCCGCCCAGCAGAGCCTTCTTGACCGCGTCGCTTTTCGAGGCATCCCCAACGCCGGTCAACAGCGATCGAGGAATGCCCAGCACGGCGATCACGTAGCTGGATTGCTCGGATTCGAGGAACTGGCGCGCCTCTGGTGAAGTGGACGCCTCGACGCCGAATTTGGCACGCGCCAGCGCCTGGCGGATAGGCAGCGCGCTACGCCACTGGATGGTCAGCTTGGCCTGCGCCCCGCCGCGCACCCGGTCCTCATCGCCAGCCTGTTCTCCGCGCTGCTTGCCCGAAGCGACATCGGCCTTTTCGCCGGCGCTGGGCACGGACATCCAGCCGGGGTTGTCGTCGAAAGTGGAACCGTGACGATCGTTGCCGTGGCTCGACTCCGAAGATCCGCCGTAAGAGACGGTCACCTGGTGAACCCAGGGTGAAGCCGCGAGGATTTTCTGAACCTCTTTATCGGTCCACTCCGTGAAGGGTTTGGATTGCCAGAAGTCGGCGGCGGCCAGGGAAGTTGCCAGGAGTGTAGCGACGATTACCGCGATCAAGACTCGCTGCATCGGAGACCTTTACGCGAAGTATACAATTTCGAATGTTGACGCCGTATTGTCCCGCGTAGCGCCCTTAGGAAGAAGCGAACGTCAGGACGACCGGCGCGGCGATGGCCCCGTGCGTTTGGCGATCTCCGCCAGCGCGCGCAGCGCCGCGTTAACGGAAGCCACGTTTGGAAATAGCTCCGCGACCTCGGGGTCGAGAACCACCACATTCGATCTTTCCCGGATCCGTTCCACGTACTTCCCGCGCACCAACCCTCCGAAGTCGGCGCGCGAGTATTCAGGCCGCAGTTCGTCCGTGGGGATCTTTCTGGCCTTTTTCATCTCGAGGCGCGCTTGAAGTCGTCACACTTCGTCTAGTATACCGGCCAAGGGATGTGCGGTTCTTAATTCGCGCTGGGTTTCTCGACGTGATCGATCACCAGCACCTCCACGGGCCCCTTGGTCGATTCGAGCTTCAGCCCGAGCTGTTCCTGAATCGCGGAAAAGATGGACGGGCCAAGATTATCCGTCGACGGCGCGGAACTGCCTGGATCGTTAGCACCCCCGGCGGCCTGAAGTGCCGGCATCGGCACGTCGGGAGCCCATTCGAGGTGGACATTGAAGGTGTCGGTCAATCCCGTTTTATCGACCACTGTGCGGCCGACGATACTTGAAAGACCGACCTCGATTAGGGTCTGCATGGTAACCCCCGCCGCGTCCAGAGTGCGATTCGAGCCGCTGGCTCCGATGTTGATGTTCCCGCAGAAATTGGGCCGCTTCGCGCCTGACGCGGGTGGAGGCGGAGGGTTTTGGGGATCGAACATGACGCAGTCGGCTTTCTGTAGTTTCGGCCCGCTCTTGGCGATCGAAAGCGCATACACCGGTAGCTCTCTGGTCTCGCGATGGAGCTTCATCTGAAACCTGTCTTCGAGCAGCACCTGGAGCATCACCAACATCTCGTCCATGGATTTGTTCATCGACTCTCTGGTTAACGATTCAGGCGCGCCGCCGACTCTCGCCTTGGCTTGTAAATCATACCGCTCAGAATCAGTCCAGCCGGGAAGGCCCTGGATCTGAAACGGCCGGACGTTGTAGGACAGCTGAATCAGAAGTTTCAGCGGAGCATTTTCGGCAGAAAGCGTCCCAGGCGACGAGCTGCCGATAAAGGATCGCCGGCCGTCGCCGGCGTTCGGCTTGATGGTCGCCACTTCGAACTCGGGCCGCGCCGGTGGAGGTTGCGCTTGAACCGGAGCAGCACTGAGAATCCCGACCCGAACCAGCAAACCGAGGGCGGCTTTGAGGCGCTGCATTAAGAACAATCATAAAACAGAGGTTGTCTGGTAGACTCGTGGTTGAAATATGATTGGCACGCTGGATAACGCGCTGGACACTCTGCGTACTCACGAAGGCGAGTTACGGCGGCTAGGCGTGTCCCACGCTGCCGTGTTCGGTTCCGTGGCGCGCGGGGAAGCCGGAGCGGACAGCGACATCGACGTGCTCGTGGAGCTCAATCACGAACGTCCCCTGGGGATGTTCGAATATGCCAGGCTGAAGCTCTACATCAACGAAATCCTCAACGGCGCCGCCGACGTGGTGAACCGCAGGACCCTCAAGCCGCTCCTCCGCGACAGCATCCTGCGCGATGCCGTCCATGCCTTCTAAGAACCCCTCCCAGCGGCTCAGCGACATCGCGGAAAACATCGACGCCATCGACGCTTTCACCGCCGGAATGGATCTTGTTGCGTTCGTCGCCGATCGTAAGACTGTGTACGCCGTCGTTCGCGCGCTGGAGATCGTTTCGGAGGCGTCGAGGAGGGTACCTGCCGAGATTAAAGATCGGCACCCCGAGATCGATTGGATCGCCGTCGCTGCTGCGGGCAACATCTACCGGCATGAATACGAGGGTGTCGACGAAAATTTGATCTGGCAGACTGTGCGGCACGAGCTGGCTGCGCTTCGCAGCGTTGCGATGGTCGAATTGGAACGCGCTCGCGGTACGCTTTGACAGCAGATTTCGGAAAACCGACAAATGGGACCGAAGACTCTCAGTCCTCCTGCCGCTGAACGGGACGTTCACGACGACAACCTGGCCCCGCTTATAGATAGTCGTGGAGGGCATCGTCCTCGCCTTCCCATGCCTCACTAAGTCAGTGTCTTCTGATAACACATATTCTCGCGAGTTGGCTGGCGTGGATCGCTGGCTGACGATCGGTTGCACTGCGCGGAGAGTATCACGAAAAGGTGTTTCGGTAAAGTAAGATTATCGGCAATTGACTTTTCGGGTCGTTTCCATCACACTTCCGGCATGCCACGGATGCCCGAACAACTGCCGCTTTTCAGGAGTCCCGAAATGAAACGACTACGCGCGGTCGCGTCCGCGTTGGCCACCGCGTCGCGCTCTGGCGCGACGCAATCCGCTTACGCGTCTGACTGCCGCGACTTCGAGCGCTGGTGCTTGCGCGCGCGGCGGAAGCCGCTGCCGGCGACGCCTGAGACGCTGATGCTGTACGTCGCTTCACAGCTCGAGACGCATCGCGTTTCTAGTGTGGAGCGGCGTGTTGCGGCGATTGCGGATGCGCATCGCGTGGCTGGCGCGCGATCTCCTTCGCCCAAGGGCGGTCCTGTGTGCGGGGTTCTTGCCGGCGCCCGGCGCGGCAAGAAGGCGCCGTCGCTCGCGAAAGCCGCGCTGCGTCCCGAGGATCTTCGCCACATTTGCGTGAAGCTGCAGCGGTCGCACGGCCGCGTGGCGGTCCGCGATCGTGCGTTGCTGGTGATCGGCTTCGCTGCCGGCATGCGTCGTAGCGAGCTGGCTGGTCTTGACCTGGCTGACGTCCAGTTCGTGCGTCAGGGTTTGCTCGTCACCATTCGCCGCGGCAAGACCGATCAGGAAGGGAAGGGAAGAAGCGTCGGCATTTTTCGCGGCTCGCGTGCGTCGACGTGTCCGGTGCGATCGCTGGTCGCCTGGCTGAAGGTGCGCGGGAAAAAGCCCGGTCCTCTGTTCCCGGGCGGTCCGCAGCTTTCGGGATCCCGCGGATCCGCGCCGCGGCTGGTGGGCGCGTCGATCAACAATATCGTGCGGCGCGCGGTGAAGCTGGTCGGGTTGGATCCGAAGCTATACGGGGCTCACTCGCTGCGCTCTGGTTTCGTGACGGCCGCGGCGGAAGCTGGAATGCCGGAAACGCTGATCATGCAGCGGACTGGTCATCGAAGCGTGCAGACCGTCGCGCGCTACGTGCGGCCGGCGACGGCGTTTTCTTCAGGCGACGTCCTCCGGAAAGCTCTGTGAGTTTGACGGCCGCGTGGGCTCGTTCGATATCGGAGATCGCCGACACAACTTTTGCACGCGCCGATTTCAGTAGGTGAATCGCCTTTTCCATGCGACGATTTTAACAGGCGCGGCGTTCGGATTTTGGCTGTTCCAGGTTCGAGGTCCGTGGCTAGCGTCGCGCCCTTCTTCCTTCCGAACCGTTGGGACAATTCTCCCTCTACTTTTGCGGCCGTTTTTCATGGTGCGCTGAAACGCGTGCCTGCTTGCGTTTGGTGGACCAGCTCGCCGGCGGCCGAGCGCGATCGCGCCGCAACAATTCTCAGGCTGTTTTCCGGCGCCCGCCCGCCTGGTCGCGCGGCGCGACGGGCTGGCCGGCAAGCGACGCTTTGCGCGAAGCGCAAAAAGCGGCGCTTGCCTGACAGCACCCGGAGCGCCGTAGTTGGCGCGAATGCGCCAACGGTCGCGCCGTGCCGGCGCCCGGTCGCGTGGTACGCTGAGGCGCCATT
>Ga0182024_10016537_pt1 | contig 13982 bp, 14 predicted proteins | sample P32metaG_FD_120480 | JGI IMG/M metagenome (GOLD analysis project Ga0182024, IMG submission 120480) | Permafrost microbial communities from Stordalen Mire, Sweden - P3-2 metaG (Illumina Assembly) | ecosystem: Environmental > Terrestrial > Soil > Wetlands > Permafrost | place: Sweden: Stordalen... | reverse complement strand
GGCAACAGCTCGGCGAACTGGGCGTCTGCGAGGCGCTGCTCGCGCATGAGGATGAACCGCGGAAGCAGAAAAAAGCCGACCCCCGCACCGATCGCGATGGCATAGCCCGAGAGGTGATGAGCGAGTCGGCCGAGCATCCAGATCGCTGCAGCCGCGAGAACCCCCGCCAGCAAAAGGGAGAGAGGGTTGGCGGACACCCCCCAGCTCCGCCGCATGCGAAAGGCGAAGAGCGAGCGCACTCGCATAAGGGCGCGCCCCGGCCCGGGCCCGGGCGGCGACAGCCCAGGCAAGGGTGCGGGTGCGATCAGATCGACCCGGCGCCCGAGGGCACGATCGCGCGCGCGAGGGTCAGCGCGAGAGCCAGCAGGCCGGCGGCACCCGCGAACACCAGCAGGAGGCCGAGCGCCGATCCCATATCAGCCCTCCGCCCCTTTGGCCCCTATCGCCCGCAGAAAAGCCGACGCATGCCCATAATTTTCGAGCCGCAGCAGGAAACGCGGCCGGATGCCGGAGGCTTCGAACGAGCCGCTCAGCGTCCCGTCGGGGTTCTGGCCATCGAATTTGAAGGTGAACAGGTTGCTCAAGGCGATGGCATCTTCTTCCATACCGACGACCTCGCTCAGTTCGGTGACGCGGCGCGCTCCGTCGCGCATGCGCTCGATCTGCACGATCAGGTCGAGCGCGCTGACCATCTGGCCGCGGATCGCTCGGCTCGGCAGATTGATGTTGGCCATCATCACCATGTTCTCGACCCGGGCCAGCGCATCGCGGGCGCTATTGGCGTGGACCGTGGACATCGAGCCGTTATGGCCGGTGTTCATCGCCTGCATCATGTCGAAGGCCTCGCCGCCGCGGACCTCGCCGACGATGATCCGGTCGGGCCGCATCCGCAGCGCATTGCGCACCAGATCGCGGGCCGTGACCTCGCCTCTGCCCTCGACATTCGCCGGCCGCGTTTCGAGCGGTACGACGTGGGGCTGCCGGAGTTGCAGTTCGGCGGTGTCCTCGATCGTGACGACCCGCTCTCCCGTCTCGATGAGGCTCGACATGGCGTTGAGCAGCGTCGTCTTGCCCGATCCGGTGCCGCCGGAGATCAGGATGTTGAGCCGGCACTGGGAGGCTATTTCCAGCGCCCGTGCCAGCTCCGGAGACACGCTTTTGAAAGCGATGAGCTTGGAGAAATCGAGAAAGCTGCGGGTGAATTTGCGGATCGAGATGCACGGTCCCTTAAGGCTGAGGGGCGGGATGATAACATTGACCCGGCTGCCGTCCAGCAAGCGCGCATCGAGCATCGGGCTGGTTTCGTCGACCCGGCGCCCGATCAAGGAGGCGATCCGCTGCGCCACATGGAGGACATGCAGGTCGTTGCGGAAGTGAACCTCGGTCAGCACAAGCTTGCCGCGCCGCTCGACATAAACTTGGCGCGGTCCGTTCACCAGGATGTCCGAGACGGTATCGTCGTGCAGCAGCGATTCGAGTGGGCCGAGCGCGATCATGTCGTCGACCATCGCCGCGGCGAGTGTTTGCTGCTCCTGGTGGTTGAGTAGCAGCCGACGCTGATCGGCAATTTCGGCGACAAGCAGTTCCACGCGGGCGGTCAGCTCCGGGCGAGCCATACGGACGGCCGAGGCCGGCTCGATCTGGGCGAGGATCTGATCGTAGATGAGGTCGGCCGATTTCGACTGAGATCGCGGCGCGACGGTCGCCGGCGCCTTGCGCCCCGCCGTGCCGTCACTCGCCGAAGCTGCGTCGGCGCCCAGGAAGCGTGTCAGGCCCATGAGCTCAAGACCCGCTTCCAGAAGGGCCGGTTCTCCTCCTCGGCCGCAGTCCCCGACAATCGGCGCGACAACGCCGCCATGCCGCTGCGCATCGCGCCGCACTTCTGGACCGCCTTCGTACCGAGGGCCGCCGCGCCCATGATCTCGCGGCCCCAGTGGATCGAGATTTCGGGCGGCGGAATGATGCGCAGCATCTCTTGCGCCGGCAGCGCACCCTCGGCGTTTTTCTTGTTCAACACATGCAGCAACGTGCGCTCCGGCGTGTTGGGACCCACCAACTCCCGCCAGCGTCCGACCTCCCGGGCGGCCGCGATGCTGCCGTCGCTGACCAGCAGCAAGGTGGAAGGCATGTGCAAGAGGGTGGGAAGCGAAAGCGCGATTTCCCCCGGCAAATCAATGAGCACATAACGAAAGTGAGTGAGGACCTTTTGCAGCAGCTGCAGGATGGCGTCCTCGTTGGGTGCGACATGGTCGGCCAGCGGCTCCAGCCCGGCCAGCAGCGCGAGGCGGCTGGTGACCGACACCACGCCGCGTTCGAGGAAAAGCTCGTCGATCCGCCTGGGATCGTCGAGCGCCTCGCGCAAGCCGTGGCCCGGATTTGCGTCGAGCTGCAAGGCGGCGTCGCCGGTGTGCAGATCAAGGTCGAGCAGCAGTACCCTGCGCTGCTGCACCTCGGCGAAATGCCAGGCGAGGTTGGTAGCGATCGTCGTTGCGCCGACGCCGCCTCGCACGCCCAGGACCAGCACCAACCTGCCGCCGCGCGTCGGCCGCGCCGGCTCGGTCCCGCTGCTGATCGCGGCCAGCGCACGATTGAGCAGGGTGCCGATCAGCGGCTTGTAGAAGTACTCGGCGACGCCGGCTGCCTTGAGGTCGCGGTACAAAACGATGTCGTTGCGCTCGCCGACGACGATGACCTCGGTTTCCGGATCGGAGATTTCGGCGAGCCGGTTGATGCGCGGCAGTGGATCGTCGATCCCGCTGATGTCGACGATCAGGAAACGCGGCCAGCCGCGGCGCGCGAGCTCGTCGATGGCGGTGTCGATGCTGCCGTGCCTGACGCGCGTTTCGACAAATCCGAGATCGGCAAAGGAGTGGCGCACCGCACCCTCGGAATCGGCATCGAGGAGATAGGCCATCGCCGCCGGCGCCGGTGCACCCGTTGGCGAGGCCCTCTCCAACTCGCTATCGAGGTCGGTGGTGGCCAAATCGGCTACTGAAGGTAGAATATCCATGACACGAACCTCGATAAATGAGCCTTAAATCTGGTTCTTTAAAACTCGCATCGCTCTATGATATGGGTAATATTTATCGGTAAAGTAGTAACAAATCAAATTAGCTTCTCTATCCGGGTATCGAGCGCAGCGCCAAAGCCGTTCAAACGGGGAAGCACGCACGCGCACTCAGCGTCGCCGAATAGGGCAGCAGCGCGGGAACCAGGAAGTCGAACGGCAGGGTCGCCGTCACCTGGACGCCGCAGGACGGCCTCGTCACGCTGAACGCGGACGCAGGATCGGCGAATGACAGCCCCGGAGCCTTGTTGGCGGCGTAATTCTGGATATTGACATCGGTGCCGCAGGTGACCGTATCGACCGCGGCACAGCGGGCGGCCGCCTGGACGACATAATCAAGCGTCGCCTGGGTCCAAATCGCCCGGGCGAATTCTATGAGGCCGAGCACGCACAGCAACAGGATGGGTAGGACCAGGGCGAACTCGACGGCTGCGGCACCCCGCTCGCGGGAGCATCCACAGAAGGCGCGGCGAGACATGGCGAGCTTCAATTGAGCCGGCGAAACGTTTGGCCGGTGAGGGTCAGCGTTGCGGGCAGCCCGGGATAGGGCAGCACGGTCCGATACTGCAGCTGCGCGCTGACCGAGGCGTAAACCCCTGGCGGATCGCCGCTCGGGCAGGTGCTGGCGCAACCGATTTGCGTCAGCGTGCCGCCGCCTGGGCAGCCGCACACCTTACTGGGCGCCGGAGTGGCGGAGATGCCGCCGGCTCCGGTGGCGCCCGTCACCGCCGCCGCGACCGCTGTCGCATCCCAGGCATGGCGCACGGCGTATTGTGCGCCGGCTTCGGCCGCCGCCTGGACCTGCATCGACTCGTAGAACCCAAACCCGAAATCGCTGAGGCCGACCAGCAACAGGGCGAGGAACGGCATGATCAGGGCAAATTCGATGATCGCCCCGCCTCGCGGGGGCGAGCGCAACAGCGTGCGCAGGGTGGGGGAGGGTCGCGGCATCGGCGTCGCCTACTCGACCATGACCGACTGTCCGCCGCCGATCGCCAGCACACCGGTCCCGGCGCAGCCGGCCTTCAGCGTCGAATTGCCCGTCAGGGACAAATCCCACGCAATGATCTCAATGCAGGTAACGGTCGAGGCGGTGCCCCCACTGTAGTTGACGGTCTGTTGCGGGAAGTAAAGTACGCCGGTGATGGTCTGGGCGGCGCCCCCGTTGAAGTTGTTGGTGCCGTTGACGGGCGCGTTGCGATCCTGGAAAAAGACCAGCCCCGCTGTGGTGCCGCTGCTCGGTGCGGAAAGGTTTATGGTCGCGTCTCCTGCGAAGCTCACTGTCGGGTAATTCGCCCCGGTGCTGCTGGTCAGCACGATGGTGACCCCGGTTCCCGAAAGGCTTGCCCCGCCCGTCAGGCTCAACGACCCCCGGTCGATGATGTAGATCCCCGGATTGAGGGTCAAAACCACCCCGTTATGCACGGTGATCCCGTTGCAATAGGTACCGGGCGCGATCGTGATGCTCGCGGGCGGGGTGTAATTGTCCTTCAGGCAGGCGTCGGGCGCCGGCGTGGCGTAGCTCGCATAGGGATCAACAGTCGGGGCGGCCTGCGTCGTGATCCCAGCCGCGGCGATGATCCGCGAGCCGCCACCCAGGCTGTATCCGCCCACGTCGTAAAGGTGATTGGTCTTGAGGGTCGCCCCGCCGACGAGCGATACCGCCGTCGCCGAGGCGGAATTCACCGACACGTCGCACCCGACGAAATCGGCGACCGTATTCCCGTTCATCGACAGCGATCCACTGGCGGTGGTGTCGAGCGTCAGTACGCACGCCTCGCCGCTGCTGTGCGCAACCGAGCGGGCCCGCACGATAAAGGGGGGCGTCGCCCCCCTCTGATATAAGACCTGCGCCAGCGCCAAATTTTGCGGCTGGGCGATCAGCACTTCGACAGCGTCGGTCGCGCTCTTGTAGTTGCCGGTCGCGGGTGGGCTATTTACCGCGACGGTGGTGCCGTTCTGTCCATTGGCAAAGCCCGCGGCGGCGCTCAGCGCGAAGGCTTCCTGCTTATAGTCGGCCGGGTACCCGCGCAGGCGCGCAGTCTCCGAAGCGAGCGCCGCGGCATCGGCGGCCGACTGCATCTGGCGCGAGGTCAATAGTAGCAGCACGACCTCGCTGCCGAGCGAGACAAAGCCGATGATGACGACCAGCATCACGGCGACCAGCACCGCAACGGCGCCCCGCCGGCTCCCATCGCCCGACCAGATGCCGGCCGCGCTCCGCGACGAATGCATGGGTTCGACCCTCACTCGCCTCGGCCGCCTCGGCCGGCGGTGAGAAGAAACGCACCGGTATCGGCGCGCTGCCGCTTCATCAGGCGCAGCGCCTCGATTGCGGCGGCGTCCGGGGTCATGATGACCGGAAGGTAGGTCATGACGTCGGCCAGCGTCGTTCTGATCGGGTCCCTTCCCTTGGCCAAAACGCGGGTGACGGCATCGCGAACCGTGAAGATGCCCACGATCTCGGCATCGCCTTCGGTCACCAGAACCGCGCTGACGTTTCGGTTGACCATATTGCGCGCCGCATGCACCAGCGTCGTGGTCGAGGGGAGCATCAGTGGGGTCTGGCTGCGCACGGTCTCAACCTCGGCGTCTTTCGCTTTGCATGGTGTTCTACTCATTCGAAAGTGAACCTCTTCTCCCGGAACAGAGCGGTGCAGGCCTCGACCGCAGCGGGATCGTAGGCCTGCCCGCGCCTCGCCCGATTTGCGCTAGTGCCGAGAGAAAGGCCCGGTACGGCCGGTTAACATCGCCTTCGCCCCCTCGTCAGCGAAGCACGCTGGGCCACGTGAAGCATCTTTAAATGGATATAGTATTATTAAAACACTTTACACGATAAATATGCTCGCATATTCAATCGGGCGCCCCCGGCGTTCCAGGCTTTACCGCTTCCCGCCGATCACCACCGGGATGCGCTCGATCTCAGGCTTCATCGCATTGCCGTTGACGAGGATCTCGGCCATGACGGTGTATTGGCCGGGGGGCAGCCGGTCGTCGAGCGCGATCGCAAACGTCAGATCCTCTTGCGGCGGGGCGGTGCCGGTGAGCGCGACGTGGCCGGCCGAATCCGTCACCACATAGCGGCATTCCGGAGCCGCGCGGTTGCGCACCGTGGCGTCGACCCGGCGCATCGGTTGCCGCACGATCTCGTAATCGCGCATGAATTTCATGACGACCTCGATATCGGCGGAGAGCCGCAACCCGCCCTCCTGGCGCTCGACCTTGGTGACATAGCCGCGCCGCGGGATGGCGTAGACGTCGAACGACCCGACGCCGAGCGGGTAGCTCAGATCGCGGAACACCTCGAGGGTCGCGCTCTGCGCCGACCAGCTCTCGAGCTGGTAGGGACCATTGGTCACCAGGAAATGCCCGTGGTCCCGGTAGAACGCCGCCAAGGCCGCCCAGCGTTTGCGCGCCGCCTCCTCGCTGACCAGCGTTTCCAGGATCGACGGGCGAAAACCCTCGCGTTCGAACTGGTCGACCAAGCCGGCGAGCCGCGCCTTCAGCGCATCGGAGCGCACCAGGTCGAGCCATTCGACGCCGCGCCGCGCCGCCTCAGCCTGCGAGAACGCCGCCCAGCCGCGCCCCACCGCCTCTTCCATCAGCACGATCAGGTGCCAGGGCAGCGTGCTCCACGGCGGGGCAAAGACCGCATCCTGCTCGGGATCGCCGGGCGGCATGTCGGCATAGACGTCGACCAGGAACAATTCGCGGATGAAATTCACATCGGCGATGCGAAAGGATTTCGAGGCCGTGTCGACCCCGGTGATCCGCACGGCGCGCAGCCGCTGGCGCAGCGGCGCGCTCGCCGCCGCGATCGCCGGATCAGAGGGCGTGCCGGCCGCGCCCGGGGTTGCCCAGCGGTAGGCGAACATATAGGCGTAGAGGAGATCGGCCTCGGTGGTCCGGGTGCCGTCGTGAAAGGCCGAGCCGAGCACGCGGTAGCTCAATTTGCGGCGCGCGGAATGACCGGGGCCGACCGGAAGCAAACGGCCGGTCCCCGGCTCGGGCAGCACCGCGTCCGCCGGAATGCTCGCCGGCCCAGGCGCTGCCGCCGTCGGCTCGGCCGGCGCGCGGCGCTCGACGATCGGCTCGGAGAGGATCGACAGGCTGACGAACGTATAGACCACCATCAGCACGGTCAGCGGCACCTGCGCGCGCAGCGCCGCGGTCCTGGCGCCGAAGATCTGGCGAGCGCGGACATCGGCGAGATAGACCGCGGCGATGTGGCCGACGACGATCGAAATCACCGCGGCGTACCAGGCGAAGCGTGCGCCAACGATGGCGATGTCGACCCGGTACCCGGCGGTCCCGAAGAGGTTCCAGCCATAGCCGAACGGATCGGACAAGAGCGGGATGACGTACTGCCCCTGGGTCAGCAGATAGGCGAGGTAATGCGCCAGGTGATAGGCGATGGCGATCGGCACCAGGGTCAGGACAAACCCCTGCGCCATGTCGCGCGGCGATCGCTCGCCGGCGACCCGGCTCATCGCCACGCTGACCGCGAGAAAAGCGGCGAGGAACACCGCCCAGAACACCGCGAGGCCGAGGGTGCGCACGGCGACTGGGCCCAGGCTCGGCGTAAAGGCGATCAGCCACCGCTCGGCCTCGGCCCATTCAGGCGTGGTCAGAAGGCCGTCATAAAGGACGCTCGCCAGCACCAGGAGTACGAAGGCGATTTGCGATGGGGAGGAAGGCGCGTTGTCCAAGAGCCCGGCCCCGAACGGGCGCAACGCCACGCCGCTTTCGCCCCGCTCGGTCGGCGCGAAGCGGGAAAAGAGGCCGAAGAAGATCGCGAAAACCTCGCCGCGGCTGACCCAGACCGCGCTGCCGAAGAGGGCCATGCCGACCCAGGTCGTCAGCGAGTATCCCACCGCCATCCATGCGATGTTGGCCGGAATCGCGGGGCTCGGGAACACCAGTTCGGTCCATGAAACCGCGAACAGCAGCCCGACCGCCGGCCACATGCCGAGCCCCTCGGGATAGGAGAGACCCCAGGCGAGACCCGGCCGGCCGGTCAGCCTGCGATAGACAAGGCCGGCCATGTCGAACAGGCTGCGCCACGGGTTGACCAATCCCCAGAGATCGCCGAGGAACGCCGAAATCATCGCGAACCCGACCCACCAGATGATCCACACCAGCGTCGGCGCGATGTTGCGATAGGGATCCTGATTGCCGAGAAAGCCGGCGGTCACAGTGAGGATGAAGAGCCCGACGGCAATGAGCTTCAGTACCGCGGCTAGCGCGGGATAGGCCCCAAGATCGAGGCGCGGATAGCCACGCGCCCCGGGGGTATGCCGGGCGAAGAGCGCGACAACGACAAACGACAGGATGACCGCGCCGGCGGTACCGAACAGATAGAGCGACAGCGGCAACGGCAGGTCGTAACGCTGTCCGAAGCCATGCGCCGCAGCCGGGACCGCGAGAATGCAGCACGCAGCGAGGGCGGCGGCGAGCGCGACGGCCTTTCTGTACCGCCGGCACCACAGCCGTGCGTCCTTCGAGACGCTCCCCTCAGGGGCGCTCCTCAGGATGACCAACATTTCTTCATCGTATCAAAGGTTCATCGGGACGGATATTTATCGCGTTATCAGAGGTTTACGGAATTCAGAGGAAGCGATCGGACGGATGGAGGCCTGGTTCCAGCACGCCCTACCGGGGATAGACCTCGATCACGGCCAGTGGTGCGTCCCCGACGCCGCCGGCGCCTTGCCCATGGATTTCAATTGGAAACCGCCCGGTTGCGTGGGCCGTGAAACTGAGCTCGGTGACGGCACCGGCGGCGACGGGTTTTTCGATGTCGTAACCGTGGAGGTGGAGGATCACCGGCCGATCGCTGGTCCACCGCAGTGTCACGCCGTCGCCTTCGTGAACCCGCATCAGACGCATCGCATCGGGAACCCGGCCCTGCTCGATCCTGATGTCGAAGGTCAGCTCCGCCGCGCCGGCGCCGGCGCCGGCAACCATCAACGACAGCGCCAATACAAATCGCGTCGAAACCAGGCACAGCACGACTGCTTCCTCGCGCCTTATCGTCCGGATTGGACATCGGCGATGCGATTGAGCATCCAGCCGGAATCGTATGGCGCGGAGATCAGCGCAGGATCGCCGATTGCCGACCACAGGAGGCGGCCGAACCGGTCGCCGAAGCCGGCGATCGGGTTCCAGGCCGAAGCGGGCGGCGCATCGATCCCGAGGCTCAGCCAGCCGTTCCACGGAAAATCCTTGAGCTTCACGGTGCGGATGAAAATCGGCGAGTCGAAGCCCTCGACCGAGTCGAAGCCGATATTCTCGACGCCGTTAGTGAATTCGGCGCTGAAATATTGCCGCTTGATCGTATAGCCGGCGACGCGCTCGCGGCAGCGGGTGTCGAGCGCTGCGACCAGCTCGCGTTCGAGGTTCACCCGCTCGACCGCATCGCGATAATCCCCGCTCTCCAGGCGCCGCACGATCGCCGCGCTGGGCTCTCGCGCCGCGGCGTCGGCCAAGAGGTGCGCGGCGTGAAACCAGCCGGACTTGACCCAGGGCGGCCCGAGCCAGCCGTTGAGCGAAATCCGCGACCCGGCGACCAGTTCGGCGGCGCCGATCGCCTCCACCGCGGCATCCCAATCTTCCCCCTCAGCGCGCCATTCCGGGCGCACCAAACCCGTCAGCCCACTCGCCGCCTTGACCCGCAGCTTGCGGCGTGGCGCGGGCTCGCCCAGGAGGCGCGCCTTCTCGGCCTCGGCTTGATCGACATGGTAGAGGTAGTCGCCGTCGAACGGGGTGACCGGATAGGGATGGAAGACGAACCCTTCCCTGCCCGCCATGTCGCGCACCACCGCCTCGACGATGTCGCAGGCAGCCTGCTCGTCCGGCGTCGCATGCCCCGGGTTGACCCGGACGATGAGGAAATTGCCGAGCGACTCGACGGCCCGGACCGATTGCGGCGTCGCGCCCGCGAAGCGCGGCTCGGGACCGAGATAGGCGTGCAGCTTCGCCTCGCCGAGCAGCCCCGCCGCGCGCTCCGGCGGCATCGTCTCGACCCTGATCTCATGCGGGTAGTAGGACGGATAGACCGGCACCTCGTGCCCGCCCCACGCGAGGCCGATCGTCGCAAAGAGCGCAACGACGACGAGCAGCGCCTTTCGCGGCGTGACCATCACCCGCGCAGCGCGCGCATGACCTCCTCATCGGCCAGCGCCTGCTGTGGCGTGCCGCTGAAGATGATCTCGCCGCGATCGATGACGTAAAGCCGGTCGGCGATCGCCGCCGCGCTGACGAGGTTCGATTCGGCGATCAATAGCGCAATCCCCATCGCCTTGATCGTCAGCACCGCCTCGCGAAACCGCCTGACGACGGCGGGCGCCAGGCCCTCGAACGCCTCGTCCAGGATCATCAGATAGGGCGAGAGCGCCATCGCCCGGGCAATTGCCACCATCTTCTTCTGCCCGCCGCTCAAATTAAGCCCCTGGCGGGCGAGCAGCGAACGAACCTCGGGAAACACCCGGAAGGCTCCCTCCTGGCTGTCGCCGCCGGCACCCCGCCCGGTCTTGGCCGAGAGCCAGCGGCTGATCATCAAATTCTCGGCGACCGTGAGCTCGGGGAAGATGCCGGAATTCTCCGGGGCATAGCCGATGCCGCAGCGGGCGCGCCGGTGCGGCGGCAAGGCGGTGATCTCTTCGTCGCGAAAGCGGATATGGCCGGAGCGAATGGGCAGGAGACCGGTGATGCTCTCGATGATCGTCGTGCGCCCGGCCCCGTTGCGCCCGACCAGGGCCACCACCTCGTCGGTGTCGACGGCGATCGAGACGCCGCGCAGGACATGCGCGGGACCCCGGTAGGTGTTGAGGTCTTCGACTTCGAGCAGCACCGGCGTCGCCCCCCGGTCAGGCAGTCAGCGGAGCGCCGAGCAGGATGCTGGCGACATCCTGGTTGGCGCGGATTTCGTCGGGCGTGCCGTCGGCGAGGAAGGCGCCCTCGTGCATCATCACGATGCGGTCGGAGTAGCGGAACACCACGTCCATGTCGTGCTCGATGACGACGGCGGTGACTCCCCCTCCCCGCACCACCGCCGAGACGGTATCCATGATCTGCGCCTTTTCGTGCGTGCTTACCCCGCTGGTCGGCTCGTCGAGGAAGAGGAGCCTGGGGCGCAGCGCATAGGCGACCGCCACGTCCAGAAGCTTGCGCTCGCCCTGTGCGAGATCACCGGCCATGACCGAGGCCTTGCTCGCCATCCCGAACTGGCCCAGCACCTCGAGGCTCTCGCGACGGACATCCTCGTCGCGGTCGGCGAGGCTCGCCATCCGTACCGCCTTGCCTTCCCGCGAGAACACCGAGAGGGCGACATTGTCGAAGACGCTGAGCGCGTCGAAGAGGCTCACGATCTGGAAACTGCGGGCGATCCCCGCCTTGATCCGCTCGGTCACCGTCATAAAGGTGATGTCGCGGTCCTCGAACAGGATCTGGCCGCTGTCCGGCTGGAGATGCGCGCTGATCAGATTGACCAGCGTCGTTTTGCCTGCCCCGTTCGAGCCGACCAGCGAGAGGAACTCGCCCTTGTGCACGATGAAGTTGAGGCCGTCGCAGGCCTTCGTCTCGCCGAACTGCTTGCGCAGGTCGACGGTCTTGAGAAGGATCACGATGCAGCCCCCTCATGGCGTTGGCGCCCGCGCAATCGCCGTCCGGCGAGCGATACCGCGCCGACGATGCCGGTCGGCAACACCAGCACCAGGGTGACCAGCACCACGCCGAGCAGCAGCTGCCAATACTCGGTCGTCGCTACCGCATAGGTCTTCAAATAGGTGAAGACGATGCCGCCGACGATCGGTCCGGTAAAGTTGCGAAACCCGCCGAGCAGCGCCATGAACACGATCTCGCCCGAGAACGTCCAGTAGAGGACGTCCGGCGTCGTCAGGCCCTCGAGCGGGACCCAAAGGATGCCGGCGAGCCCGGTGAAGGTGCCCGAGACGAGAAACGCGATCCAGCGAAACCGGCGGATACCCAGCCCGAGAAAGCGCGCGCGCACCTCGTTGTCGCGAATGCCCTGCAACGCCTTGCCGAACGGCGAATGCACGATCACCCACATCAGAAAGACGCAGACGATAAAGATCGCCAACACATAGTAATAATACGACGTGATGAACTGCTGAAACCCGCTTGAGCCGGAGAAGCTGAGCGCCCCGAATAAGAGAGCGGGGCGCGGCACCCGCATCCCGTCGCTGCCGCCGGTGACCCAGTAAAGATTGAGCGCCAGGCTGTAGATCACCTGCGAAATCGCCAAGGTGAGGATGCCGAAAAAGATCTGCGTGTGGCGCACGCAGATATAACCGAAGAGAGCCGATGTGAGCGCCACCACCGGAAGCCCGATCAGCAGGTAAAATTCCATCGAATGCGGGCCGAGATGCTCAACGACCAGGGCAACCGCATAGGCGCCGACGCCAAAATAGGCGGAATGGCCGAACGACAAGAGGCCGGTCCAGCCAAGTAGCAGGTTGAACCCGAGCGCCGCGATCGCCGCGATCAGGCCATAGATCAAGAGCTGGATCTGATAGGTGCCGAAATAGCCCGGGGCGAGGATCAGCACAATCACGACCGCCGCCGCCGCGGCCATGAGCCCCACCCGGGAGTGAGCGCGAGGTGCCTGGATCTGGGCCAAGATCAAGCGGTTCCGAAGAGCCCGGTCGGCCGCACCAAAAGAACCCCGGCGGCAATCACATAGAGCACCGCCAGCTCAAATTCCGGGAAAAACTGGATGCCGGCGGTGCGCACGAAGCTGACGATGATGGCTCCGACGAGGGCGCCCTTGAGGCTGCCAAGCCCGCCGATCACGACAACGACAAAGGCGATGACCAAGGCGTCGACCCCCATCCCGAGCACCGCCGCCTGGGTCGGCACCACGATCGCCCCGCCAAGCCCGGCCATGAAGCAGCCGATGCCGAAGGCCACGACGTAGACCATCCCGACGTTGAGACCGAGGGCCGAGGCCATCCGCCGGTCCTGCGAGGTCGCGCGCAACAAGACGCCGAACCTGGTGTGGTAGATCGCCGCCCACAGCGCCACCGCCGCAACAACGCCGACGGCGATGACGAAGAGATCGTAGGTCGGATAATTGAGGCCGCCGATCTTGATGATCGGCAACGCGTCCATCAACGTGTCGGCGGAAAGCGGGGTTCCGCCCCAGATGAGGCGCATCAGATCCTCGAGGATCTGTAGGAGGCCGAAGGTGACCAGAAGCTGGTATTCCTCGGCGCGGGTGTAGAACGGCCGCAGCAACAAGGGCTCGATCACGACCCCGATCAACGCCACCGCGAGTGCGCCGCACGGCAGCATCAGAAAGAGCCAGCCGAGCGGCACCCCGTGCGCGATGCCGGTCCCGACCAGCCAGGCGGTCACATAGGCGCCGACCGCGTAGAGGCTGCCGTGCGCAAGGTTGACGATCCGCATCACCCCGAAAATGAGGCTCAGCCCCGCGGCGATCAGAAACAGCACCGAGGCATAGAGCAACGAATTCAGGATCTGGATGGTCAGGATCGCCACCCGCGCCCCCTCTGGACATGCGGGCTTGGGCGGCAGCCGGAATGGTCGCCGTGCGTCCTTCGAGACGCCCGCTGTGCGGGCTCCTCAGGATGACGTCTTTTCTTCATGTGATCATGGAGTTACGTCATCCTGAGGAGGCGCGAAGCGCCGTCTCGAAGGACGCACGAGTTTCATCCAAAGTTGAGGTTGACACCGGCAGGGCCATCGCCGCGCCATTGGCTCGACGCGGCGATAGTCTATCGGGCGATCGGACGACCCGGACTTATGCGTTCGCCTTCGGCCAGGTCGTCTTGATCCAATTCGCCGCCGCGGTCGATTCGTTATGGCTGGTGCCGGGTTTCGGCCAGCCCATCGGCGCGGTGATGTTGCGGATCGGAATGGTGATGATGCGGTC
>Ga0182024_10016536_pt1 | contig 13982 bp, 10 predicted proteins | sample P32metaG_FD_120480 | JGI IMG/M metagenome (GOLD analysis project Ga0182024, IMG submission 120480) | Permafrost microbial communities from Stordalen Mire, Sweden - P3-2 metaG (Illumina Assembly) | ecosystem: Environmental > Terrestrial > Soil > Wetlands > Permafrost | place: Sweden: Stordalen... | reverse complement strand
GTTCCAGGAAAACTCGATCTTCCGCATCGACCACTTCCTCGGGAAGGAGGCGATCATGAATATCCTCTATTTCCGCTTCGCTAATTCGTTCCTGGAGCCGATCTGGAACCGCAACTACGTGGCCAGCGTCCAGATAACCCTATCCGAGGAATTCGGCGTCGGGGAGCGCGGCGCATTTTACGAAACTGCCGGCTGTCTGCGCGACGTGGTCGAGAACCACCTCTTCCAGGTAGTCGCGCTACTTGCCATGGAGCCGCCGGCCGACAGGAACTATGGAGCCGTGCACAACGAGAAAGCCAAGGTCTTTCAAGCCATGCGCCCTCTGAAGCCTGCCGACTTAGTGCGCGGCCAGTACTCTGGCTACAGGAAGGAGCCAGGCGTGGCGAAGAACTCCGACGTCGAGACTTTCTGCGCCGTGCGACTGTTCATCGACTCATGGCGGTGGGAGGGGGTGCCGTGGTACCTGCGCTCCGGGAAATACCTGGCAGATACCGCGACCGAGGTACTGGTGGAGCTGAAGCCGCCTCCGCAGAGGCTTTTCGCCGACTCAGCGCCCACGACCGGCCCGGCTAACTACCTGCGCTTCCGGCTCTCGCCCCACTCGGCCATCGCGCTCGCCGCTCGCGTCAAGGTCGCCGGGAAGGAATACGTCGGGGACCAGCGGGAGCTCTACCTCTTCGAAGAACAGCAAGGAGAGGAAGCGCCCTACGAGAGGCTTTTAAGCGATGCCATGATCGGCGATGGAGCGCTCTTTACCCGTGAGGACGCGGTTGAAGCCGCCTGGGCGGTGGTCGATCCAGTCCTTAAGACCCACCACCGGGCTCGCCCCTACAAGCGCCGCAGCTGGGGACCGAAAGGGGCTGACGCGCTCATCGCTTCAGACGGCTCCTGGCACAACCCCAGCCCTAAGGAGACATCCGGAGGATGAGCCAGCCGCGCGGCCGTGTTTTTGACCGCCCCCTGATCGCAGCGGCTCACACCAACGCCGCACCGCCCCTGTACTGTAGGTGCCCGTACCCGGTGAAACAAAAGTGGGATATCCATGGATCTCGGCGGGCCCCCGGAAGACGATCAAGAATCCCGCAGGCGCCGGTCCGGGATCCTTCCTTTGGAGGCGCCGCAGACCCAACTCGCCTGGCGTCCGGGCGAGAGCAACCATCCGGGTCTGAGCAGTTCGATATGGCGATTTGGCGGAATGGTCGGATTATCAGCGGCCGAGCTTTCGCTGGGCGGATCGATAAGAACCATCCCGGCAACCTCTTGCGGATAATGCTGAAAGAGCCGGACGTCAAATGTGCCGAATAAGTGTCCAACGAGAACATAGAGGGAATCAGGTTCGCGCTGATCAGCAACCGATGTAGATCCGGTGCGATCTCATCGCTGCGCTGGAAATGAACCGAAAAGTTTCCAGCCGTATCCAGCACGGTCATCCCAGCAAGATTTGGTAAATTTCGCTACTGATGGTCCGAGTATCGCCCATCCAAGGCTTGGAATATTGTCACCTCTCTCCAGAATTACGGCCGGCGTGAGAACATTTCAAGCAGTCGCGCCCGGCTCCGGCCAACAGATGCCAGGATTCGGGAAACCAGCCTAGCTCTTAGCGTATTACTCTGCGGTTACAGAGACGTTAAAGGTTGGTAAATTTGAAATGATTGCATTGACTGTTTCACGCGGCGTTCTTCTTGCATGGGGTGGGAGCCCCAGAGATTGGAACCGGCTTCGTCGTCGGTCAGGATTGTTTTGACATGTCGGTTATGCCGGGAACAGCGATACGAAACTATTTCCTTTCGACAAAACGTCGAACTCAGGCGGCACCGATTTCGCGGCTCTGCGCCTCATACTCCTGCTCTGACCGCGTGGGAAGCAGCACCCACATGGTGTACACACCGAGCGCGGTACCGAAAGGAATGTTGATAAAGAGCGACACGAACCCGGTCACGAGGGCGAGAACGCGAGCCCATGGCTCGCGCTGCAGCAAGCCCCAACCGGCAGCGAATCCGGCAGCTGCCTTCACCACTAGCAGGATGGCAACGAAGGTGAGCAAGGGATGAAGGAACGCTCTGGCTTCGGGGGGCGGGCCGTCTTGAAAACGGGCAAGGAAAATGGTATTGGCAAGAATGTATACGACAACCCCTTCTACGGCATCGAACGCTGAGAGCGCCATCCAGAGGATCCCCAACAAACGAACGTGCTCCTGCACGCGCCCACGCGGCAGATACCCGACGATGGTTACCCCAGCGAGTTCTCTGCCGCAGCGATTGCAGAAGCGCTGTCCCGACTGGAGTGGGGTGCCGCATTTATCACAGAACATTGAAGTCTCCTCGATGACGCCCCGAGTGTGCCCTACATGAGATACGAATTGCAACCAGTCGCTGTTCCGGCTAATTCAGATATATCCCTGCGTGCCGCTTGATAAAGCGGGGGGTACAGAAAAACGAAAAGGCCACCCGGCAAAAGGTGACCTTTTCTTTCAAGGGAGAATAGTCCTAACGGAGGTTTAAGCCGTCAAAACTTTCTGGCGAAATCTTATGAGCCGAAAAAGGGGGTGTCAAGAAATTTTTGGGAAATAAATATGTTTAGTTTCATTAACTTAGGAAATAGGTTAATACTTCCCACACGTGCATCATTCTGAGACGAGCTGCGGGTTTTCCTGCCCTAAACCGTCTTTATTGAAGAGCTTACCTACGAATCTGACCCCTCGGACGCCTTTTCCGACAGGTGCAAGGAGATGAATTCCACCTCTTCCGGCCGATCAAAAACGCGGTCGGGGAACCAGCGCTTTACGAGGATGCGAATGCCGCCAAATGCAACTCCCGCCACAATACAGAACCCAGCAATGATGAAGCAAAGATAGAGAACATTCACAACCAGATTGCCGATGTTGTCCTTCTGCGTGAAGTAAGTGTTCTCATTCCAGGTAACGTTGGCTTCGTAGTTCACTGATGCCAGCAGCGATTTAGCCTCATTTTGCGAGAGTGGACCTGCCGCGACGACGATAATGGGACCTGTCCGTTTATCGAAGATCGGACCGGCAATAAGAGGGGCGCTCCCCGGTTGCGGCTGAGCATTCGAACCTTGCGCAGCGTCGATCTTTTTCAGTTGTTCGGCGGCGATCGCTGGCGTGGGATAGGAAATCAGCATCAGCGTCGCCACGCCGTGCGAGGTCGAGTACTGACCCAGGACGACTTCTGCGTCGGCATTGAAATCCACGAGTTGCGCTGAGAGCGGTGCCGCGATCTTCTCCAATCCTATCGGCCCCACTACATACTTGGCCGTGTTCTCTTGATATGACTCCTTGGGCAAGTAAGTGGGCAAGCCTGGCAGTTGGGTGGTATTGTCCCGAGCCTGCGGAAGATCGCCCGCCAATTCGCGTAATTCAGCCGCGGACATTGCCGTCAGGTCCTGGAAAACGGCATCGACCAGAATGTTTCCGCGGTAGAAAAGCACGCGTTCGTTCAGGGATGCGCCCTGGTCCCCAATCTTCTCCCTCAGCATCGGCGGCGTCTTGTAATAGGTGAACGCCCCGTAAGCCCCGCTGGCATCTTTAAACCGCGCCGCCTTGATCGTGAGTTTGTGACCATCGTCGTGGCTATAAGTGGCGAGTTCAACATCGGTGAGCCCGTACTCTTTGAGCAGGGCAGCGTTGACAGGATCGGCGACGACCGGATCTTTACTGGCCTGCAACGAGGCTCGTGTCCGCCACCCACCAAACTCTTTGGGGAGAATCGATAGACTGTCAGCGGCGAACGCCGTGGCAGCCGCAAAAATGGCAACCGCTAAAGCGACGATAGACCTCGAAGGCTTCATGAAGATATGAGAAGGCGAAGAAACACCTTCCCTTTCATTAGACTACAGACTGGTTGGGAAAGTTTCCAGAAATGAGGCTTTTACTGCCCGGCGCCCTTGTCCATCTTACTCGCGACTTTCACTCCGCTCAAACCGCTGACGTATTTGGAAATGCCGCGATACAAGGATTCTGCGATACGCTGGCGATACTCAGGGGTCCGCAGCCGATGCTCATCGCCAGGATTACTGACGAAGGAAATCTCGGCCAGGATCGAGGGCATATTGGCGCCGATTAGCACAATGAACGGCGCTTTCTTGACTCCGCGGTTGCGCAAGCCTGGATTCTTCGTCGCCAGACCGCTGTGCAGGAATTGCTGCACGTCAGAAGCGAATTCCTGCGATTCTTCGATCTTTTCCTTCAGGGCAATTTTCTTCACCAGGTCTTGCAACTCATGGATCGACTTGTCAGACGCGGCATTCTCTCTCGCTGCCACGTCCAACGCCTCGGGTGAGGACGTGAAGTTCAGGTAGTAAGTTTCCACTCCGCGGGCGTCCGCATCGCGACTTGCGTTCGCGTGCACCGAAACGAACAGATCCGCCTGCTCCTGGTTGGCAATGGAAGTCCGGGTTTCCAGAGGAATGAATGTGTCGTCTTTGCGGGTATAGATCACTTCCGCACCCAGCCGTGCTTCCAGCAGTTTGCCTAGTCGCCGGCTCACATCGAGAACCAGGTCTTTCTCCTCCAGCCCATGCGGGCCAATCGTGCCGGTGTCGTGCCCGCCATGGCCGGGATCAATAACAATCTTGCCAATCTTCAGACCCAGAGCACGGATCAGCGAACGATCTCCGCTGGCGGTCGGCTGCGCCTCGCGGACAACCGCGCCGGATGTTATAGAGTTGCGCTTTCCCTTTGCGCTGGTCGTGGATGCGGACTTAGGGTGGTCCACCGGAGGGGGTGTGTCTTGCGCGCTCACCGGGGGATTGATAACTGGCGTATCGAGTTTCGCCACGGTGTTCTCGTCGTCATCATCCGCTTCAACGATTGCTTTCTTGACAGAGGTCGAGGTATTGATGGCTACGTTCGTGAGCTGAACTGGTTTTTTGCTCTCCGCCCGAACTTTGATTACGGGTTCATCCGTGGATGTATCCGAAGTCCGCTTGGATTTCGCGGGCGCGGCTTTTGATTTGGCCGCAAGCACATCTTGCTTCATGCCGGTTGTTTTCGGCGCCTGCTTGCAGTGAATGTCGATGAGCAACCTCGGAGGGTTTGTTAAAAGAACCGCGTCATAGGTAGATTCGCCATCCATTTCTAACACAATCCGCGACCGTCCTGGCTGATATTGGGCCACGCGAATCTTCTTCAACAGGCCATCGTCGACATCGAAGGTCTTGCCCAGAAGCGCGGAGGCGAGTTTGGCATCGAGCAGGTCGAAAAAGACGCGATCGGGATGATCAATGCGCTGCGATTCGTATTTCACATCTTGTTCAAGATCGACGGCCACGCGGGTGTAGTCCGGCGTTGACCAGTGGCGTACTCCGGTCACATGGGTCGTCTTGCCACTTTCGGATCCAGCAGATGGGGAGTCTTGCTGGGAATCATCATCGCCAGTAGCAGCGTCGTTCTTGGCAGAATCATTACCTGAATCTTTGCGATTGGACTCCTTCGAGGATCTGGTGCCGGTTTCTTTCGAGGGATCGACGTCTTTGGACTTGAGTCCCGCCTGCTGCACCGGCTCTGCGAGCTCGGCGCGTGCCCGCTCTGCCAGATGGCTGTGCGGATATCGCCGCAGGAATTCCTCGAAAACCTCGCGTCCGCGGGCGACATCGTTGAGGTCGTCCTTGTAAATTTGGCCAATCGCGAAAAGGGCCCCAGAGCGATACTTGCTGCCAGGATATTCCCGGCACAAAAACTCGTACTGCCGGACCGCCGAGCGCAGGATGTCATTGTCATCGAAACGCTGTCCCATCTCGCCCGTGAGCTCGGCGGCGGCGGCCACGCTGGCGGCGGCTTTGGTCGAGGCTGGAGCGCCGAAGTAAACGCGCCGGTAGGCGTTCACGACGCTCTGGTATTCATGGCGAGTGCGCTGCTCTTCTGGGCGTTGATTCAACGCTTCCCGCATGCTCTCGGCAGTGGCGAGCTGTGAGCGGGCCCAGGCTTCAGATTTATGGGTTCGTGCGTAGGCAGAAAGCCCCGGCAACAATAGAAGGAGTAGGGCTACACTCCAGCGCAGCGCGCGTTGGCTTCGGTCAAAGTTCTTCAAGGTTCTGGCCCGTGATCGCAGATCCAACTAAACAGTTCCAAACTAACGGAGTCGGTTGCGTACTCACCGGAGGCCGCACCATTAGTCCGTGTTGCTGATGTAAAGCACACCTTTGGCGTCCCGTTGCACTCGTACTGGCTCATGCGACACGCTGTCCATGGTTAAGGCAGTGAAGTGCGAGTCGGGGACCGTCCCTCCGTAGTACAACGCAGTGATCCGGTTTACGTATTTGCGGGTCTCAGCAAAGCGCGGTATGCCATTGCTTCGAGACACCGCCCCTTGCCCCGCGTTGTAGGCTGCCAGGGTCAGCTTTACGTCGCCTCCGTAGCTTTCCATCAACTGCTTGAGGTGCCGAACCCCCGCGTCGACGTTCTGGCCGGGGTCGAACGGATTGGTCACCTTCAGCTGCCGCGCAGTTTGCGGCATCAGTTGCATCAATCCCATGGCTCCCTTGCGGGAAACTGCGTTGGGATTGAAGTTGGATTCCACTTTGATCACCGCGCGAACCAGGCTCGGGTCCACATTATGCCGGGCCGCTGCCTGGTCGATGGCGGCGTTGATCTCCTGCTCGGTAAAGGGCTTGCCGCGAACCAGGCTTGATTCCGGGGTCTGTGAGTTGGACGCCACATTCGAGTCGTGGCCCAAATACTGGTTCACCTCGGCCGCCGCGGAACGAGCGGCACGAATGTTGGCTGAGGGAACTGGTTTCCAGCGACGTGCGGTGGTGCTCCAGTAGACCAGCGAATTCTGCTGGGTCCTGGAAACGGACCGTTTCGCCGAAGGCATAGCAACCGACTCATTTACGTAGACTTTGTGTCCGCTAGAGTCGGTGCTGGCGGTGATGGGCGCCGTAACATTGCCGGCAGAAGCAGCTTCTGCCCGCACGTATGAAGTAGTGAAGGAAAGGAAGGTCGCGAATACGAGACCAGCCATCAGGGCGAGTTGTAGGCGTTTTTCCATAGCAATATGCCTAGGTTTTCAACACGGAAGCCACAAACACTCCCGCGGCTACCCACCCGCGAACCTGACGGAGAACCATTACCAGAGTGACTCAATTATAGGCTGACGGATAGGGGTGGGCAATCAATCAAAGGGGCATTGAACCACCGTAGTAATCCTTGCAACATATTGAAAAATATAGGCATTTCAAGTCCGGCCCGTGGGCGTCCATTGGCAGGAGGCATTGCCAAACACTCGAAAACCCCTCGAATCGCCAATCCGTCAATATGTCTGCAAGTCACGCCATTTCAACCTAATGGCGGTAATGATGTGACTGTGGCATTTGTGAAATGAATCTAGGTAATAGGAAGTTCGGACAGCTCTCGTCTGAAATGAGTCAAATGCCCCTTTGTTTTCAGTTACTAAAACTCTCATGAATGCCTGTCATAAATTTAATTTCTGAAGATATTTTTAATGTAAGTCAGAAAAACAATCAATTGGACACTCAAGATCAAACCCAATAACGTGCGCTCACTGTCGCGTAGAGCACACCCTGTTGAGCGGGCGACTAGTTTGAAAACAGCGAGCAGCCAAAATATGAAAAGTGTCTCCATTGTCCGTTATATAGCGTTGGTAGCTATGGTAGCGGGCCTGTCGTTCGTGGCAACACCCGTCACGGTTGCCCAAACTTCAACTGACACCCCCGCACCAGCTTCGGCGGATTTAGCCAAACGGGTTGACGATTTAGAAAAGCAGCTGAACGATCTGAAAGCGCAGCTAGCGGCGCAAAAGCCCGCCGCGGCTCCTGCAGCAGCGGCCGCAGCAGCTCCGGAGGCAGCGGCATTACCGGCGGCGGCGCCGGCTGCTCCCGCCCCGACCGGGATAGCGGCACTGCTAGGGCCGACCACGCTGAGCGGGTTCGTCGATGTCTATTACGGCTACAACGCCAGTCAACCTGCCTCTCGTACGGACGCGTTGCGGAACTTCGATATCAACTCGGGCCAGTTCGGGTTGAACATGATCGAGATGATCGCGGACAAGGCGCCCGACGCAACTGCCGGACGAGTTGGGTATCACTTCTCGCTGGGCTTCGGGCAGGCGATGAATGCCGTGAACTCTGCCTCCCCAACCGACTTGGGCTTTGACCAATATCTAAAGGAAGGCTACATCGATTATTTGGCTCCCGTAGGCAAGGGGCTGACGATCACGGTGGGAAAGTTTGTGACCCCGGCTGGAGCTGAGGTTATTGAAAGCAAGGACAACTGGAACTACTCGCGCAGTTTGCTGTTCGCCTGGGCGATTCCGTACTTCCATTTCGGCGCCAATGCCAAGTATGCCTTCAATAGCAAATTTGCCATCACCGGCTATCTGGTGAATGGATGGAACAACAGCATCGACAACAACACCGGTAAAACAGGCGGGTTTAGTGCTGCCTGGACGCCCAATGCAAAGTTCAGCATCATCGAGAACTACCTGTTTGGTCCCGAGCACAACAACGACAACGGGGACTTCCGGCACCTCACCGACACGGTGATCACATACAACCCAACTGCCAAGCTGTCGTTGATGGCGAACTACGACTACGGGCACGACCATTTTGTAAGTAGTGCCGTGTCTGGTGTTCCGCCATTTATCACTGGACCTGCCGCCAAATGGAGCGGTCTGGCTGGTTACCTCAAGTATGCGCCCAACGCAAAGTATGCTCTCGCTCTGCGTGGCGAATATTTCGACGACAACCAGGGGTTCGAGACGGGAACCTCCCAGGAGCTGAACGAATTCACTGTGACCTTCCAGCGCATGTTTGCGAAGAGCTTGATCACCCGACTGGAAGTGCGGCATGATTCGTCGGACGCAGCGGTCTTTCCGAGGGGAAACGTAGGAGATCCCAACGTTAAGTCGCAGACCACAGTGGCGCTCGGCCTGATTTACGCGTTTACCACGGCACCGCAGTAATTGGGCAAGTTGACGTAAACCGGTTGCGGGTTAGGCTTGGGCAAGAATCGAACGTTGCCCAAGCCATGCTCGTGCCAGCAGCAGAAGGTTTGAGTTAGAAAACGGACGACGATGTCCGAAGCTCACTTCGAAGGAGAAGACACATGGCAACGAATGCTCCGCTGGAAATGAAACCGACGTTGGGTCTGACCGGCCTGACGATGAACGCCATGGCGCTGATTGCGCCGGGCGCTTTTCTCTGGCTTACCTTTGCTGGACAGGCTGCTTACGGTGCGACCGCGCCGTCGATGTGGATTGGCATCCTGTTTGCCACCGTGTTGTGTCTTGCCACCGCCGTCTGTTACGCGGAAATGGCCAAGTTGTATCCTGGCACCGGCAGCTCGTATTACTTTGCCGAACAATCCTTCCTAAATCACGACACCGCATGGCCGTACGCGCGACTGGCCAAATTCATCGTTGGCTGGGGTTCACATCTCTATTATTGGATCTATCCCGGAGTGATGGTCGGAGTCATCGGAGTCATCTCCGGCTATTTGGTGGGAACGATTTGGCCAAATTTTATGAGTGCATCCAATCCCGGCCCCATGTTCATGATGGCCGTCGCCATCCTATTCGCGTTTGGAGTCGCTTATATTGCCCACAGAGGCGTGAATGGTTCGACCTCGGTGAACATAGCCATCAACGTGATTCAGATTAGCGCTCTGCTTGTATTTACCGTTGTAGCTCTGGGATACCGCATCAATCACAAACCGGGCAGCACGGCCCTCCAGTTTGATGCGCAGACCAGCGCGGCTTACAGTTACGAGTTCGCAACTACAACGGCGATGGTCAATGGAGTCTCCACCGGCACCATTGTTCGCGATGCCAACGGCGTTCCCCAGCCGAAGCTCGACTCAGCGGGAAAACCGATGCCTTATCACATCGACTACCCGGAGAAAGACTCCACGGGCGCTTTCATTTCCCATCCCAACGCAAAGTCCGTAATCCGGATGCATAATTTTGGCTGGATGTTCGTGCAAGCCACCCTCGCCATCCTGATCCTGGTGGGATTTGAATCGGTCACTTCCATGGGAGGCGAAGCCAAGAACGCCAAACGCGACGTGCCCATCGCGGTGATCACCTCACTGCTGGTGCAAGGCTGTTTCTGTTATCTGTTTGAGTATTTTGCCGCGAACTACTTTCTCAATAGCGGCTATCCCATGGCGACGGCCGCGGGTTCGGCGGCACCCATCGGCGACATGATGATCGTGGTCGGCGATGGCCTGTTCGGCCCGGGGAACGGACGAATCTTCATGCTGGTTGAAGCAGCGACCGTGTTCCTCGCACTGATCGGAACCACGCTCTCCTGTATCAATACCGGAGCGCGCGTCACCTATGCCATGGGGAAAGACAAGGAATTACCCGACTCCATGGGGGCGCTGCACTCTACCAACCTCACCCCCCACAAAGCTATCTGGACGCTGGCCATTATTTCCGCAGTGATCGGTTGCGTCACCGTGGCGGTGTACTTCGGCGATGGCTCCGCTCCCGCGGATTCCGTCATCGCAGCACTACCACACGGTTTCTGGTCTAGTTTCGGGTACACCACCCACGACAAAATGGCTGCCTTGCCGAATACTTTCATCACGGTATCGCTCGCTTCGAATTTCGGCACCTTCTTGCTGTACATGCTGAGTTGCATCACTTGCATCGTCTGCTACCACAATCACCCGAAGTTCAAAGTTGTGCGTCATCTCTTGATTCCGCTGTTCGGCCTGTTTGCCAATCTGGCGTGCATGATCTTCTATTTGGTTGGTCCGTTCATGGGATACGGCACGAAGATGGAGCCGCTGCTGGCCTTGGGAGTTGCTCTGGTCTGGGCCATCTACGGCGGGATCTACTTTATCAGTGCCAGTAAGAAGTCAGGACGGACGACGTTGGTGGAAGGAGTGCCGCGTGCTGAAGCGGTGTGATCGTCGTGAGAGTTCTAGTTGAACGGGTAGTTTTGATTGTGAGGTTCGGGCGGCCCCGAAGCCCGCCCGTTGCTTTGGCGAGGGAGTTTAGCGGATCGGAGAGATCTGCTGCCAACCGGTGCCGGTGAGCACCGTCCGTTACAATATCCCATGCTGGATGTGGAGTTCGCAGAACTTTCCGACACTGGTCTCGTGCGAGAACACAACGAGGACTATGTCGGTCATTTCGCGCCTAACACACCGATCCTCGTCCGCACTCATGGTTGGCTGTTTACGCTTGCCGATGGAGTAGGTGGTCAAGCGAAAGGCGAAGTAGCCTCCCGCACCGCCGTAGAGAGTGTCCTCGCCGGATTCCGTTCAGCTCCCGGAGAAGAACCGCATTCCGCGTTATTGCCGCGCCTGCTGCAGCACGCCAACACGTTGGTGTACGAGACCGGCCGGACGGCCAGTCCCGGCGGAGTCGCTATGGCAACCACCTTCGTGGCCTGCGCGTTGCGCTTTGATCGGGCGGTTGTGGCCCATGTTGGGGATTCGCGTTGTTATCTGGTTCGCCGCGGTCCTGCCGCTGCACTGACTCGGGACCATACCGTTGCTGGGGAACAGGCACGGCTGGGGTTGCTTTCCGCCAAAGAAGCGTCGGAATCGTCTGCTCGTCACGTGCTCAGCCGCTCGTTGGGAAACGATCTGTTCGTCAATGTCGAAACTAACGAAACCCAGGTGTATGTCGGCGATGTGCTTATGCTTTGCTCGGACGGCATGCACGGTGCGGTCACTCCGTCCGAAATTGCCACCGTGATTACCCGCAGCGATGATTTGGATGCTGCCGCCCACAAGTTGGTCGGCATGGCAAAACAGGCGGATGGCAGCGATAACATCAGCGTCCAGCTGATCCGCATTCGTGGAGTCGAGCGCGTAGGCATGTATCGCGGGCGGCCTTACCGGCTGCGCTGATTGCACTTTCATGGTAACGCTTTGGTGTTTTTTATGGATTCTTTATGTTTAGCCGCTGGATATTCTGGCATGATTGAGGAATATGAATTCAGTCTTGGGCGGGTTGACATCCAGCACAGGCGGAGCACTTCTGTTCCTGTCGTTGGCGGCCACTTTGGAGGTACTCGGCGACTCTTTCTTCCAGTCAGGCTTGCACCGGGCTACCGGACTCGCGAGGATACTGCCTTTCATCACCGGAGCCGTAGCGTTGGTCCTGTACGGGGTGATGGTGAATCTCCCGCGATTGAACTTTGGAAAACTGCTGGGAGTCTACGTGGCCTTCATCTTTCTCGTGGCCCAAATTGTGGCGTGGTTGCGGTTTAGCGAAGTTCCTACTCCACGGATTCTCCTCGGCGGTTTTTTCATTTTGGTCGGCGGCGCAATCATAGGCTTGGGGCGAATCCCGTGATGCTCGACGCAGATAGCAACTTCAGGCGACCATGACCACACTCCATGCTGGCGAAGAACTCGACCACTACCGCATTGAAAGCGTCGCCGCCCGCAGCGGGATGGCCTCGATTTTTCGTGCCACCGATTTGCGAACCGGTTTGCCCGTTGCCATCAAGGTCCCGCATCCTGAGATGGAGGGTGATCCAGTTTTCTTCGACCGCTTTCAGCGTGAACAGGAGATCGGCAGAAAACTCGATCATCCCGGCGTTATGAAAGTTCTCACCGATGGTGACCACAGCCAGTTTTACATGGTCATGGAGTGGGTGGAAGGCCGCCTGCTGCGCCAGGTTCTCAACGAACAGGGAAAACTTCCTCCCGAACGTGTCGTAAAGATTGCGTTGGGTATCGCGGAGGCCCTGGAATACATTCACACCCATGGCGTCGTCCACCGCGATCTAAAGCCGGAAAACATCATGATCGACGCCGAAGACCACATCAAGCTGATTGACTTCGGCATCGCGGCGAACGTTGGCTCGCGGCGTCTGACCTTCGCCAAGTTCTCCCAGACCATGGGAACACCCGATTACATCTCTCCCGAACAGGTGAAGGGCAAACGCGGCGACCCACGCAGCGACATATACGCACTGGGAGTCATCCTCTACGAAATGCTGACCGGCAAAGTGCCGTTTACCGGGCCGAACGCTTTCGTAATCATGAATGACCGGCTCTTGAACCACCCCATTCCGCCTCGCGAGATCGACCCAGAGATTTCTTCGCAGTTGCAGGAGATCATCTATCGTGCTCTGGAACGCGACCCCAACAAGCGTTATCCGAACGCTCACGAATTTGCCTGGGACCTCCAGCATCAAGGCCAGGTCGGAGTTGCCGAGCGCCCGGAATTGAGCGATTGGGAAAAACGTCGCGAGCCCGTCACCCGGAAGATCCTTTTCTACGTAATGCTGGCGCTGATCCCGGTTGTTGTTTTTGGTTTGCTGCTTTGGGTGGCGCGGCACTGACGGCTAAGCGGACAGACACCTACCGCTGAATAAACTCTTCCGTATGCGTTACGAACTCCGGATAAGCATCCGCTCCCAGCTCATGTAAATCCATTCCTTGCCGTTCGCCTTCCGCAGCCACGCGCTGTGAGTGGAGGCGGCCCAGAAGCCAGTTCAGGCCATAGGTTAGGGGCAACACAAAGCCGATGAGCGTAGCGATTCCTACAAGCTGTGCAAGAAACTGCCCCGGCGCGTGGCCGGAAAACTCAGCGAAAAGTCCGAGCGCCAGCACGCCCCAAATCCCGCCCAGCGCGTGCACGGAAATTGCGCCTCCCGGATCATCCACCTTCAGATTAAATTCGAACCGCTCCACCGCCAACGTGACCAGAGCCCCTGCAACCATTCCGACAATCACCGCCGCCGCTGGCTTCAAGAGCGCGCAACCCGCGCTGCTGGCCACCAGTCCGCCGACCCATCCATTCGCGGTAATCGAGGCGTCTGGTTTGCCGAATCGCGTGCGGGTGACGATCGCTGCCGTCAAACCCGCCGAAACCGCAGCTAGAGTGGTATTGACTGCGACCAGCACGACCCGGCCTGTTTCCAAGCCAGTAAACAAAATGGCTCCGGCAGAATTGAGCCCCAACCACCCCACCCACGCGAGCAAGCAGCCAAAGAGCACGAACACGCTGTTATGGCCGGGGACGGCGGCCGGCATG
>Ga0182024_10016535_pt1 | contig 13984 bp, 8 predicted proteins | sample P32metaG_FD_120480 | JGI IMG/M metagenome (GOLD analysis project Ga0182024, IMG submission 120480) | Permafrost microbial communities from Stordalen Mire, Sweden - P3-2 metaG (Illumina Assembly) | ecosystem: Environmental > Terrestrial > Soil > Wetlands > Permafrost | place: Sweden: Stordalen... | reverse complement strand
TAAACAGCTTGCCAAAATTCGACAAAGTTCGCTGCTTAATATGGCGGAGCATTTGCGGAGGAGCAACTACCATGCCCGACTCACCAGTTTCTAAACCGGCTTCCTTAGATAAGCAGGTTTCCAAGGCTTTCGATGAACTCAAAAATGGAATAGAGCACCATGACATACAATCGGTTTTGAATGAACTTAATTCCGACATGCTCAATATGTCGGCTAACGATTGGACTAACTTCAGTACCGCGTTGCAGCAGAGAATTAAAGGCACCAGTGGAATGCTGCCCGAGCTGACCATACTGGAGACCAAGCAAACATTCGCCAAACTCGCCGACGGTGGTAAGATCGACCAAACGGACTTTCAGACCGAGCTGGGCGAGCTCCATTACGCCAGCCGTTATAGCAAAGACGCGGTCGGCAAAACCTCTTTCGACGAGACCTTGCTGAGGTCATTTCTCGTCAACGATTTTGACCACGTTAAGGACGAAACTACTGGTATTTTGCCGGGCAACGGCATAACCAACGAAGACCTGGATAAGGCATTCACCGAGAATCAACACAATGCAATACAGGATAAATGGGGCAACGATGCAATTACGCAGCTCGAAAAGAACCATGCAGCGCATTTTGCAGCGCTGGCAGACGAGAATATGAATGTCACTAAAGATTCAATTGTAACAGCGCTTAAGAGAGATCAGAGTGCTGTGAACGCCGGTTTGGCTCCACTGCTTGACGGTGAAACAAGAGCTTTGGCAAGCGACATGCTGGACGACAAAAATAATGTGTTCGATCGTTTTGGCGATGGCGATGCTATTACGCTCGCTAGTCTGAACGAAGCAGCTAACAAAGCGCATATCAGTGTCACAGATTTGCAGAACTCCAAACCCGTCGATGATGCAAAGCATGGCACTCCTCAAGGCACGGACGGTCAGCCGATTCCTGCCAAGCAAGGCAAAGAATCTGAAAAGAAAGATGGTGATAAGTCCCATCCTGAAAAGCCCCTCAAAGGCGACGATAAGAAGGATGAAGGGTGGTTTCAACGATTGTGGCCTCATCTTTCCTCGTCGACTCCTGACAAAAACGGATCATCCCCGCATGATGCACCACCTGCGGTGAAGAAACACTATGAACCGGGCGACACCTACAAGGTGCGGCCAGGCGACAACCTGACGGTTATTGCGCGTCACGTTCTAGCCGAAGAGAAGAAAGCAGCAACGCCGGACGCGGTCAAGAAGATGATTTCCGAAATTGCAGCCAAGAATGGCATTGAAAACATCAATTTGATCCGCGACGGACAGGTACTTCATTTTTAGAGGAAGGAAAGTGCGGCAAGCGGTAGCAGGCATGGGCTACCGCTGACGCATCTCTCGTCAGCTCGGAGCTCAGCTTGGCGCGATGATGCGTCGGAAGGAACGAAAATTTTGCGGAAGGAAGGCAAAGCGGTAACCGGTTCGGTTGCCGCCTTGCTGTTTGGTGCGCCGGGCCTGCATATGCATAGCAGGACAGGATTTGAATTTGAAACCCAGTCTGTTTCTTGACCAGATTGTCGTTGAGCTTGCTAAGCCCGGGTTTGTGGAAAAGGTTTTTAGCACAGCGCTTCACCTTCAGCAGTGGCACACCATACACCATCTGCGGTGTCAAATGCTGGTTTGAGGCGCAGCAGCCGCTGAAGGGACAGGCTTCGGTCCTTGATTGGCGGATGCCGTCTGCTTGGGCACCTGGCTGAATTTGTATTCTTGCGAGCCGATGTGCCAGGCGCAGCCAATCAGGAATCGGAACGGTAACAGAAAGCGGGTGCCCTGGAATGGACTGCCGAGATTGGTAGGCAGCCGGTTGTCCAGTAGATTCTCAAATCTTGCATCGATACTGTCCGGCAGCAGACGATGGGTTTTCGCCACTAGTTTCTTCGGGATAGCATAGCCACAGCTTAGACCGTATATGTTGAGCCATGGGGTGCGGAAAGGATGTGGACCGACGATGGCTGGGTTCAGCTCATTTTGCAGCCCCGTCAAGAACTTGTAGTCGGCCAGTACCCACCAGCTTTTGCGGCCAATCCAGCCCACAGCGGCTTCTATTGATTCACGCCGATCATGGTCTGGATATTTGCTTTCGATTGGCGTCGTTTGGATGTTATAGATTCCTCCGGTAACCTGTTTGCTTCCCTCCAGCAAAGCTATTTGAAAGGTGTTGGATATAAATCCGTTGAGACCATAGCCGTCGCGTGATTTCTTGAGCTCGACGCGGGTTTCGACGCCGTATGCGACCTGAGCGGCAACCGTTTGTCGGTTGTACAAAATTGAGTTGCCGATCACACCCGAGTCACCATAGTTAGTCAGGTATTTGCTAAAGAGGTTGGTTCGCGTCATGAACCGTGACCCAATCTGCCGCTCTATGCTGGTGTCGACGAGATTGCCGCGTAGAGCTTGGTTCGGTCTTACGGTGCCGTTGTAAACTCCGTTTATCAAGTTAAGTGCCGGCGATGATACCGTTGGTGGTGTAGAGAATATGTCTACCGACGCTGGTGCGAATACATTTGAGAATGAGGCGCGATAAACGGTGTGGGGATTGATCACATAGGCAACGCCGTAACGACCGCTCACCTGTGCTTGCGTTAGCCTTTGCGTGTTGAATGGACCGGGCAAAAAGGTTCCGGCGATGCCCGGTATTGTGTTCAGCACTTGCGCTACTTGCTGCGTCGAACCGAAGACACCATGATCCACATCTACACGTACGCCTGCGTCAATAGTCAGTCTTTTCAGCCATTCTGTTTTATTTGGTCTCCACGTGTCTTGAAAGTATGCACTTTGCAAATATCTACTGGCGTTGTATTTACCGTCGGCGTTGGTGAAGGCGGGATTACCCGGACCAATGGGCAATCCGGTAAAGGGACTGATTTGAGCGCCGACGGGGACACTGGGACCGAGTGTGGGATCGTTGTTGTAGTAAGTCGCTCCGAAGTCGGTGTAGACTTTGCGATACTCTGTGAAGAACCCGGCCTCCAGGCGATGTGTGTTGAAGAGCGTTTTGATGATGTTTCCTTGCGCACCGAATATATAATTTTGTCGGGTGGCATTGGGAGCGATCGACTGCAATGGCTGGCCGCCGTTGATCACAGGATCGGGATCGAACACGTTGGCACTGTGATAGGTCTCGCCGTAAAAGGCATTGAGTATGTGCAAGTTTGATTCATCGAAGAACCGCTTGTATCTGTGTTTCCAGCTGGCGATCAAGTAGTCTTGATGGTCTTGCTGGTGCTGCCTGACGCCGGCATTGTAGGATTCTTTGGACGTCGGCACCTCCAGGTATGACTGATTTATGGCCCCGGTAAGTTTGAAGGTATTCAGCTCGTTGGCAAGATACTCGAGCTTGACCAACACATTGATGTCGGCACGATTGTTATGGACAAAACTTGCGACCGGGGGTGCCACGCCCAGCGACGTGCCCGAGGACGAGCCGGAGGCGTCAAACCGGATTTTGTTGAGAATGCTGTTGCTGTCCTGGCTGAGCGCTCCGCTGGTGTTGAAATAGATGTTGCCGGCCATCGGTCCGCCGATTTGCTGTCCAATTTTGAAAGTCGGCACTGCCGTGATCGGCAAGGACTTCATCCGGGCAACGGCTCCCATCGGACCGCCACCATCGCTGGCCTGATAGCCGCCGATGTCGACTTGCATCGATTGCAGCGAGCGAGGCGTGACGAAATTGCTTTGTTGCAAAACTCCGGCCGCTTCAGGAAGGATGACGCCATCTAACTGATAGTTGATGGCGTTGTGCTCACCGCGGACAATAATGTTGCCCAGCGTGTCAGTAATAACGCCAGGAGTGCTCTCTATCAGTTGGTGAAGGTTGTTGCCTGAACCATATTGGTAAATCGTGTCATGATCCACATTGGTGGTGCTGCCGATCTGTTCCGGATGAATCAGGGTTCGCTTACCGGTTATGCGCAGGACATCCTCAGCCTCCAAATCCTCCAGCGATACATTGATTGTCTTACTCTCGCCGGCAACAAGATCGAGTTTTCGTGTGTCCGAGAGCATATTTGGTGCTGTGACTGTCATGTTCCACTGGCCCGGCTCCAGGTTGGTGAGGCTAAAACGGCCATCTTCTTTGGTTTCGACTTCGGCGCGTTTGTCTTCCTTGTCCTCTTTGACAAGCAGCACCCGCGCCTGATTGATTGTTTTGACTCCGCTGACGTCGGTGATTTTGCCACTGATGGCCGCCGCACCACTCTTGGTGCCCTCGCCTGTGACTGACTGTGGAGTAAATGACGATCCCCCTGAAGAATTCAAAAGTGAGCGCACTTTGGCGTTCGACTGGTCGGTCGTGGAACCCGAGGAGTTCGCAGGCGGATTGGCGTCTGCACTAACGGTGTTTGAATCAGCAGCAAGTGATGGTGCGCTCAGACACGCCAAGATCAAAGGCGTCAGCGTCAGCGTTAGTACATAGGCACGACTTTGGATAAACATTGCAACGTAAAGCGGCACCGCAGCGCGGTGCGAGTCAACTCAAGAGTAAGCAACTGCGAGCAGTTTACCTGAATGGCCTGAAAATGACAATGGTTTTCATTCCGGGGTGTTTTTTGAGCTTGGCAACTGGGTCGGCGATCAATTGTTCGACCACGAGCTTGATCAGGTACGCGCTGGTATTGGGTACACGCAGCGGTTCCGAAAAAAGGTTGCGGAATTGGCGGACGCCCCTGGGCTCCTTCAATGTAATTGTGGAAATCGCAATTATTTGACGCTGGTCCGCTGTACGTGTTAATCTGTAGGGCGGACGGACGCGTCCGTCCGCACCCTGAATTGCTTAGAATGAGGCAGATATGTCTACACCACCCACTGCTGAACCAGGCATTGAAAACGCTTCTCAGCCTGCCGCCCTTCCCATTCAGAACGTCCAGAACAAAAGATCGGGCGAGATACTGTCGGTGGCAATTAAGGTATTTGCCAGGCGGGGCTATCGCAACACAGATGTGCAGGAGATTGCCGACCTCGTCGGCATTGGAAAAGGAACTATCTATCGAGCATTCGGCACCAAGGAAGGGCTGTTTTTTGCAGCTGTCGACCAGTGCATGCAGCGTCTGAATGAGTCGATGGGATGCGACGACCCTGATCTTCCAGTTTGTCAGTCACCGGCTCAACGGCTGGAGGAGAAGATCCTTGCATTCCTGCGGTTCTTTGAGGAAAACGAAGAGCTGATCGAGTTGCTTATTCAGGAACGGTCTGAATTCAGAGATCGAAAGTCGCATTCGTACACGCGCAACTGGCTGTCCAATTCGCCGCGTTGGCGTGAGCGCTTGCGCAGTTGTATGGACGCCGGAGAATATCGAGAACTGCCGGTCGATGGCTTGATCGCAGTGCTTAACAATGTGTTGTACGGCGCAATTTTTACTCACTACTTCTCCAAAGAAAAAATCAATCTTGAAAGTACGGCAAAACTGATTGCCGACGTTGTTTTGAATGGCATTTTGTGCCAGCCCAAACACAACATTTAACGTGCTCTAGAAGGCATCCAAGAAGGTGATCATGCAGTCCCAAACATCCACCAGAATGCAAGAAGCGACAAATCCACAACCAGTGATCGAAGAGGCTCCTCCCAAGGGGAAGAAACGCAAAGTGTTTGCCTTCATCTTCTTGGGTTTTATCGTCGCTGGATTGCTCGGATTTTGTTGGTGGCTGTGGGCTCACGGTCGAGAAGAAACCGATGACGCCTACGTTGACGGGCATATTTCGATCATCAGCAGCCGCGTCTCCGGCAACATCGCTAAAGTGCTTGTTAACGACAACCAGGTAGTGAAAGCTGGTCAGTTGCTGGTTACGCTGGATCCACGGGATTATCAAGTTGAAGTAGATCAGTCGAAAGCAGCTCTGGCTGAAGCTGAATTTCAAGCTCAGGCGGCGCAATCAAAAATTGGTCAGAGTTCGCTCTCTGCTCAAGGGCAGAATGCGCAGGCGTCCGGATCGATCAATAGCACGCAGGCTGACATTGACTCAGCCCGCGCGGCTTTGTTGCAAGCGCAGGAGCAAGTCAAGCAGGCACGGGCGAAGGTTGCCGAAGAGGAAGCGCAGCTCCGTTATGCGCGATCAGATTTCGAGCGTTATGAATTGGCGTACAAGAATCGTGCTGTGACGAAGCAGCATTACGATCAGGCCAAACAGAGCATTGATATGTCTGCTGCCCAGGTGGCAGAGGCTGAGCATGCTCTGGCTCAGGCGTGCAAGCAGGAATTGCAGGCGCGCGCCGGCATCGCCCAGGCACAGGGCCGCATGCAAACCTCAAAGGGTTCCGTCACGTCTGCCGAAGCTGCGGCGAAACAGGAATCGATCGATCGTGAACAATATCAGAGCACATTGAGCGCCGTGGAGCGAAGCAAATCCGAGCTGGAAAAAGCGCAGCTCAACCTCTCGTACTGCAATATCGCCGCGCCAATTGGTGGGCGGATTGGGCGAAAGACCGTTGAGGTGGGACAGCGAATCGAGCCTGGTCAGGCGCTCATGTCGGTTGTGCGAGAAGACATTTGGGTGACGGCAAATTTCAAAGAAACCCAGCTTGGGCGCATGCGCATCGGTCAGCCGGTAGATATCGAAATCGATTCGTTTGCTGGGCACAAGTTTGCCGGCAAAATCGATAGTTTCTCACCGGCATCAGGAGCCAAATTCAGCGTTTTGCCGCCAGACAATGCCAGCGGCAATTTCACCAAAGTTGTGCAGCGCATTCCGGTCAAGATTGTCATCATCGATGACAATCTTGGTGAATACAGTGGACGGATCGCGCCTGGTATGTCGTGCGTCGTCACCGTGTTGCTCAACAAGTAAGTGATGCAGGCGGATCGGATATGGCCGTAGCTACTACTTACCAGCAACAGCTGCAGACGATGGTCGACGAAAACGGCGAGATCGTCAGATGGCTGATCACGCTTGGCGTCTCGATTGGCGCTTTGCTGGAGGTGATCGATTCCAGCATCGTTAACGTAGCGCTGCCGCACATTCAGGGCAACCTCGGTGCCACCATCAGTGAGGCAGCTTGGGTGATTACTTCTTATTCGATCGCGAATGCAATTATCCTGCCGCTGGCTGCTTGGCTTGGAGACACGTTTGGTAGAAAAGACTATTTCATATTTTCTCTAATCGGTTTTACCGTTAGCTCGATGGCCTGCGGTTTTGCGCCTGACCTGACTACGCTTGTTTTGGCTCGTGTTTTGCAGGGGCTTTTCGGTGGAGGGCTGCTGGCCAAAGCTCAAGCGATCCTGTTCGAGACGTTCCCTCGCGAAAAGCAAGGGCTGGTTCAGGCGATGTTTGGCTTGTGCGTGATTGTCGGTCCCATTCTTGGCCCCACATTTGGTGGCTGGTTGACGGACAACATGAACTGGCGGTGGATATTCTTTATCAATCTGCCCTTCGGTATATTGGCCACGGCGATGTGCGCCCTGTCTTTGCCTCCGGATATCAAAACAAATAAAAAGACTGTTGTCGATTGGAGCGGCATTTTTCTGCTGGCAATGTTCCTTGGTTCGCTGCAGTACGTGCTGGAGAAGGGTCAAGATGACGATTGGTTTTCATCGAGAACAATCGTGTCGCTTTCGGTTGCCGCTGTTGTCGGGTTGATTCTATTTATCGCGCAGGAGCTGACGACGGATCATCCGGCAGTGGATCTGCGAGTGCTCAGACATCCTTCCGTCGCCAGCGGAGTTACATACTCGCTCGTTTTGGGATTCGCCCTCTATGGAGTCAGCTTTTTGATTCCCAACTTCGCGCAGACTTTGCTCGGATACACGGCCTTTCAAGCCGGTATGCTTCAAGTGCCGGGTTCACTGATGACGGGATTCATGATGCCCTTCGTGGGCATTTTTGCCAGCAGATTCGACGCCCGTCTGCTGGTCGCCACCGGCACTGTCATTCTTGCCATGGCTATGTTTCAGCTCAGTCACGTCACATTGAACAGCGGGTGGGAAAATTTCTTCTGGCCGCTTATTTTGAGGGGCATTGGCACTGTGCTGATGTATTTGCCGCTCACTCTTGCTACCGTGGGTGGTGCACCGCCTAAGGACATTCCGGCCGTAACGGCCTTTTTCAATCTTTCGAGAATGCTTGGTGGAAGCATTGGCATAGCGATGCTGACTACATTTCTCACTCGACGTTCGGATTTCCATCGCGTCGTGCTGATCGAAAAGGTGACGCCGTTTGGGCCAGACACGATGCAGCGAATAAATGGCATGGCCCAGATCTTCACGCATCAAGGACAGTCGATGCATGATGCGCAGAACACAGCTTTGCACATGATGAACAATGTAGTGACTCAACAATCAATGTTGCTTTCGTATGAAGACATGTGCTGGTTGTTAGGGCTGCTGCTTTGCCTGAGCGTTCCCCTTTGTCTCATTCTTTCCTCCGGAAAGCGAAAGACTGCCGAACCAATAGAGATGCATTAATGAAAATCATGGAAACCCAAATCCTACCAATCTCTCCAGGTGCCGGGAAAATGCCGGCTGGAAGCCGGCGCTCCCGGGAGGATTGCCGTGGCGTCACAACGAACGTTGCCAGCGGACGGCGGCGTGCGGTGGGCCGTTATTTGGCAGTTGCTCTGGCAATTGCCTTGCCAGTTTCAACAGGCACTGCATATGGTGCCACCTCCGCGGCAATCGGCACTGCGGTCCCAGCACCTGCTTCGACCACAACCATGGTTGCGGACGCACCAGAGACTTCTACCACCAGGGCAGCGACTCCATCATCCGCTGCGAGTGCAACACCGGGTGTGGACGCACCCCGGCCATCCACCAGCGCCGGAGCGACAGAGCAATCCACCGCTGCCGTCCCTCCATCCGCCGCTGCCGTCCCTCCATCTGCCGCCGCTGCCCCACTGCGCCCGTCAATTCCTGCCGTTTCGCCTTCTCCGTCAGCCGCCAAGAGCCAACCCGGCGCTCTACCACCAGCGAAGGCATCTTCTGCGAAAAAGAACAACGCCAACCGTGAGCGAAAATCTTATGCTGCAGAGATCTTCGTTCAGCAAAGTGCCACTCCGGTTGGGAAGGCACCAGTGTTACAGGTTCCTTATTCCCCGGGAGAATCACCGACGATAACCGGGCAATATCCGGATTCAGCGCCAGAAAATTCAGTTGATTTCAACGCATCACTGCCTTTGCAGGCGTTAGTGCGTGTCGAGAATAGGATCAATCCTTTTGCCCTCGACGCCGAGAGAATCGAGTCTGTCACCTATAGAGAAGTTCTGCTTGCGGCTGAGAGTGGGAATCTCGATATACTGGGCACCAGATATGGGGCGCAAGCGCAAAAATATACATATATATCTGCAGCAACCCAATATTTGCCTGATATCAATCTTGCGTATAACAAGTATCTCGTCAACGCATTCATCCCCATTCCTATTTCGGCGATAGTGAAACCGTCGCCTGGAGTTCCGATATCGACAAGCGCCCAGACAGTGGCTACGGTGATTGATTCACCAATCTCCGTTGTGCAGGCGGGCTTCACGCTGCCTGTGTGGCAAACTGCGCGCCTGTTCAACTTGCTGTCTCAGAAGCATAGCCTGTGGGCTTCGAGGGCTCAGCTCAATGGCACGACAAACGATACTTTGCTGACGACGGCACGAAATTACTACCAACTTCTGCTCAATCAAGCATTGCTGGAGATCCGTGAAAAAGCGGTGCGCATATCGGAAGAGCAATTGCGGATGAACACTACGTTGGAGAGTTCCGGACTGGCTACCAATCTCGATGTTCTGCAGTCCAGAGCGCAACTGGCACGCGATCGCCAGAATCTTGTCGACCAACAACGCATACGGCGCAACTCGTCGATTCAACTAGCGCACACGCTTAACGCCAGTCTGGGACAGGATTTGGTCCCCTCTGAGCCGATCCTGCGAAAATCGCGGCTGATTTCAAAGACTACTCCTGTGACGGAATTACTGCGAATTGCGATCGATAATCGTCCCGAGTTGAAGCAATATGATGAGCTGCGCCAAGTAGCTAAAGCGGCAATTTACACCGCCATTGCACCAATGACTCCCAACGTTACTCTTGGTGGAAGCATTTACGGAGTGGGCACTGATTTAGGTAATCTCGGCCACGCGTGGTTGTTGAATTTTGGCGTCAAGTGGACGTTCGGCGGCTTGGGGCTGACTGAAGTCGAGAACGCTCGCAGCGCGAAATGGCGCGCTCGCCAGGCTCTGGTGGATGCGAATAAGCAGTTCCTCAATGTATTCGATCAGGTCAGGACTTCGTTCAACGACGGGTTGAGCGCTGAGCGCCGCATCGATCAAGCAATCGAGGAAATTGCGGCCGCTGAGGAAGAGCTGCGACTGTCGCGAATTCGTCTGGAAACCGGACTTGGTATCAACATAGATGTACTTAACGCCCAGCGCGATCTGACGCAAGCACGCGTCGACAAGGCGCAAGCTATTGCCGATTTCAACATTGCCCAGGCAGAGTTGCTGCATAATATCGGGCTGATTAGCGTTGATAATCTGACGTCGGGACGCCTGATCTCCAGCGCGCCGCCGCCGATAACCCGGTGAAACGCCTGAAGCTCATCTGGCGTCATTGTTTCTCTTCGCGCTGTTGTTTGTGCGGGAGCGAAAGTCTATACCCGACACCATGGACGGTGCAAACCATTGAGGTCATTCCTTCGATGTCGATTTTCTTGCGCAGTCTCTTGATGCAGGTGGTGACTGCTCCGATGGTCGCTTCTGAATCGTCCGTCCAAACCCTTCTCAAGAGTTCCTCAGGCGAAAAGACCCGGTTGGGATTCCTCATGAAAAACTCGAGCAGGTCAAATTCGGTCGGCACCAGCCGGAGGTCCTCACCTTTCAGCGTGACTTTGTAGTTGGCCCGATCGAGAGTGATCTGACCAAACTCCACCGCATCGCCGACAACACTCGACGGACGCCGCAGTAGCGCTCTGATTCGCGCCGACAACTCTCTGCCGTGAAACGGCTTAGTCAGATAGTCATCGGCACCCGAATCAAGCCCTCTTTCTTTATCGTCGATTGCATTTTTGCCCGTCAGGATAAGAACCGGAGTAGTGCCACCACGTTCCCGAAAATTCGTCAGCACTTCGATGCCGGGAAGTCCCGGCAAATTCAAATCCAGCACGACCAGATCATAATTGTAGACTTTGAGCCGGTTAAGCGCTTCTTGCCCGTCGTCGACCACGTCTACGGAATGATGCTCCATCGTCAACCATTCCTGGATCACGTCACTGATCGCCTTCTCATCTTCGACTACGAGAATCTTGGACAAGTTCTCCACCCTCTCCAGCACTGCTTGACAGCGGGCGCCAGCACAATGTACAGCAATTACAGTACCATCAACAGCTGTTGTACCATCAGCCTGCCATGTTTCCCACTCTTTCCAAACAGACTCTAATACTCATTGCTGTGCCGCTCATTTTTGAGTTGTCTCTTGGCGGGCTTGTTTTGTACTTGCTTTCCGACATGAACAGGGAAGACGGCGAGTTGATGGCTTCTGCCCAAGTCAGCGCACTGACGCGCTCCTTTGTCGCACACGGCTGTGAGCGATTCATCTGCCTCGGCATGCGTCACGCGACGAACAATCCTGCGCTCGAGGCACGGGCGAAACAGTGCGCAGTACTGTCCCGAGAGGCATTGGCGGAGCTAACCCAATTGATGGAATCGAGGGGCGCCAGCTCTGAGGCCTGGGCAGAGTTGAAGAAGCTGGCGGTATCGATGGATGAGGAAACCCATTCTGGGGAAAAGGATTATAAGTCTGGAGACCAAGCACTGGCAGGGATAAAACTGCTGCGACTGTCGGCCAAGCTCGACAAGGTGTTTGTGCTCGCCGATGAAATGGCCAGAGAGCAAATCGACAGGCAGGGTTCGTTCAGAAAATCGATCTTCGAGCGGCGGCTGGAAATTCAAATACTTTTAATTGCCCTTGTGCTGGTAAGCATTTTGCTGGTCTTCGGTTTCGCCTTGAGATTTAGCGCGATGACCAGGAAGCGCATTCAGGTTCTGTCCGACAACACCAAGCGAATGGCTGCCGGCAAGCCGCTCAATCCGCCCATATCAGGCGATGAGGATCTGGAGTTTTTGGACAACGAATTTCGCCGACTCAGCGACGCGCTTTCTATATTGCGGCGCAAAGAACGGGCCATTCTAGAAAATGCTGCGGAAGTGATTTGCTCACTCGACGCAAAGGGCACCATATGCGATATCAATGCCGCGGCCGAGAAACTCTGGGGGCTGGCCGAGGAAGATTTGATCGGAACAAGATTTACTGCTCTTATAGCGGAAGAAGATCGACCTGTGTTCAACAAGGAACTCAAACAGATATTCGAAAGCAATCACGAAAATACATTTGATTGTCGAGTGCGGCGCAAAAGCGGCACCATTTCCGAATGCTCGCTGTCGGTTTCCTGGTCGCCCGAGGAAAAATCATACTACTGCGTTATTCACGACGTGACCGAAAAGAAAGAGGTGGAACGACTGAAAAGCGAGTTTTTTGCCATGGTCAGCCACGATCTGCGGACGCCACTAACCTCCATGTTGATGACCAACGAGATCATGGAGAAAGGTTTGTATGGCGAGTTGAACGAGGCTGGACTGCGCGGGCTGGCTCGGACGAGAGAGAATATCAGAAGGTTGATGAACCTGGTAAACGGTCTGCTCGACATGGAAATGATCGAAGCAGGACAAATGGAACTGCTGCTCAGTCCAACGACCGTACGCGAGATCGTGGATTCTTCCAACGAAGCTGTCGTTTCGCTGGCCGATCACAGGCACATTACTGTCGACATCTCTGTTGACGAGCAGCTGGTCGTCTATGCCGATCGTGAACGAATTGTTCAGGTCGTCGTCAATCTTCTTTCCAATGCGATCAAATTTAGTCCACCGCAAAGCGCGATTATCATTAAAGCAGAACAAGTCGAAAACATGGTTGTCGTCAGCGTCGTTGACCAAGGTCGCGGAATTCCGGCCGATGATCTCGACAAAGTTTTCCGGCGTTTCAAGCAGGTGCAAAAGGAAGATGGTCGTTCTCACAAAGGAACCGGACTCGGGCTGCCGATATGCAGAAACATCATTGAGCTGCACGAAGGTACGATCGGCGTGCAGTCTACAGAAGGACACGGAACCACATTCTGGTTCTCACTGCCCGCAACAATGGAAGAATATCAGCGCCTTTGTGCGACGGCGTTGTGAGATGCAGCCCCCGGTCCATAACGAAACTCAGGCGTATGCCTGATGCGTATCAGGCAGATCCATGGACCGGCGTCATTACCGAGCGCTTAGTGTTTGCCGCATTTGTTGGAGATAGAAGGGAACGCAGCATGCGCAGTTTAGCGCGCCAGTCGAAGCGAATGCGCAGAAGACACGATATAGCGAACTTCCGCCGCATCCGTCTCTTTCACGGTTTGGTTGCCGGATGGTCCTCTATAGCTTGGTCTGATTGGCCCGTATCGGAAGCCACAGGAATCGCTGAGCCATGATGGCATCCAGCGAATTGACAGTTGCAAATCCTCTCGCTCAGTTCTGTTCATCTTCCGCAAAACTTTCTGTATAAGTGATTCGTGGCATTCTTCTTCCTTCAAATGCCACAAACCGCGGATAACCGCACCAATCTTCTCGGCTCCAAGACGCATTTTCCTGGCGCTTGTACCCTTGAGAAAGACCCACGTCTGCCTCAAGACATGGCGAAACTTGGTGGAACGACCATCAGTTTGATAAATAGCCACGTCGTTCGGAGGAGCCGGTAGACCTTGCTCGCACGCGACATCCGCCCCTTCGCTCATCAGACGTTTTCCAAACGCAGCCGCCTTTACATCAGCAACTTCTCTTTCTGTGATCGTGTGAGGAGCCGGATGGTTGCATTTGACAAACACACCCCAAGCCAGTCGAATAATCTCGCCACTATGTACCATCTCCCAAAGAGCCCAATCCACATAAGCACGCTTGCCATAACCGAGCATCTCGCGCGTCGTAAAAATCGCATCATCCTTCAGTTTGGCAATATGATTTCTTATAAAAG
>Ga0182024_10016534_pt1 | contig 13984 bp, 8 predicted proteins | sample P32metaG_FD_120480 | JGI IMG/M metagenome (GOLD analysis project Ga0182024, IMG submission 120480) | Permafrost microbial communities from Stordalen Mire, Sweden - P3-2 metaG (Illumina Assembly) | ecosystem: Environmental > Terrestrial > Soil > Wetlands > Permafrost | place: Sweden: Stordalen... | reverse complement strand
GGGCTTCCTCCCCGAGGAATCATATTTGTATCGCTTTCTCAACGGGGAAGAGACGCTGAACTTTTATGGCCGGCTGTTCAAAATCCCCCGGCGCGAGCTGAAACGTCGCGTGCCGGCGCTGCTGGACACGGTGGGACTGGACGTCAAGAGCCGCAAACGCAAACTGCGCGAATATTCCAAGGGGATGGCGCGGCGCATCGGTCTGGCGCAGGCGCTGATCAACAATCCCGACCTGATCCTGCTGGACGAGCCGACGACCGGGCTGGACCCGATCGGCACCCGCGAGATGAAAGACCTGATCCTTTCGCTCAAAGCCCAGGGCAAGACGGTGTTGCTGTGCAGCCACCTGCTGGCGGACGTGCAGGACGTTTGCGACCGGATCACAATCCTGTTTCGCGGGCGGATGCAAACCATCGGGCAGGTGCGCGACCTGCTGCAGGTCAAGAATGTCACCCAAATCCAGACGCACAGCATGGATGATCCGCAGATCGAGCAAGTCAAGGTTTTCCTGAACCACCTGGGTGTTACCGACACGGTCATCACACATCCGACGACGACGTTGGAGGATTTGTTCATCCGGGTGGTCCGTGACAACACGGTGGCCGGCCAATCGTCGGTTGGCTCGGGCTGATCGCGGAGCGATGAAGGATTTTCTGTGGCGATACAAATGCTTCATCTGAATCTGCTGGCAGATTCCTGGATGGCGGACAACCTGACCTGGATCGCCGCGACCGTCGTGGTGGTCTTCGGACTGCTGGTTGCCGGTTGGGTAGATGTGAGTCGATTCAGCCTCAAGCGCGCGTGGGCCATTTCGGGAGTCTGCTTCGACGAATCGATCCGCAAGCGGGTTTTGTGGATCATTCCACTGGCGATTGCCGCGGTGCTGGTGGTGACGCAGCTTTTGCGGGCCATCGATGCGCAGGATGCCATGCGGCAGACCGTCAAGATCTGCCTGTTCGCCACCGGCATGGTGGTCATGGTGACAAGCATGATCCTGGCGTGCACGAATCTTCCCAAGGAGATCGAGAGCCGGGTCATTTACACGATCGTGACCAAGCCGCTTACCCGGCTGGAGTTGACGCTGGGGAAGGTGATCGGTTTTTCGCGCGTTTCGTTGACGATTGTGGTGATCATGGGTTTATTGACCTGGGCCTACATGCGCGTGCGCGCCCACGAGAAAGGCGGGGAGATCTCACATCGGCTGAGCGAGGGGGACATCGGCGAAGTTGAGCGTGCCCGACTGGCGCATTACCAGGAGACCGGCCTGCTGCGGGCGCGGGATTTCACGCTGCCGGATGAAATGAACATGTATCGCCGCCGACCGGATCTCGGCACCCCCGTCCGCATCATCGCCGGCGAGGCGGCGCAGGATGTGCTCGCGGGGTTCAAAGTGGATCGCGATCAATTCATGGGGGACAGCGCGTCGCAGGGATCCGACACCACGCCACAGGGCGCCGCCGCGTTTGGCCTGGTGGCGCGCGTGAATATCTCCACGGAACGCACCGGGCCGGCCAATGACCAGGAGACGCCGAGCGCCGTGCTGGGCCCCGAAGCGCCGACGGCGCCGACCCAGTTGTTGCCGCCCATGGTCTCTGTCGACATATTTGATGAATCCCGTTTCAGCATCGCCGCCTCGAGCCAGCTTATTGGCGCCTCGACGCCGCAGCAGCTGATCGCCGCGATTGCGGAATTCACCAAGACGCTGAGGGTGGATCCGAAGACCACCGCGGCCGACCTTCGTCTGAGCGACGTGACCGACAGCGGCGACAGCCTGGCAAATCAGTCGGCGTATGTCTGGATACCACCCAACATCGCCGCGGGGTTGGCCGCACATCCGGAGTTTTACGTTCGCATTATTGGCGTCAGCAAAGATGTGGATTTCCGGATCGGGCCGCGCCCGGTGCGGCTGTTTATCCCCAGGTTCCAGGGAGGCGGCGCGGTCATCGAGGGGCCGGGCGCAACGGAAATCCCACCCGCCCCCGGGCGCCATGGTGAGCCGATGGAGTTGGTCTTCCGCGGCTCGCTCGGCCTGCATGCCGAGCAGAGCCTCAAAGGCGGCCCCGAAGGTGTGGCGGTTTACGCTTTCCGCGGCACGCCGCCGCCCGTCGATGCCAATGGGAATATCCAGTTCGAGCTGAGCGCCATAGTCGATCGTTCCAACTCAGATGTCGAGGAGGGCCACGAAGACGCCACCACGCTCGACCTGGAACTGATCGATCTGAAATCCCAGAATATGACGCATTCGGTTGTGCACGTGGACAGCCAGCAGACAGCCTTTTTTTCCTTTCCCGCCACGAGCCTGACGTCGCCGGATTTTGATCTGGTCGTCCACTGCCGCAACGTTGGCCACACCGTCGGCTTCTACCTGGAGTCAATGCGATTGGTGCAGGGGCAGCGAAGCTTTGAGTTGAACCTGGCCAAGAGCCTGCTGATTATCTGGATGATGAGCATCCTGGTCGTGGCATTGGCAGTGCTGTGCAGCACGTTTCTTTCCTGGCCGATCGCAATCGTGCTGACGATGGTGCTGTTGCTGGGCCACTGGGGGGCCGATCAGCTGGCGGAAAGCAGCGGGCCAGGTCTGGGCCGCCAGATCGTCAACGATTTCAAATTTACCGATGCGCCGGTGGCGAAGGTGGTCAGCTCCAGCGTGGATGCGCTTGCGGGTGGGATGAGATATTTCGCCAAAGTGTTGCCGGATACGTCGCGCTTCGAGGCGATCGAGGATATCGAGCAGGGCGTGAGCGTTCCGGCGTTCCGGCTGATTGATGCGTTGGAGATTCTCGCTGCCTTCGCGTTGCCGGCAACGGTGATCGCCTATGTGATCCTCAAGTTTCGGGAGGTAGCGCCGTGACGCTCACCGAGCTGGAGCCACCGCGCACTTCCGGCCCCACAAGGGGAGGCGGCCGCGCCGCCGTCGGTGTGGTGCTGATCATCTGCCTGGCGGCGTCGGGATTTTTCGGGCAGCTGGCGACCCGGGACCGCGATTCGATCCGCGCGATCGGGAAGACGGGCGCATCGGCAGCCGCGTCATCGGGGGCGGCTTCGCTGAATTCGATGCCCAGCTACGCCACCGCCCTGCTGCTGGGCGGCCTGCGCGGACCGCTGGTGATGTTCCTGTGGCCCACGAGCGAAACCCACAAGCAGCAACACAACCTCCAGGACATCGACACCGAAATCGAATGGATCCGCCTCTTGCAACCGGAATTCGATACCGTCCATCTCTTCCAGATCTGGAACAAGGCCTACAACATCTCCGTCCAGATGGCCAGCCTGGCCAACAAATACAGCACCATCCTGGATGCGATCGATTATGGACAGAAGGTGGACCGGGAGCGTCCCGACGACATCAACATCATCTGCGCGATCGCGGCGATTTATGGGGATAAACTCGGCACCAGCCAGGAACACGTTTATTACCGCGGTCGGGTTCGGCGCGAGACGCAGACGCTGATGCGGCTGAATTTTCCCGCCGCCCGCGCGGATGAATTCCGCCGGGCCGCCAAGCGCCTGGGCTGGAGCGAGGATGAATCACCGCTTATCCCCAACGAAAGAACAGAGCGTGTGACCGTCTTCCTGGAGCGTCCGCGTGCGGTGAAGCTGGCCGAGGTTTTCAACGGAAGCGACGTGACGTCCACGCTGGAGACGCGCAGCCAGTCGCAGAGCGTCGATCCCGGCTGGCGGCGCACCCGCCTGGACCCGGTGGTGGATGCTCAGGGCAATATTTTCCCGGATCTGGTGACACCGCGCTTTGCGCGCCCGGCCAATCTGCCCGCCGACCGGGACTGGTACGACGGCTCGCAACTGCAGTTCCTCAAGCGATACGAGCCGTTCCCGTATGGCGTATCGACGCTGGCCATGGCTTACAACGATTACAAGCGCGCCCAGTTGCTGCTGCGGCAATGGCACGAAGAGCACATCCAGTCCGGTGACGTGGTCATCGACAGTTTTCCCGCCCTCGATCTGAAGCTGTGGGGATTGGACGAGCTGGAGCGCGGCCGGCATTACGAATTGCGTATGTGGGGACATCCCATGTCGACCAGCCTGGATCCAATATCGCTGGAGGAGCCCGATGCATCGGTCCCGCTGACAACGCCGTCGGTGGATGATGTGTCGCGGGATGCGGCGATGTACAGTTATGCCACGGCGGCGCGGCTTTTCCACGATTCGCGGATCGAATATATCGAGCACAGTCGCCGGTATCTTTCCTTCGCCGCCACTTATTTCGCACACATTGACGACACGCTCAGCGACGAGCCGCTGATGCAGGCCGATCACGATTACCTGGCGGCGATGACCGCCACCGGCGCCCAGCGCGATGTGTTGATCAGATCGGCGCAGTTCAATTATGTCAAAGCCGCCGGGCGCTACGCGCTGACGATTCTGAAGTATTACATGGACGATCCGATCGCCGCGAAGGTCTATCCGATGGATCCGAGCACGGGAAAGCGTTACACAAGGGCGAGCATCGAGAAAGCCGGCGACGCCGTCTGGCTTGTCACGCTGGACGCCGCGATGAAGGAGAACCAGCGTGCCTTCACCGATCCGGCGACCGGGCGGTACCAGCCAATGATGGATTCGCACCGCGAGGACCGGGATCAATATCTGAGTTATTATGGTCGCTGCCTGGGGCGGCTTAAAGCCTTGCAGGCGGTCTCGCCGATGGGCGAGTTGCCGACGCCAGCCGGGGCGCCGGCGGCGCCCTAGCCGGTGGCATCCCCGATGCCGGGTTATCGGGGGTGTCTGTCCCGCGATTGCCTGCGGACTTTTGGGCGGGCCGATCCTATACTTCTGTTCGGAAGTTCCTCAGCCGCCAACGGTTGAGTTCGATCCGCTTCGGGTCGATAGCGCCGGTGGACGCCCGTAGACAGGCATTGGACGGGTCATCGAAATCCACTACACTGCTTGAGCTCATAACCGCGAACCGATGACCATCGCATGGGAGTTGCAGACATGGCTGTAGCCGATCAAGTGCAGCGTCGGACTTCGCCTCCAAAGAGCCCGTCCGATGGCCGTGTGGAGCAGGATCGATTGCGGATGATGATGCTCATCCGTCGATTCGAAGAGCGCACCTACCAGGAATACACCCGCCCCGGTCAGAAAATTGGTGGGTTCTGCCACCTCTACAGCGGGCAGGAGGCGATTGCTGTCGGTGTCGCCGCCATCTTCGACAAGGAACGCGACCGCCTGATCAACGGATATCGCTGTCACGGCCACAGCCTGGCGCTGGGGATGACGCCGCATGCGGCGATGGCGGAGCTGTTCGGCAAATCCACCGGCTGCTCCAAGGGCAAGGGTGGGTCGATGCACCTGTTCCAGGTGGAGAACGGAAACTACGGCGGGCATGGCATCGTCGGTGGCCAATTGTCGCTCGCGACGGGGCTGGCATTTGCCCAATGGTACAAGAAAACCGGCGGGGTCACCTTCTGCTTCATGGGCGATGGCGCCGTCAACCAGGGAACATTCAACGAAGCGCTCAACCTCGCCGGCCTGATGAAGCTGCCCTGTATTTTCGTCGTCGAGAACAATGGCGTGGCCATGGGCACGCAGGTGGACCGATCCAGTGCCGAACACGATCTGGCCCAGCGCGCTTGCGGGTACGCCATGCCACACTACACCATCGACGGCAACGATCTGGATGTCACCATTGCCGAATTCACCAAGGCCAAGGAGCGTGCCGGCCGGGGCGAGGGGCCCAGCTATATTGTCGCCGACACTTTCCGCTTCCGCGGTCATTCCATGTCCGACCCGTTGAAATATCGCACGAAGGAGGAGGCCGAGCGCGCCAAGCTTCGCGACCCCATCACGCTCTACGAAGCGCGCCTCAAGAGCCAGGGGCTGATCGACGATCAGAAACTGGAGGCGATGCGCCAGTCCATCGCCGACGAGGTCGAAGACGCCACCCGCCAGGCCGATGCCGACCCGGTTCCGGAGCTGGAAGCCCGCTTCGAGGATGTGCTGGCGGAGAAGTATCCGCTGGAGAAATAATCGATATGGGCGAACACATCGGTATACGGGATCAATTGGTCAGCGCCCGACGGGCAAAGCCGTTCGCCCCGTTTCAGATCCTTACGAGACATGGCGAGCGATATAGAGTCACGGACCGCTATTCGTGGGCTATGAATCGCGACCTGGTTGTAGTGCTTCCCCGCACAGGTGCATCGATTCGGCTACAGTTGCACGACATTAACGCGATCAATGTAGGAACAGACAACCGCGATCAGTGAACCAACTATGCCCGTAATCCAATTCCGAGAAGCCCTGCGAGCCGCGATGACCGAGGAGATGGAGCGCGACGAGAACGTCTTCCTCATGGGGGAAGAAGTTGCGCAGTACAACGGGGCGTACAAGGTTTCCGAAGGGATGCTGGAAAAATTCGGCCCGCGGAGAATCTTCGATACGCCCATCAGCGAAGCGGGATTCGCTGGCCTAGGTGTCGGCGCCGCCTGCTCCGGCCTGCGGCCGATCATCGAATTCATGAGCTTTTCCTTCACCCTGGTCTGCCTCGACCAGATCGTCAATAACGCCGCCAACATCCGTTACATGTCTGGCGGGCAGTTCAAGGTGCCGATCGTTTTCCGCGGCGGCAATGGCATCGCGCATCAGTTAGGGGCGACGCACAGCCATCGCATGGAATCGGTTTATGGCCGCATCCCCGGTCTGATCGTCGTCGCCCCCAGCACGCCATACGATGCCAAGGGGCTGCTCAAGGCCAGCATCCGTTGCGATGATCCGGTGATCTTCCTGGAATCGGAAAAAATGCTCGGCGAGCGCGGCGAGGTGCCGGATGAGGAATATCTGCTCCCCATCGGCAAGGCGATCGTCACGCGTCCCGGCAAGGATGTGACGATCGTCAGCTACGGCCGGCCGATGCAGCGCGTGGTCCGCCCCGCCGTCGAGGCCCTGGAAAAAGATCATGGCATCGATGCGGAGCTGATCGATCTGCGAACGCTGCGCCCGCTGGACGCGCAGACCATCGTCGATTCGGTCAGGAAAACCAATCGCTGCGTGATCGTGGATGAAGATTATGGTTTCTGCGGAATGGGCAGCGGCATCCTGCAGAAAATCCAGAAGCCCTGCTTCGATCATCTCGATGCGCCGATCGAATACGTCCACTGCGACGAAATCCCCGTCCCCTTCGCCCACAACCTGGAAGAGGCAATGCTGCCCAGCGTCGACCGAATCGTCGCCGCCGTGAAGGAAGTCTGTTATCGCTGATCCCCGAGGGAAGGATACATGTCAGTCGAAATCACCATGCCACAGCTCTCCGACACCATGACCGAAGGCACGGTCGTTAAGTGGCATAAGAAGGAGGGCGATCCGATCAAGAGCGGCGATGAGGTCGCCGACATCGAGACCGACAAGGCCACCATGCCCATGGAAGCGTTCGAGGGCGGCACGCTGGCTGTCATCCTCGCACCCGAAGGCGAAAAGGTTCGCGTGGGCCAGGCCATCGGTGTCATCGCCACCGCTGGTGAGAAGGTCAATCAGATCAGGGCCCGTTATTCGCTGGGCATGCGACCAACCGGATCGGCGCCTGCGCCGCCGGCTCCCAAGCCACCGACCGAATCGCGGCAGTTGACGACGGTTGTCCCGGCCGCCCGGCCCGCGACGATGGAGGCCGCCACCAGCGGTGAAGTCCACGAGCCGGATGATGCCGGCCACGGCGCCACGCGCCAGCCGCCCGTCGCCGTCCCACCGGTCCCGCGCAGCGGCGACGGCAACCGCCGGCTGCGAATCTCGCCCCTGGCGCGCCGCATGGCCGTCGACATGGGGATCGATCCAGAATCGCTCCACGGCAGCGGGCCCGATGGGCGGATCGTGCGGCAGGATATCGTCGCCCCCCGAGGCGGCGCTGGGCCGCAACTGGGCGTGGGACAGAAGCAAGTCGTCCCGCTTACGAAGATGCGCGCCGCCATCGCTAAGGGATTAACCGCTTCCAAGCAGAATATCCCACATTACTACGAGACGATCGATGTGGATGTCGAGGACCTGTCCCGCGTGCGCGCCAAGCTGAACGAAATGCTTGAGGGCGAAAAGATCCGCCTGAGCCTGGCCGACTTCATCGCCAAGGCCGTGGCCACCGCCCTGCTGCAGCATCCCATGCTCAACGCCACCTTCAACGGCACGGAGATCACGCGCTACGGCGATGTGAACCTGGGCATGGCGGTGGCGGTTGCCGATGGCCTGATCGTCCCGATCCTGCGCGGCATCCAACGACTGGGATTGAAAGAGATTCGCCGCCGCAGCGCCGACCTGGCCGAACGCGCCCGCGCCGGTCGGCTGAAGCAGGAAGAGATGACCGGCGGGACGTTCACGATCAGCAGCCTGGGCGCCTGGGGCGTCCGCGAGTTCAGCGCCATCATCAATCCACCGGAAGTCGCCATCCTCGCCGTGGGCGCCGCCGAGAAGCGTGCGGTCGTCCGCGACGAGCAGATCATTGCCCGCACGATGATGAGCCTGACATTGTCAGCCGATCACCGCGTGGTGGACGGCGCCACTGCCGCCGAGTTCCTCCGCACGCTCAAGACATTTTTGGAAGAGCCCAGCATTATGTTCTTCATGAATGAGCTGGAAAATCCGGCGCGATAGGGATTTCTCCACTCTATTCCGCCACTGCCCGGCATGCCGATTTCAGTCGGCATGCTCCGATCCCAAGCTGGTCTGCATTTCCCGCATCTGGAAGGAACCTTCCTGAATTTTTTTGGCGCTCGGATCGAACTAGGATTGGATACCAGGTTTGGGTACAAAGTACTGTAACAAAAACATTTAACGACAAATCCCTATAATTCTGGGGTGAGTTATAGGAAATCTCTCGTTCTCGCCAATTGCAGGCAACGATTCGACATTTTTTGCGAATATTGAACAAACAGTCCGCGTGAATGAGGTCGAAGACGCAAGACCGCCGTCGTGAGCGGCGGCAGAGATACGCAGCGCTGTAAACGTCAATTACCCATCACCGGTTCCACCCGGCCTCCATGCACAAGAATATCCAGCCACTGCGCCGATCGGCTCGTATAGGGGCGCTGTTGCGCATCGGTCGCCAGATGATTGTGCGGAGAGTCGATCATCGGCACGGCCTGCTTGGGCGCTGAAATCTGGTTGAAGGCGGTCCAGATTCCCGCGGGCGGAGCGGTGGTGTCGACGAATCCCATGGCGACCAGCGACGTCGCCTTGATGTGAGGCGCGAAATTCACCGCGTCGAAGTAGAGGGCGGTGCGCATGATGGCCGGATCGTTCGATGGAAAATTAGGATAGCCCGATTGCCGCCCGTGCAGCGGACCGTTGGTATCGCAACCGCTTGGCTCGTCGACGATGACGTGTGTGATGCGCGGATGCAGACCCGCGACGCACAGGCTCTGCTGGCCGCCCATGCTCGTGCCCATCACCACCAGCGTCTTACCGTCCCAGTCCGGCCGAGTCGTCATGTAATCGACGGCGCGGTAATCCGCCAGATACATCTGCAGGAAATAACTCTTGTCCCGGTCGTCCTGGCCGATCGATTGATAATTCTTCAGAGCGCGCGGCAAGGCGTCATAATAACTGCGCGGCTTATCGGGCAGGACATCGTGCGGCTCGATGTTCAGTGTGAGCCAACCCGCCGCGGCGTGGCCGGTCACCCACGATTTCTGCAGCGGGTACGGCGGACTGGCCCATTGAAAAATCACCAGCGCGGGAAACTTGCCTTCATGCTTGGGTTTGGCGACCTGGCCGTAGACGTGCGTGCCATTGATGTGATCCATTCTGATCGTGGCGTAATCCACGTCCGCCACGTCGCTGTCGCCGGGCGTCAGAACGGGATTGGGCGGCACCTGCTCGAGCATCTGGATCTTGCCTTTCCAGAACGCGTCGAAGTCGCTTGGCCTCGGAGACGAAGGCTGAAGCTTTAGCGGTGCTATTGCGGCGCCGGCAGCGATGGGCAGTTTGCCGATCGGCGCGCCGGGGGGCGGCTTAATCTGGAGGCAAAGCATCGCCGGTTCACCGACAGACACATCAACCCGCGCCTGACCCGTGGACAAATCGAACTGTCCGGATTTGATCACGTCCAGATTATTTTTACGGATGACAAAGCCGTATTTCCCCATCGTCGCCGCGGCGCCGGGGGCAAGCTTCACCGTCCAGCCGACATCCTGCCCAATGTCGTAAATCCCGCTGGGCCTGAGTGGGGCCAGCAGAACATCCTGCGCCTGGCAGTACGGGCTTGCGATCCATCCAAACAGTGCGCAGCCGACTGCAACGCTGATCAGAAGAAATCGTTTTAAGGCATGAATCTTCATCACAAGCCACGATAACTTTCCCGACGATGAGCTACGATCGTCACAGTGATCAGCCGACGCTGGTCATTCAACGCATAGACAACACGCCAATCGCCTATGCGTATACGAAAAAGAGAAGGATGCCCCGCGAGCTTAACAGACCCCATCGGGCGCGGATTATCCGTCAGCGCATCGATCCGCGGAGATATGCGATTAAAGACGGACTCTTCGAGCCGATCAATCGCCTTTCGTGCGGCTGGACGAAACTCGATTGCATATGCCATCCGGCTCAGGCTACTCGTTTGCTTCCGCGACCCGTACGCTCGGATTTGATGCGCTTCCAGGAAACGCTGGCGCCGCGCTCGGTCAATCGGCGCTTCGACTCCGCGACATCGCCTCGATCCTGGCGAGTGATGCGGCTCATTTGGCGCTCCGTTTCCATTAGCTTGCGAAATCTGGCTTCTTCCAGAATCACGAATCGCCTGCCCGCCAATTTCAGTATCTGTGCCGTCATCAATTCACCTCGTAACGAATATTATATTACAGGATTTTCTTCGTAAAACGGAACTTATCAGCCGGACGCATCGCACCTGGACAATCGTCATGGCCCCGGCTGCGTCGCCGCCGGCTCGGTTGTTGGCGCGGGCACGGGGTTGCCGCCGCTTTGGGCGTAGAGGAGCATCTTTTCCATCAATGTCGTGGCGGAATCCGGGTCGTAGCCGAGGATGCCGTCGACCGGTTCGCCGACTAATCCGCCGGTGATGTCTTCCGCGCTGAAGAAGACCCCGATGCGGTCGTTGCCGATTTTGATTCCCTTGAGGCGCGATTGCTTCAGGTTCTCCACCAGTGCATGGCGGGCGAAGGTGCGGTAGGCGACGGTATCCAGCGGTTGGCCAATCTGCGTGTACAGCGGGTGATTCAGATGCAACGGCGAATCGAGCTGCCCGGAAGCATCGGGGAAGGTGGAGAGCAGTTGCGTGCGGATGTCGTCGGCGAACGTCGGGGAGCCGCCGGCGGCATCGATGATCAGCGTCCCGCCGTTCTCCACGTACGCCTTGAGCTGAATCCAATCCGTGTCATTCATCTTGAAATGGCCCGAGCCGGTGATGTCGATGACCTTGTACTGGTCGAGGTTCACCGAGGGGCTCATGGCGACCGGCCCGACGTTCAAATCGACCTTGTATGTGTTGTGCATGATGGCGGCGAGGCGTCGCCAGCCACCGGGCTCGGGATCCCAGATACCATCGTACTTGAGCCGCCCCACCGCCAGCGGGCGCGTGTCGGTGATGCGGGAATCGGGTTGGACGATGTATGTTTCGCCCTTCTCGCGGATGTTGGTCTTGTCGGTGGCGTAAAGCAGGATGTCGGCGCCAAGCTCGAAGAGGTTGGACTTGCTCGCGGTCATCTGCCCCTGCCAGGCGCGGGATGGGTCGGCCTTGGGAAGCAGGATCATCATCTCGCGCACGCCGTTGTTTACACCCAGAACCGTGGGTGGGTCGGTCCAGTCGTCGTGCAGGAACTGCTCGTTTTTATAAATGGGATGGTCCGGCGGCAGCTCACGGAACTCACCGAACAGGGGGAATAATTCGGCGGTCAGCTTCTTCACCGAATCGGAAAAATCCGCCGTTCCGCAATCGGCATTGAAGAGGATCATCCCCCCCTGCTCGACGAAGGTGCGGAGCTTGTCCTTCTGCTGCTGTTCCAGCGTGAGGTCCTGGTTGCCGGCGATGAACAGGATGGGCGCATCGTGCAGCTCCGCCACCGGGGCGTCCAGCGTGACGACCTGCCAGTTGATCAGCCGGTCCTCCTCCACCTGCTTGCTCATCCATTTGTCGAAGTTGGCCAGGTCGCGCGGGCGCTGGTTCCAGTTGCCATCCCGGGCCTGGCCGTCGATGGTGAGCTGATACTGCAGCTTATTCATAGCCACCGGCGCCCGGCCGCGCACCAGGAAAAGGATGCCGAAGGCCGTATCCGGGACATCGCCCCATCCGCCGTCGGCGCGTTGGCTGCGGACCAGGTAATCGGCGCCCTGCTCGTACCAGTTGGTCGATCCAAAATATTTTCGCCCGCTGGCGGCGCCGATCTCCTCCATTCCCCACAGCGCGTAATATCGATAGCGCGAGCGGAAGAGGTTGTCCAGGTGTTTGGTCAGGTATTCCATCCCCTTGTCGATGTGCGGGTCGGAAACGTTGCCGTTGCACGCCGGCGAGGTTCCCATGGAGAGCTGGTCCTGGGTCATGAACAACGTCGCCACACCCGCGGCGGTCATGGGGATCGTCTGATATTTGTCGACCGGTGGCTTGGTGTAATTCCATGAGCCATCTTCCATCTGGATCTTGCTCCACCCATCGGCGATGGCCTGCCAATAGCTGGTGGGCACTTCCCGCCCCGCCTCGGCGCAGGCCCACATTCCCTGGATGCCGTACTGGCTGTAACTGTGATCCGTGCCGACGCCGGTGAGCTCGGTGTCGTACATCCCCGACTCGGTCTGCAGCCCCTTCTGCAGCGCCGCGGCGTCGCGGCGCAGGGCAGCCTTGACCGCATCATTCTGCGGCAACATCCGCCAGACCTGGCAGCGCATGCCGACGGCATAGGTGCCGGTGATGTTCACCGCTTCCAGGTATTGAATCGCCGGAGCGAGCTTTGGGCTATTGGGATCTTCCCCTGCCGACAGCAGCGCATACAGCGCGGTGGCGGTCAGCCCGCCTGGCTGGTCCTGCGCGGGTGTGGCGACGGTGCGGTTCGCCTTGCGCTTGGCTGATTCCCAGTTGACGCCTTTGAGTTGCTTGTATAGGTAAAGCTTTCCCTTATCGACGGCGGCCTGTACCTGATCGGGTGCGGCCGCGGATACCAGCGCGGGCGGCAACGGCAAACCCAGAACGATCGCCACCCAAGCCACGGCCCGCCAGTGATGAGCCATATCCCAACACCTCTAGCCCCGTTCCCCGCGCACCAGATGGATTAGTTGCTTCGCCACAAGAGCAGCGGCCGCGCGGTGATCAATTGTGCGACCGAATCCGTGTCGACGCTCACGCCGTTGGCGCTGATTGCCGTGCCCGATCCCTGGCTTCTGCCGCCCCCCAGGTTCCAATGCGCGCCCATCAATAGCTGCTGCAGCAGCGGTGGGGTCGGGGCGTAGCGCACGACCGTCTTGTTGGAAACACCCGCGGCGCTGGCGGCATAATCGTAGGCCTTTTCCGGATAATCGATCTGGTCGATCAGGCCGCGGTCCTTCGCCTCCTGCGCGATGAACGCCTTTCCGCTGAAGATGTCAGCGTTGGAATCCTTGAGCTTCCCCTTACGGCCGGTCTGGACGACAAGCTTGAACTGCGTGAAAATCTGGTCGACCAGGTTCTGCAGATACGCCTGGTCCGTCGGATTTTGCGGCTGCATCATCGAGCCGGCATTTTTGTAATTGTGACCGTTGCTGGTCATGGTGATCGTGTCTTCCTTCAAACCATACTTGTCCATCAACTCGCTGATGTTGACATGGGGCAGAAGCACGCCGATGTTGCCGGTGAGCGTGCCCGGCTCGGCGAAAATGTAATCACCTCCGCAGGCGACGTAATATCCACCGCTGGTTGCCATCCCGCGCATCGCCACCACGATGGGAATCTGCCTGCCCTTCTCCTGCGCGGCGGCTCGGAAGCGGCCCAGACTGTGATACATTTCATCCGAAGCGGACGCCGACCCGCCGGGCGTGTCGATCTCGATCACCACCGCCTTCACCG
>Ga0182024_10016533_pt1 | contig 13984 bp, 11 predicted proteins | sample P32metaG_FD_120480 | JGI IMG/M metagenome (GOLD analysis project Ga0182024, IMG submission 120480) | Permafrost microbial communities from Stordalen Mire, Sweden - P3-2 metaG (Illumina Assembly) | ecosystem: Environmental > Terrestrial > Soil > Wetlands > Permafrost | place: Sweden: Stordalen... | reverse complement strand
CTGCTTCTGCTTCTTGGCCCCCTGCGGCGGACCACCCGCCTGCCCCTCCGTCAGGGCCCCGACGATCATGGTCTCGTCGGAATTGACCGTAAAGGCCGTCCCCCCCAGCGGAAGCTTGGCAAGCTGCCGCGAGGTCTTAGTCACGGGATCTAGGGCGCAGACGAAGCCGTTGTCGTTGTAGAAGATGTCACCGGTCCTCCGGCCGGTCTGAATCACCCGGCCGACAGGTCCATCGTGGACGTGCTCGATCTCGCCGGTTGCGATCGTCGCGAGGTCGATCCCGTTGCGGCTCGTCATGAGGAGTCTGCCGTCAAGCGTGTAGGCGTACTGGGTAAAGTAGAGGCTGCTGCTGCCGGGTTCGGTCGAGAGCTGGATGATCCGGTGGCCCGTGTCCGGATCGATCCACGACCGGGCGGGCTCCTGGGCCGGTGCGGAAAGGGCGAAGCCCGCGATGGCGGGCAGGAAGAAGAGGTGGTTTTTCATTGGGGCGTTGGCGGGGTTGCCTGGGCCTTGGCGATCTCCACGGCATAGACTTGGATCGGGCCGCGCATATTCGAACGGAAGACCAGCCACTTGCCATCGGGCGTAAAATTGCCGTTGGGCTCGATCGAATAGTCGTGCTCGGAGAGGTTGACCAGACGCTCGGCGGTGAACCGGCCGACCTGGATCATATGCTGTTGGTCCGCCGTTTCATCCGGCATGTCGGGAACCAGGGACGGCCGGAAAAGGAACATCCACTTGGCGTTTAAGGCCATGCCGAGTTCGTCCGTGCCAATGGGGTCCGAGCCATCGCCGGAGAAGAGCTTCCCGTCCGGCGTGGTGTTGTAATGCGTGGACCAATGGTCGGGCGGCAAATGATACCACAGGCGCCCGCCGTCCGTGACGTTGTAACCAGCGACCCAGTAGTCCTCCCCGAGGGGTTTCTGCAGGTCGTACCAGATCCACTGGCCGTCGTTGCTCCAGTATTCGTGGACGGCGATCTCCATCTTCTCTGTGCGCTGGTGAACCAGCATCGGCTGGGACTTGCCGTCGGCCCGGATGAGCCAGACCCGGTCGATCTCCCACTGGCGCCCTTCGTGGGCGTACATCAACAGGGAGGGATCCGTCGGAGAGAATTGCTCGTGGTCGATCCAGTCGGTACCGTGCAACAGCTCCTTGATTTCGCCCGTCTGGAGATTGATCGTAAATAGCGTGGTCGGCACGTGCTCGGCCAGGCGGCGGTCCATCATGGGGTGCTTGCCCAGGGATATATCGCCCAATTGGATGCCGTCGCCGGGCTTGTACGCAGGCCGGGAGCCCCGGGCGGCCGGTGCCTGGTCCTGTGTCTGGCCACTGGGCGCCTGACTTCGTCTCGTGCCGCTCGTTGCTGAGATGGTGCCGGCGGCCAGGGTCTCATCGCAGTTGATCGCGGCGATATTGCCATGTTCAGGCAGCTTGACCACCAGGCGCGACTGCTTGGTTGCCGGATCGAGGGCGTAGAGCGCCCCATCCTTCGTGTAAAAGATCGCGCCGGTCTTGCGGCCCGCCTGCAGGACGCGAGCGCCATGGCCCTGGTAGACGTGCTCGATCTCGCCCGTGGCCAGCGTGACCAGGTCGATGTTGCCCTGAGTCGCGATCATGACCATCTTGGTCCCGCCCGCGGTGAAACCGTACTGCGTGAAATAAAGACAGGCGCTGCCGGGCTCGGTGGAGAGCTGAACGACGCGGTGTCCCGTGTCCGGGTCGATCCAGGAGCGGGGAAACTGGATGACGCGGTGGCCCGACTGCGGATCGATCCATGACTGGACCGCTTCATCCGCGGCGTGCCCAGCCAGGGCGAAGGCGGCCAGCGCCAGCAGCAATTGGAGCATAATTTTCATGAGAAGTTGATTGACTGACAATGAAGCCTTTGTTCATGCGGCTTCATTGTCAGTCGATAAGATAGTCTTGTGGCGCGTGCGTGGGAAATCAGGGTTAGAAGCTAAAGCGCGCTGTCAGGGACCACTGCCGCGGCGGGATGATGCGCCAGGTGTACGGCGTGCCGTCGAGATTATACGCGATCGGCAGGATGTAGCCGTTCGAGGTCAGGTCCACGCAGTTGAGCTGAATCGTGGATTTGATCTTCCCGTTGTCCCACGGCAGCTTGAAGGCGTAGGAGATCCAGGCATCGACGTGGAGCTCCGCCGGGGTATAGATGGGCTTTGTGATATCGCTCGCCGCAACCTGACCCGAGGCATTCAGGAGAGACGCTTGCGTGGCGCCGTAGTAGCCTTCGATGGTCGAGCTCATCCAACGGAGGCCACCGCCAACCCCGAGATTCTTGAGCGGGCCGCTCACGAAACTGTAGTTCGTGAGAAAGTTCCAGGTATAGGGGGTTAATTCCGGAATGTCGTCGCCCTGCGCAGCCTCCTCGACCGCGATCGGGACTGTGACGATGCCATTGTAGTAATTGCTAACGGTCGTCGCACTGCCGCCAGGTCCCCCGATAGGGGAGGTGCCGTCGCCGTAGCCGTAGGAATTCCAGAAGTTGCCGAGGTAGGTGATCGCCGTGGATCCGCCTCCCACCCAATTCGTGTAAACGCCCGAGTACGCGGCGGGCGCACTGGCCGTCGTCCAAATCGGCATTCGAACGGCCTGGTAGGCTTTCGCCTGGGTGTCGACCGCGGAGAGTTGGGCCGCCTGCCGGGAACCGGTGAACTTCATCGTCCAGTTCGGAAGCGGGTTGTAGGTCAGCTCCAGATCGACGCCATCGGCGGCGTATGAATTCGTGGCCAGTGGGTTAAAGTAACCGCCGGTCAGGGGCGCCCCGCCAGTTCGGAGGACAGTTGTCACGAACCCCCCGCTATTTGCGAGGTAGTTGACATTCATTCCCGTGAGCTGGGCCATTGTCTGATACTGAGCCGAGGTCAAGGGGAAGGCTGCCTGATTGCCAAACTGCGTCGACGTCGGGTTTTCGCCGGATTCCAGCTCCACAACAGCCGTCGCCCAGTCTCTCATGTCGTTTTCATCGACGTAGAACTCTCGGTCGGTGAGCGTCTGCGATACGCCCGAGATGTTGTTCTGGTTGGTGCTCTTGAACCAGGTCATGCGCAGGTACAGTTTCTTGTCGGGCGTGGCGACTTCCAGACCATAGTCCTTTTCATTGCCCTGCGGCTTCCCAAGCGGATTTCCGAGGAGATCGGTATAGGAGGCGGTCGGAGGATTGAAATTGTCCGCCTTGTTGAACGTCATGCCGAGTGTCCGGAGAACGCCGGCAATGATATTGCCATTGTTGGCCGCCGCGTCGATCGCGGGCCAGTTTTCAAACGGCTTGACTACGAAGCCCTCGCTGTAGGTATTGCCGCCGATCTCTCCCTCGGTTTCCTGCGCCAATTGACTGGTGCCCGGCGCGTATACGCCTGCGTACGAGGTGGGATTCCAAGGGCCCAAATTGTACTTGAGAGCGGGGTTTTCAATACCGTTGGTCCACGAGACCAAGCCCACGTTATTGGCCGTGGCCGTCGGTACGCCGTTGATGATCGCGTTATAGATGGTCCCGGCGCCGCGATTCTTGACGACGTCGTCGTTGAGTCCGACCGAACCGATGATGCGGTCATTCCAAAAGAAGCTCTGCCAGTAATACGTTTTCTGGTCTTGGACGTTTTCGGTGATCTCGTAGCCGCTGTACGCAGGTGACCCCACGGTCAATCCGCTGTTCACCCACTGGCTTGTGTAGTAGTTGTAGGTGCTTACGGTGAAGCTCGTCGGCGCGCCATATCCCGGAGGGCCGAGAAGGGGCGCCCCAGCATTGGCTTGATTGCTTCCAGGCGCGCTCATGTATTCCCAGCGAATTGGGTTTCCGCCCTGGGTACTGCCCGATCCTTCTGTGACGTTCCAGTTTCCGGGAATCACGGGCTGATTGTTCAATTGATACAGCTCCGATGTATACGAGCCGTCGCCGCCGTTGATGACCGTGCGCAGAGCAATCGACTGCTGTATGTCGTCGTGCTGGGATGCTTCAGCCATGAACCGATGGTGCCCGAGCCATTGCAGCCAATTCGGGAGCTTGTCACGAAGGTCGATGGCGTATGTCAGCATCGCCCGGGAGTTTATATTGGTTTCCGGCTGGAAATCACCGTTGCCCTGGTAGTCGAAGATAAAGTCCGAGCCTGCGTATTGATTCGGCGCTCCGTTCAGCAGGAAGGAATTCGTGTCCACATAATACGCGCCCTGCGCGGGTGTGCCGTTGCTATGCTGATTGACGATGTCCTCCTCATTATCGTGGTATTCCTGCCGGAAGTAGGCGACGTCCAGATCCAACGAGCCCCACGTGCTGCTGGAGAAAATGTTCTGCTGGAAATCACCGTGATAGGTCCGTGCCTGGGACTGGGTGTAGTCCGGCGAGTCATAATTCGGACCGGTTTGCGCATTGTAGAGGGCCTGGTTGACGATTTCGGGCTGAAAGTAGGTCGAGTATCCGCCGTTTGCCACACCGTTGATATAGGTGACCGGAGTGCCGGGAGCGCCGACGCCCGGTTTGGGAAGCTGGGCAGACTCGGTTAAAAACTCCGACCGGACCATCGCCTGGGACGCGGTCAGCGGCGTCGTCGGCACCTGGGCCGGGATGAGGCCGCCGTAGTTGGATCCAAGGATTTGCTGCGGCTGGAAACCCCAGAGAAAATTGCCGGATTGACCGAAAGCATAGGTGACTTCGTTCGAAGCCGCGGTAATGCCGGGCTGAAAGTTGGGCGATGTGATGCTCGTCAATCCACCCGACCCCGTAGGATTGCCTGCGACATAATTCGGACTGGTCGTCGAACTTGTATAGGGCCCCAACACCTTGCCGGTGGCCAGGTCGGTGACCATGCCGGTGATTGGGTTCATCATCGGTTTGCCGGCGGCGAGCCACGGGGTGATCAAATCCTCGGGCAGCAATGTATTCTCGTCCCTCGCGTAATTGTTGTAGAATTCGGCGTACGCGGTGATCTTGGTCTTGTGCGACTTGAACGGGTCGATCGTAATCGTGGCATACTGGCGGCGCGTAAGGTCGGAGGAGGGCTTCCGCTGAAAACCCACCGAGTTGTACTCCTGGGCCAAATAGATCGCGACATGGTTCCGCATCAGCGGGATATTGAGGTCGGCGGTTTCGCGGAATCCGCCAAAACTGCTGCCCTGGAAGCTCACGTCCCCCGAAAGCTTGTCGAGCTGTGCCTCGGTGCTGCTGGCGTTGACAATGCCCGCCGCCGAGCCCGATCCGAACATCAGCGAGTTCGGACCGCGGTCGATTTCGATCGACTGCACGTTGTAGGTGTCAAAGGGAATCCGGTAAATGCCGAAGAAGTCGTCCACTTCGTTGTCGGGCACGCCCAGGCCGTTGACCCGGGTGCTCGCTGTATTGAGGCCGCCGATACTCCCGATGTTGTCGTTCGAACCCGCCAGAGAGTCGTCAATACGGGTGGACTCCGTGAATCCGGTTTCCGGCGTAAACGTGTGCGAGCCTTCCGTGCCCGCTTCGTACATCATGATGTCATTGATGTTCTGCGCATTCGTGTTCTCGAGCTGCTGCTTGTCGATGACCGTGACCGAAGAGGGAATGTCGCCTATATTATTGGCCAACCGAGTGCCGGTCGTCGTATTCGGGGTGAAGTACCCCTGCGCCTGCTGGGCGTTGACTTCGAACGGGCTCAGCGTGACCGTCTCGCTCTGAGCGGGTGCCGTCGGGGCGGTCGTAACCGGAGGCGTCTGGTTAGCCGGCGTCTGAGTTTGGTCCGGCGTTCCCGGCGGATTATTCGCCACCTGGCCGAAGACGGAGACGGGGATCAGTGCAGCGGCCAGCAGCACGGCAAAAGCCGGCCGAAATGCGGCGGATTCTCTTGTACGGGAGACACGGATTCGCTTCATGGGGTATCTGTGTTTGTTTGGTTTCGATCGAGCAAATAACGGCGAGAGGGATTGAAAGACGGATTCAATTCCGGAAAATGGGGGCAGGGGTAACCGATATGGCGCGTTTTACCGCTCCCGAAAAAGACGCATGCGGTGCTAAATGGATCTGTAATGCTGCGAGAGTATAATGATCTGTAATGCTGCGAGAGTTTGAACGGGTGCAGTTCGTTTTCGCTAATGGCTTCAAAAACCCGTCCCAACCTCGGGCATCATGGGAGAGGGTTCGACCCGGATCGGGTCCACCATCCTTTCGCGATGCGAAAGGATGCCGCGCCGCAGCCCAACGGGCGGAGGCGGGCTAAAGGCTGACACCGCAGTTCCAAAGGCTATTTTCAAACTCCTCGCATTTCCCAGAACGCTCCAGTAATCGTCCCCCCATGCCCAAGGCCACGGTCATCTCCCTCGTCAACATGAAAGGCGGCGATGTAAATGGAACGGGCCGGCCCGGCACTCGTTCGGCCATCGCGGGGATTCTCATCCTCAGTGCCGCCGCCATCGGTTTTCTGATTTGGCTACTCTACGTCCACCAGGCGCCTTCGCAGTTCGCCCTTCGCCTAAGATTCCTGCCCGCGCTCAACGCGGTGCTGAACGGGCTGAGCGCCAGCTCCCTCTGCCTCGGATTTTTCTTCGTGATGCGGCGCCGGCTCGACGCGCACCGCGTCTCGATGATCGCTGCCTTCGCCTTCTCCTCGCTGTTTCTGGTCAGCTACATCGTCAACCATGCCCTCCATGGCAACACGCTCTTTCCCCACGTCGGCGCCATCCGCACGGTGTACCTCGGCATTCTCTCGAGCCACATCATCCTGTCCGTCGTCGCCCTGCCGCTGGTGCTGACAACTTTCTTCTTCTCGCTCTCCGGCCGCTTCCCCCAGCACAAACGCATCGCGCGCTTCACCTTCCCCATCTGGCTGTATGTATCTGTCACCGGCGTGGTAGTGTATGCCCTGCTCAGTGCGTACGCATACTGACTGCGGGCCGATAGCGTATGCGACACCCATGATAAACCGCCCCGAACGCCAGCGATGGACAGCGAAAGTCTCGTGTGCCGCTGCGCGCGAGCAGCTCACGCCATTGGACCATGATCGGGTCCACCAACGATCGCGATGCGATCGTCGCCCGCCATAGGCCAACGGGCGAAGGCGGGTGGGCTCATCCCGGCCGCTTTCGGCCTTTCGACCGAACTTTGATTAGTTTGCTGTTAGCCGCCAGCCAGACTGCGTATCCCACCTCGTCCAGGTCATGCGCCGCTAGGGCGAGCGTCTGAATTGTTGCATCCACCTCGGAGGCGGTAAACTTATATCCGTTCAATTCGAGAAAAAGAACGGCGGTCGCGAAACCGATCCGTTTATTGCCATCCACGAAAGGATGATTGCGAACCAAGCCATAAGCATAAGCGGCGGCCAATTCCGTCAAGGTGGGAGAGCCGTAGGCAAATTGATTGACGGGACGGGATAAAGCGGATTCCAGCATCCCGTCGTCCCGGACGCCGGAAGCTCCGCCAAATTCAGACAGGAGGCGTTCATGGAGGGCGTGAACCACGTCCTGCAGAACCCAAACCGGCTCTTTCATTTCGCCAATTCGCGGAGTGTGTTTCGATACCGCCCGATGATTTCCTCAGCCGCCTTCATTTGTCGCCCGAAATCGGCATGATCGGCCGCGAGCCGAAAGCCGCCATCCGGGGCCTCCGTCAGGACCAAGTTATCGCCTTCCTGCGAGTTCAGCCGGGCCAGAGCCTCTTTCGGCAAAACGACCCCAACGGAATTTCCAACTTTGCGCAATTTGAGTTCGAGGACCATAATGAAAGTGGGTACGTACGTAATAACATCTCGATTATACGGCAGGTCAAGGTGAATTGATTGCCAACGGCGAAGGCGGGCTCTACCAATCTACATCAAAGAGTTAGCTCCCTTTGCCCAAATCGGCAGACTGAGGGGGATATCGCTTGGGCGGAAGCGGCTGCGAATCGGCGATGCGATCGTTGCCCGCCACAGCCCAACGGGCGAAATCAGCGTGTCTTGGTGAACTATTTCGACTCGGCGGCCGTGCCGGAAGCGCTTAGCGGGCCGGCCGTTGCCGGCCCGGTGGTGACCCGGCTTTGCGCGTTGCTGATGTTTTGCTGGGTCTGATTGATCTCGATTGGAAGCGGCGCCACGGCAGTGACGAAATACTTCGGCAACGCGATGAGCGCCGTGAGCATGCTGGGGCGAACCTGCTCGACGGTTTCGATCATGCCGTTGGAGAGCGTCACCGTGGTGCCGTCGGATACCAGAGGCCGGGTGAGCACGCGATAAACAAAATCATGCCGGGAATCGGGAAGCATGATGATTCGCGGAGCGATCGCGCCAATTCGGCGGGGCTGGGTTTCATCCCGGAATTGGGGATCGGCTGAAATCAACTCGCTCACTTGCAGCTCGAAGGGAATGGGAAGCCGGACGACGATGCCGCCTGCTTTGCCATCCGCCGCGACGCGCCATTTCCTATCCTCGGGAAAGTCATCCGGTACGTCGAAGCGCCGGGTTAACGTCGCCTGTATTGTCCCGTAGAACCGTGTTCCTTGTCCCTCCGGCGAGGCCAGACGCGCCACGGCTTCCGTACGGCCATCATCGCTCAGCACCACCTCGGTTGAGGCCGCCAGGCCGTTCGGGTTCGCCGCGGCCATTGCCTGTCCAGATTTCACCAAAGAGTCGGCCGTGTTGGAGGTAAAACCGCCCGCGTCGGTTCCCATCGCGACGCTCGAGGGCCCCAGCGTGAGTATGTTCGGTGCCGCTCCGACGAAGCTTCCAACCGAATTCACCGCCTGCCCGGTGTAGGTGGCGTTGGCGGATTGCAACAGGCCCGTGACAGGGTCGACGGCGACGATGGTGTGCTTGTCGGCGAGAATGCCATTGCTCCAGTCGATGGCAAAGCGGGCGTTTGGGTCTGCCTCGTAGACCACGGTGGGTGTTACGTCCCACGTCCGACTTACGGGATTCCAGGATAGCGCCACTACGACGTGGCTTTTCGGGAGGAAATAGAAAATCCCGTTTTTCGGAGCCGCCGAGGATTGGAACGCGTCGCGCGTGGAAGTGACAGCGGCGCACCCGCCCAGAAGCGCAGTCAGGGAAGGCATCCACATTTTCCTGAGAGTAAGAAGAAGCAAGCGCGGCATGGATCGCTCTGATATGGACCGCTGTTGCCAGCAAAGGTTGCTGGCGGCCACGGCGAAGGGGTCGGTCATCCGGCTCGCTTAAGACTTGGAACGCATGGCTTCCAATTGTTCCCAACGGGTAAAGGCGTCGGCATGCTCGCGCTCACAGGCTTCGAGGCGAGCCTTGGCCAAGGATGGAGCGGATGGCTCACCTTTGTATAAGACTGGATCGGCGAGCTTTGCCGTGAGTTCGGCCTGTTCCTGTTCGAGGCCTTCGATTCGGGCCGGCAGCGCGTCGAGCTCGCGCTGTTCTTTGTTGGTGAGCTTGCGGCGCGTTACGCGCGGCGCAACCGGGTCGCGGCGGGCTTCGGGATTGGAGACCGTCGGAGCCGGCTCCCCGGCCGGCGGCCGGGCCGGGGCGCGCTGGCGGAGCCAATCGGCGTAGCCGCCCACGTAGTCACCGATGCGGCCGTCTCCTTCGAAGACGAGGGTGCTGGTCACTACGTTGTCCAGGAACTCGCGATCGTGGCTCACGAGGAGAAGCGTGCCCTGGTATTCGACGAGCAAATCCTCAAGCAGATCGAGTGTTTCGGCGTCGAGATCATTGGTCGGCTCGTCCATAACAAGCACGTTGGCCGGCTTCGTGAAAAGCCGGGCCAGCAGCAGGCGATTGCGCTCGCCACCGGACAGGACGCCGGCGGGAGTGCGGGCACGGTCGGGCGCAAAGAGAAAGTCCTGCAGGTAGCTGATCACGTTGCGGGTGCGGCCGTCGATTGTTACGGTGGAATTGCCGTTGGCGATATTGTCGGCGACGGTCCTGGCATCGTCGATCTGCTCCCGGAGCTGGTCAAAATAGACCACCTCCAAATTCGTGCCATGGGTGATCGTGCCGGAGGTCGGAGCGATCTGGCCGAGGAGGAGCCTGAGCAGGGTAGTCTTCCCCACCCCGTTTGGCCCGATGATGCCGATTTTGTCCCCGCGGATAAGGAGCGTCGTGAAATCGCGCATCAGCAGCCGGCCGTCGGGCCAGGCGAAGGTTGTGTTTTTCACCTCGATCACCTTGACGCCTGACCGTTCGGCCTCGGCGAGCTCTAGGTTGACATTGCCCGTGCGTTCGCGCCGACCTCGGCGCTCGGCGCGCATTTGCATCAGCTGGTTGATGCGGCTCTGGGCGCGGGATCGCTGGGCCCGTACCCCGCGGCGGATCCAGGCTTCCTCCTGCGCAAGCTTCTTATCGAACAGGGCCTGCTGGCGCTCCTCGGCCTCGAGGACATCCTGCTTACGGGCAAGATACGTGTCATAATCGCAAGCCCAGCTCACCATCCGGCCGCGATCCAATTCGACGATGCGGGTGGCTAGCTTGCGCAAAAAGACACGGTCGTGGGTGACGAAGAAGAGGGAAACCTTGGCCTGAAGGAGAAACTCCTCCAGCCAGAGAATCGATTCGATATCGAGGTGGTTAGTCGGTTCGTCCAGAAGGAGAAGATCTGGCTGCCCAGCCAGGGCACGGGCCAGGAGCACGCGGCGTTTGAGACCTCCGGAAAGCGTGGAAAATGCGGCTTGGGGATCGAGCTGGAGCCGCTCCAGGAGATTCTCGATCCGTATCTCGCGTTCCCAGTCTTCCTCATGATGACCGGCCTGCCGAAAGCCCGTGGCAACCAGATCGTGAACAAGTCCCTGCACGTCGGTCGGCACTTCCTGCGGTAGACGAGAGTAAAATACGCCTGGCGGTCGGAAGACTTCGCCGGTGTCCGGCTCGATCTGGCCCGCGATGATGCGCATCAGCGTGGACTTGCCGGCCCCGTTGCGACCCACAAGGCACACGCGCTCGCCCGGATCGATCTGGAAATTGACCTTCTCCAGGATCGCCGGGCCGCCAAAGCTGAGGCTGACGTCAAGAAGGCTGAGCAGGGCCATAAGCAGTCCAAGGTGGATCGCCGAAGGGCTCGACGCAACGCTTTGAGCACACGTCATGGCTCTTGCCGGGTCGGGAGGTTGGATATGATAGTTGGCACCGATGGAAACAAAGGATCTCAATCCACCCCCGTCCGACGACCCCGACCGCTGTCCTTGCGGCAGCGGCAAATCGTTCTCCTCCTGCTGCCAAGCTATCCTCACAGGAAGCCGGCCGGCAGCCACGGCGGAGGAATTAATGAGGGCTCGGTTCACCGCGCACGCTCTCCACGACTTCGAGTTTCTGCATCGGACCTATAAGGGGACCGCGGCGCGTCCCTTCACCCGTGCGACCGAAATCGAAAAAACGCAATGGACCCGCCTCGCGATCCACAGCCACACGCCTGGTCGAACCGCCGACGTGGCCTATGTCGATTTTTCGGCCTACGGCGTAGAAAATGGCGCAGAGATAGTGTTACATGAGAAGGCTGAGTTCGTGCGGGAAAACGGGGCATGGATCTACGCCCGCGCGTTGCGAGAGGGCCCAGCTCCCATTAGGTCCACCGCTCCAAAGCCGGGCCGCAACGATCCCTGCCCCTGCGGCAGCGGAAAGAAATTCAAGCAATGCTGTTTGGGTAAGATTTAAGCCTTTGGCCCAACTCCGTGCCGCAAGTAAAGCTGTTCGACTTTCGTTCTTGCCCATGGAGTCCGCCGAAGGAACTGCAGGCTGGATTTGATGCTTGGGGCGTACCTAAAGCACCGGATATCGATGGCGTGCGCCATTTCCTCCCAACCGAGCCGCTCCACCAGCCGGGTGAGCATCGCCTCAAGCGTGATGCCATGGAGCGGATCGTTGGTGGAAGATCGAGGCGGATTCATGCTGGTAAGCGAAGGAGTGGGTAACACCCCATTGGCTCCGGACAAATTTGGGGTTACACTCCCTCGAGCAAAAAACAAAAAGGCGGTCCTTAACCGGGCTTTTGGCAGGCAACACAGACCGTGGGGACTCCGTTTCAATGACAATCGCCATATACAAAGATGAAATCAAGCACTGAGGACAAAGTGGAAGGAACCACCAAGGACATCGCAGGCACCTTCAAAGAAGCCGCCGCCAAGGCCACCGGAAACAATCAGCTGAAGGCCGAGGGCAAAGCGGAGCAGGCCGAAGGTCAAACCCAGAAAAAAATCGGCGAGATCAAAAAAGTGCTCGGAGCATGATCCCACTCCATTCCAAGAAAACATCCCCTCGGTTATAGCCGGCGCGGAACATTGCGCGCATTTTATTCCTGGCCCCCTTGCCATTATGAACAAAGCTATCTTGCTCGCGCTGCTCGTCGGCGGAGTGATCCTCATTATCTACGGCGTCAGTGCCTCCGATTCCACCGCCTCTGGCTTCTCCCGTTTTTTCACCGGAAATCCGACCGATAAAACCATGTGGCTGCTCATTGGCGGTGCCACCGCTTCTGTCGTTGGCGCGATTGGCTTATTCAGCGGATCGAAAGCGCCGTAGCACCGCGAAGGCGCGCTTAAATTCAGATGATCGGGGGTCCGGACCCGAGGCGCCTCAGCTCCCAGACGAATTGATACACCTCGCCATTCCTCCGTCTCCTTAGAAACATGGCCACGGCCCAAGGGAGCCCTTCGTAGGAACTTTTGAATTCGGTGCGCGAGATCCACTGAATGGGATCCAGCCTCCGAGCCACCCGGAGATCGGCTGCCCACACCATTTTTAAAAGCGATTGCTCGGAAAAGAAATGGATATGCGTTGTATCGAGCAATCCGACGGGCCGGTAGTCGAACCGATCGTGCAGCAGCTCGATCAATACCGAATTGTGCGCCAGATTGGGGACCGAAATCCAGATCGAGCCTTCCGGCCTGAGGAACTCGATCGCCTGCGTTAAGACGCGGTCTGGATGATACAAGTGCTCCAGGATGTCGGCGAAGATAATGTAATCGAAGCTACGCCGATTCTTGCGAAGATAGTTGTGCCACCCGTCCTTTTCCAAGTCCCCCAACTCATCGCCAACCAGGGTCGCGTCGCTTGCGTAAGGAGCGGCTGCCTGTCCGGCATCGCCGTCTTTTTCAACGATCGAAACGCGGCACCGGAGCTTTTCACTCAGATACTTGGTCATCCTCCCATGGGCGCAGGCGATCTCCAGAACGTCGGAATCGGAGCGAGTATACCTCAAGATCTGCGAAATCGAATTGTCGGACTTCATGTCCAGGGCGAAGTCGTATTTGCTCATGGAGGTCCTGACCCAAAAGAATGCCAGGGACACGGGGTCAAGCGACACTTTTTGCCTGGCGCGTCAATCCCTTCAATCCCTGGATGCGGTCGCTATGGAACCCGGCTTTAACCGAGCCGGTTCTTCCAGAATATCCAAGATGCCCTTGGCGCAAAACACCCGGTCACGCCGGCTTTCGCCGATCTGCTGCAGAATTCCACGGCGTTCCAACCGGCGAATTGCGTCCATGGCCGTGTTGTAGACCACGCCTAGCTTCCGCTCTGCATTTCTCGGTGTGACATACGGATTGGATCCGATCAGATCCAGCAACCGCGCCGGGGTTGCCGAGGAATCGGCAGTCGCTTGGATGCGCCATTTTTCCAGCAGGATGTTGATGCGCTCCGCCCGACTCGAGGCATCTTCCGATTGCCGAGCGACGCCGTTGAAGAAATAGTGCAGCCATCGCTCCCATTCACCGTGCTCAGTCACTCCCCGGATACGTTCGTAGTAATCCCCACGAGTCGCCTCAAAGAATGCGCTCAGATATAGCAGCGGCAACGGCAGGACCTCACGCTGACACAATAAGATGATGATGAGCAGCCGACCCACCCGTCCGTTTCCATCCAGGAAGGGATGGATTGCTTCAAACTGGTAATGCATGAGTGCGGCCTGAACCAGCGGCGGCAAAGTGTCTTCGTGCAAGAACTTTTCCCAGCCGGACAAATGGTCCATCATTTCATCATGGGGAGGAGGCACGTAGCTTGCTTGGGCAAGGGTGCAGCCCGGCTCTCCAATCCAATTTTGTGAGCGACGAAAGTCGCCAGGCGTGGCATGGTAT
>Ga0182024_10016532_pt1 | contig 13985 bp, 7 predicted proteins | sample P32metaG_FD_120480 | JGI IMG/M metagenome (GOLD analysis project Ga0182024, IMG submission 120480) | Permafrost microbial communities from Stordalen Mire, Sweden - P3-2 metaG (Illumina Assembly) | ecosystem: Environmental > Terrestrial > Soil > Wetlands > Permafrost | place: Sweden: Stordalen... | reverse complement strand
CGTATCCGACCCGGCGCAAACCCCCAGGCGATGGAAGCGCAAATGCAGGTGCAGCTGCGGCAATTTCTGCTCAGCCCATTGAGCAAAGTAGAGCCGCGCGACAAACCCCTGGTGGCCAAGCAGATGCTGCACTTCTCTCACGGGGGCAACGGCGTGCAGATGATGAGGGACGAGTATAAGGACGGGCTGCACCTGCTGATGTGGGTGTCCGGCTTTGTTTTGCTGATCGCCTGCGCGAACCTCGCTAACCTGATGTTGGTGCGTTCCGCAAACCGGCAGCAGCAAACGTCGGTGCGTTCGGCGCTGGGAGCCCCACGCATGGCGCTGGTCCGGCAAACCCTGACCGAAAGCATTGTGCTGGCCGTGCTGGGTGGGATTGCAGGAATCGTGGTGGCGTTCGCCGGGACCAGGGTCATTCTGTTTCTTGCGTTTCAAAAGGAGCCGGTGCCGATACCGGCTAGTCCTTCTCTGCCGGTGCTCGGGTTTGCCCTCCTGGTTTCCTTGCTGACGGGTGTTCTTTTTGGAGTTGGTCCCGCTTGGTTGACGTCCAAGGCAAATCCGGTCGAGGCGCTGCGCGGCGCGAATCGCTCGACGGCGAACCATGGGGGATGGGGACAGAAATCGCTGGTGGTGTTGCAGGCGGCTCTTTCCGTGGTGCTGCTCTGTGCTGCGGGTTTGCTGGCGCGTAGTTTGAGCAACATGCAGCACCAGGACTTTGGTTTTGTCACGGCGAATCGTTACATCCTGCATATCGACCCGCAGATGGCCGGTTACAAGCCAAACCAGCTGGAAGCGCTCTTTCGCCAACTGCACGCCAACCTGGCGGCGATTCCGGGTGTGAAGCAGGTGAGTTTTTCCATGTACAGCCCGATGGAAGGAGATAACTGGGGCGAGGGCGTGTTCATCGACGGCGAGCCGCCACCGCCACCCGGAACTCATGATCATGGGGCCTCATGGCTGCGCGCCAGCCCACATTACTTCGACACCATCGGGACGAAGATCGTAGAAGGCCGCGCCATGAACGAGCAGGACACGCCAACGACGCGCAATGTTGCAGTGGTGAATCGCTTCTTCGCGAAAAAGTACTTCAAGGATGGCCACGCGATCGGCAAGCACTTCAGCGACGATGTGAAGCATCCGGGGAATTTTGAAATCGTCGGTGTGACAGAAGACACGCACTATTGGGGACCCTCGGAGAAGATGCGCCCAATGTATTTTCTCGCGCAGGGGCAGACCGTTCATAGCGACGATCCGCGCTATCAGCAGTTTGAGGACCGGTCTCAATATCTGAACGCAATTGAAATTGAGACTACGGGCAACCTGCCTGGACTCGAGGCGCAGGTGCGTCGTGCCATTGCTCAGGTCAATGCGGATCTCGCAATCATCGATTTGAGAAGCTTTGCGGAACAGGTGAAGGCCAACTTTACCCAGCAGGCGATGATCGCCAAGTTGACATCGTTTTTCGGCGTGCTGGCACTGGTTCTGGCCTCCATCGGACTCTACGGCGTGACTGCATATTCGGTGGAACGGCGTACGAGCGAGATTGGTATCCGCATGGCGCTCGGGGCTGATCGCACGAGCGTGCTCGGGATGGTGCTGCGCGGAGCTTTCCTGCAGGTGGGCATCGGTTTGGCAATTGGTATTCCGGTGGCGATCCTGGCCGGACATGCGATGGCCAGCCAATTGTTTGGGGTAAAGCCCTATGATCCGGTTATTTTGTCGGTCACGCTGCTGGTGCTTTGCACGGCGGCGTTTTTTGCAGCGCTCTTGCCGGCGCGCATTGCCGCGGGGCTGGAACCGATGCGAGCTCTTCGAACGGAGTAGGCGAGGCTACTGCTGATGTGGTCTCGGGGTTTGTGCTGCTGATTGCATGTGCCAACCTTGCCAACCTAACGCTGGTGTGATCGGCGAAATGTCAGTGGCCATTTTGGTGGCCTTTCAGGATAATAAGCTACTGGCAGCGAACGATGTAATCTGACTGTGCCGGGGCTCTTCCTCGGCTATGCAGACGATGTCCTTTGTCGCCAGAAAACTGCCTCGCCAGGCTCGTCATCGCGGCGCAAGAATGTGTTGAGGTGCTTACGCCCAGGTTATCAGCATGAGAATCAGCGACAAGGCTAGAAATATCCCATCGCTTGACGGGATGCGAGCCATTTCGATTCTATTGGTGATCGCGGGTCATTCCACTCAGCACTTTGGACGGTGGATCAAGATTCCGGGACCCACGTATATACTCTTCGCTCACACTGGGGTCTCAGTTTTTTTCGTTATCAGCGGCTTTCTCATCACTAGTCTGCTGCTTAAGGAGTTAGATGAAGCTGGCACGATCAGCCTGAAGCGCTTTTATCTGCGTCGTGCGTTCAGGATCTTCCCTCCCTTTTATCTCTATTTGGGTATCATCTTCGTCCTCACGGTGGCGGGTATCTTCCAAGTGCCGTTGCGTGCCTTCTTTTTTGCAGCGACATACACCTCGAACTACTATTTCGGCGGGGGAGGTGCATTCGTAGGCCTGCAACACTTGTGGTCGCTGTGTGTCGAAGAGCAGTTCTACCTCCTTTGGCCAGCCGTTCTACTGCTCCTGGGGAAGCGAAGAGCCACTTATTGCGCGATATTTCTGATCTTCATCTCACCGTTGTCTCGTGTGCTGACCTACTTTGTTCTTGCACCGCAGCACCGAGCTATGGTTGATCGCATGTTCCACTCAAGCATAGACACAATTATGTTCGGATGCCTGATTGCGCTGCTCTGGCAGAGTAACCTTTTTGAGCGCACCCGGTGGATATGGGCGAGTGAGTGGTGTTTCGCCAGTGCCGTTTTCTTCCTGTTTTGTCTAGATCCATTGCTCGATCTACGATTCCAAGGGAGGTATGGCCTGACTGTGGGAATGACGCTAGAAGGCGTTAGCATATGCCTGGTCACCCTCTATGTGGTAACGCGACCAGGCACGTTTCCCGGCAGGTTGCTAAATACGTCTGCCTTGCGACACATTGGTGTGATCTCCTACAGTCTATATCTGTGGCAGAGCATACTTATCAGTGAAGACCTCGGCTATTTTCCTTTTAACCTTGCGGCAATCCTAGTTTGTGCCGAGTTATCGTATTGGGGTGTGGAGCGGCCGTCTTTGCGCGTACGCGACCGCTTGCGCGAGAGGGTGGCGGCGACTCGTGGGTGAGCTCGACATTTAAACCGATTGTCCATGAGGCGGAATATTGCCTTGCGGTGAGAAAACGCGGTGAAACCCAATGAGAGCAACAGCTAGCGCCATATAGCTGATCATCTCGGAGAATACCCTTATCTCGATAATGACGCCTACGAGCATCATTACCGCGAACCACGCCAGCAGAAAATAGATTTCCCTTTCCATAGCTGCGTTCTTCATCGACTTTCGACATAGGAGCATGAGCGGCAGCGTGAAACCAAATACGCTAAGCAGAACCGGCCACTGCTGCGGCTCGAGGATGGTTTTCAGATTGCCAGCCAGTTTGTAGTAGGGGGTCGCATTGGCTACGTCGGCTACGTTGTGTGCGAATGCATGACGAAGGTACACCTTGATCGCGATCCAAGTTACGGCCTGCGCCAAGATGTGGGCGAGCAATCCCACGGTCTGCATGCGCCCCTTGCTTTCCCGCCAGCGCCATATCAGCAGGAACAGGGTCGCCATGCAGATTGTTTCGCGGTTGAAAGTTCCCAGGATGAAGAATAGGTAGAAGAAGAGCATCCGCCCCGAGATTATGCAGTACAGGCAACCGCAGAAGAAGAATAGGCTGGGAAGATCGTAAGGAAGTAGGAAGTTGAGGCCGAAGACCAGTGGAAAATGGAAATAAGCCATATAAACAACAAGCAACGATGCCCAACGGCTGTAATTGCTGTCGCCTGTCAGGCACGAGAGAGACCCGCGGGTCAGTAGGACCGATCCAAATAGACTGACCCACGAAGTGGCGAAGATGATCAAGAAACGGGGATCTCGGATGGGCGCCGGCAGATGACCGCTGATGGTCGCGATATACGGTAACCTTAATCCTTCGCGTAGTATCCAAGCCATGAGCACGCGGTACTGATACGGCAATCGGGCGCTGCCCTGTATATATTTGTTGAGGTCGAGGAATGGCTGACAGTTCTGGACATACGCAAGACAAAAGTGAGTGCAAATCGCAAGCAGCAGCACCCACCATGCGACTTTGGCGTCAGCCCTCCGGCCCATTCTCTCCCCGATTTGTGCAGAATCCAAAAACATCGAACTTGCCTTTTCTATCGCACCCATCAATAGTGAACGCGAGGGAGTTCCCGGCTTTAAACGTACTTTCCCAAGGCTGCATCCCGCTGCAAAAAAGTGTGATCGTGTCTATGCCGATGGATCAGGTCGTACCCATGTGACTCTATGGCGCGGATCATTTTTCTGGTCTGCGCCTTGGTAGCATCTGGAAAAAAGTCGTGGAATTCTACGCAGATCTGTTTGATTGGACAATTGATGTCCGGGTTATCGGTTACGGCGCGCACTCGCGGTATTCTATAGCTGTTTCGGGTTCCGGCCTCCAATTATCCACTGGGCTTTGCCGGCTGTTGCCGTCATCGTCAACGGTTCTATCGCAGAGGGGCGTCCTGGCAAACCAGGCCGGATTGACCACGTCCCGCTGTTTCCGGGGTTGTTGGGAGTAGAGGGCAAGCAGAGGCGGCTTTAAGCAGAGGATCACAAAGGCTATCTGCGCAAATAAGCGGATTTGGTATTCTCGGGATAACCATTGAACTAGACCGGCGCGGGTTGATTACGACCGGGTTTTTTGGCAGCCATTGGAACCCATGCCTATCGCGCGCGAAACATCGTTTGGACGACGGCCTCGTCGAGCCCCATTGTGGCCAACCCTGGAGGCTTTTCTTTCCGATGCCGGCCTCTTCGTTCTGGGAGCTGCAGGGGCCTACAGTGTAAATCTGGTTGGTTCATTGCCCGGCGACGAAATTCTTCTCGCCCCGCTACTGCCTGTCTTACTGCTGACAAAGGGCCGTCGCGCCTTCAATTCGCAATACATGTGGTTTTATATTTTGATGGGAGCGTGGTTGTTCGGGACGATTGTAGCGGACTCCTACTTCGGGATCCCAGCGGTGAGCAGGATGAAAGGGGTCGCGAGGGTGGTGTTTTTCGCCCTTGATTTCATCGCATTAGCCATCTGTCTGAATAACCGGCCACGTAGGATGGTTGTTTTCGCTCTAAGTATCGTGGCCGTGATGCTCTTTATTGCGAGACAGTTCCGAGGCGAGTTCCTCACTCAGTGGAAGTTTGGCCTTGCTTCCTCAATATTGATTCTCTCCCTGTTAGCGTCTTCGTATTTCTATGCCCGGCGGAGGTACTGGATCTGCATTCTCATCTCGCTGGCTCTTGCCGCATCGAATTTCGTTTTTGCATTTCGCTCTCAGGTGGTGATTGTTCTGGTATCGGCTGCCCTTACGATTCCGCTTTTAGATCGACGTGGACCTAGTCTCGGTGGGCGGCGCGCTCGGGGACGGAACTCCCTAAAGGTTGTAGCGCTTCTCGCTTTGGCAGGCGGAGCAGTCTACTTGGCATCTCAGGCGATAAAGTTCGGTGTTGACCGCGGCTTTTTTGAGGAGGGCGTAGCTCAGAAATTTCAATCGCAATCTGAGGGGAAGCTCGGTGTGCTTTTTGGCGGGCGACCAGAAACGCTCGTGGCAATACAGGCGATTCGCGATAGCCCTATCCTCGGCCATGGGTCCTTCGCTATCGACCAAAGATACCTCTCTTTAAAGCAGGATATCCAATACGAGTATGGCTATACTGATACCGATAATCCGGAAGATATTGAGAATCCCACGATACCGACTCACTCCCATCTCACAATGGCTTGGGTCGAATCGGGGATATTTGGTGGTTTGCTTTGGATTTACGTTCTGGTGCTGACAGTCCGAGCAGTGTTTCGAATCAACCTTCTACGGCCGGCTCTTGCCCCGCTGTATTGTTATCTGCTGGTAAACTTCATATGGGATATCCTTTATTCTCCATTTGGCAATGTGAATCGGATCTGGGGAGCCTACCTCATCCTGATGAGTTATGGTTTATTGAACACTCCTGTTCGCGAAATCGTCCCCACGACGATGCAGAGACGCACGCCGTACTACCCACGACGCATTGTCATTAGACGCTACCTTGGCACTTGATGCGAATGGAGTTGCCACCAAGTAGCTTGCTCTCTGCGAATTCGCCGTACCGGTTCCGAGACCGCGTATTCAGATTTGGTAATTCGCATATCAGAGGGGGTTCGCAAGTTGATCGCCAGTGTGTGTGGCACGCCGATCAGGGGGGCTGTGAAAGCCCGGGACCTGCTAACGGCCCGACCCCGGCGAGTATAACGTTTCGGCGGCGAAGATGCTCAGTCGCTGTTGCGGGTGACGAATCCAGGCGTTGTGACAGAGGGCCTCAAACGTGAACGGTGCAGGAGGTAGATGTTTTTATTTGGCCGGCATTTGTCTGGTCGTCTTAGTTCTGGTGATGAGCCTGGTCACAATAGAACGACAGGCATCTTGGGAGGACGAAGTTTTCGCTATCTCGACGGCCTGGTCACTGGCTCGTTCACAGGCTCCGATTCTGAGCGTTTTGGCCCAGTATCCACACACTGGTTCTCCTATCCTATTCTATGGTCCGGTATCTTTTGAAGCAGCGGCATTGCTGATTCGAGCCTTTGGCTTATCGCCGACGATCTGGAGGCTCGCCTGTTTTGGCGGTGTTCTTCTCTGCCTTTTTGCCAGCTGCCAGCTGGTCAGGGTCGCTGGGGGTGACAGATGGGCGCAAGTGATTACGGCGCTGGTGATCGCACTTATCGAATCCGTAGGCAGCACGCTCCCCGGCCGATGGGATGCAGTGAGCTGTGGATTGTTTCTCAGTGGCCTATTGCTGTTCCTCGGTGCCATTGAGAGGGAGCGAAGGATTCTCTTTTGGCGGTCCGTTTTGGCGGGTGTCCTCATTGGTTTCGCGCTAGCTTCGACTCCAAGAGCGTTAACGCTGAGCTTAGCCGCGCTGGCCGCGCTGGTTTTAACGGGGCTTTGCTTTGCGAGGCTGCGGGGCCGGTTCATTCTGGGATCGGTGGGAACGGCCTTGACGGCTCTTTTGGTTCATACCCTTTTGCTCCTGCGTTGGGGGCAAACCACTGTGTCCTGGTACGGGTTTATCACGGGGGCTACGGCAGGCGACAGCATCAACGCGACGCCGCTAGCTGGGCGCGGCGTTTGGACACTCGATCTGGGACACCACAAGACGCTCGCGCTCCTCATTTTCGTATTGGTTATGATTTCCGCGTTCAACTTAGCCGCACGGAGTTCGCGCGTCAATAAAGAGAAGATTCCGATCAAAGTTTGCCTGACGGTCTTTGCATTCATCAATTCCTCTCTTATGTTGCTCTTGCTAGCTAACGCTCTCGGGCAGGCAGTATTTTGGTTGCCCCCGGTGATCGTCGCGACAATGTGCTGGCTCGACTTGGAGTCCAAAATTGGTCGAACGGGAGCCAGGATCGCAGTTTTTCTCACAGGAGCTTGTCTGTTGCTGCCGCTCTTGCAACAGGCCGAACAGCTGGCCGTCGTGTTGCTCACCTGGAACCAAAGGAGTACTACTGCACTGACGGCGTTTGTCAAGAGGACCATCCCTGTGGGATCGGTGGTGTATGGCCCCGTTGGGGGCTATTTCTATCCGGTGGAAATCTCAGGAGATCAATATCTTTACCCTTTTGAGCAAACCACTCCAGGCCTCTACTCAGAGCGCAGAGCATCAGCTGCCGCGAAGCTGGACGAGGAGATTTGTTCGCAGCGCGCCTATGCGATGTGGCCGAAGACGGATCCCGTGCATCACCCTCAGGAACAGACCATGCCTGAAGAAGTCCGCGAAAGATTGCAGGCGCCGCTGGGAGAATTCGATCAGCCAGCCCTCGCGCAATGGAAGAATGTCCTGCTCCAGCGGATGGGGGAGATCGGGGGAAAATATGGGTTCCCGGACGCCGTCATCTATTCCTTAAAAACTGAAGCTTGTGGGAAGGACGGTAGCAATCTTCGTTGAGAGTGCTCCGCGCTCCCTTGCCATCGAGTAGCGCTGAAATCCATTGCCGTGAGCTTCGTGCTGCGCGGGCGGCAATATGATTCGGTGAAAGGACAGCTGAGTCTGCAGTGACCTGAGGTGACACATGGACCACGGATCAAGAAAGCACATCGAGAGTCTGGACGGTCTTCGCGGCATAGCAATTCTTCTAGTGTTCTTCTTCCACTACCTGCCGCGCAACCCGCACAGCCCGCTTTCGTGGCTGGCAAGCATCGGCTGGTCAGGTGTCGATCTCTTCTTCGTACTCTCGGGTTTCTTAATTACCGGGATTCTGTACGACACGCGCGAATCGAGCAATTTCTTCAGGGTATTCTATGCCCGGAGGGCACTACGTCTCTTCCCACTGTACTTTTTTGCAGTCGGTATCGTGCTCCTGGTTGGAGCCTTGCTTCACACTGCGATGAGCTGGGTCGCCATCCCGTTCTATATCTACGGCGCAAACATCATGCTCACGGTCAAAGGCGGAGTTCCAAACTTCACTCCTTATTTTCAATGCATTCATTTTTGGTCGCTCGCCCTTGAAGAACAGTTCTATTCTTTGTGGCCAGTGGTGGTGTTTTTCGTGCGCAAACGGAAGTCATTGATGACGATTTGCGTAGGGGGAATGCTTGGCGCGTTAGTCTTCAGAATCATTTTCACCCGACTGCAGGCCTCCACATGGGTTCTCTATGCTCAGCTACCATCAAGAATGGATGCGTTGCTGGCGGGCGCATTTCTAGCGCTGGCGCTGCGAGGGCCGCAGCCGGATGGATGGCGCAGCCGGAGGAGACTCTATGTGCTGATGGGGGGTTGCCTCCTCATACTCTCTCTTCTGTTCATCAGGGCCAGATCTTTTTTCCTTAGTTCAGGGGAGATGACTTGCTGGGGCTATTCGATCTTTGCGGGTGCCTACATTAGCATTCTTGCACTTGCGTTGATACCCGGCACGGTTCCGAATCTTATATGCCGAGCTTCGGTGTTGCGTTTTTTCGGGCGATACAGTTACGGGCTTTACGTCTGGCACGATTTGCCTTCGCCCGTGTGCGTCACCTGGCAAGGTTGGTTTACGCGTAACATCCACCCCCTGGTCCTTGGACAGACAGTCTACGCCTTGGCTATGCTGGCGCTCTTCACGGGGGTGGCCGTCGGGAGCTATCATCTGCTGGAGCTTCGATTCCTTGAGCTGAAATCCCGTTTCAGGTACACCAAACCAATAAAGGAGACTCCCGATCAGCGACGGCTGAAAATGCATACCGGGGTGACGCCGGCTTCCCCTGAGTGAAGAAACAAGTGCTGCCGCCCTTTGTGACTGAGCTGCGTTATGCCCTCGACTATTGCATACAAACATCGGCAGGGAGCCGGATGCAAACAGCACGCTGGAAATCGCCCTTTCCGTCTACGGTGTATGTTTTGTCAACATTGCGACCATAGGTGCTTACTATGCGGTTTCCTGTTCAACCAGTATCATGATCCTGCTGGTGCATGGTGAAAGAGCCCGCCATCGTAGACGAACAGGGACCGTCGACCGCTCTCGATAGAGCTGCTTCGAGCCACATTTTGGACGGTGCGTCTCAGGTCAAACTGAGCCGCGGTGGTTCGATTTTTCTGGACGCACTACGCTTCTGCGCAGCCTTTACGGTATTGCTTAGTCATTTCAGCCACCCCGCCATTTCTTCTGGCATTCCCAATTTTGTGAGAGCTGGTCATCTCGCGGTCGCCGTTTTCTTTGTGCTCTCAGGTTTCGTAATCCGATACGTGACGGTGACCCGGGAGACGGGGGCAGAGCAGTATCTAATCGATCGCGTTTCCCGAATCTATTCGGTGGTAGCTCCGGCGCTCGTTATTACAGTCCTTTGCGAGTACCTCGCGAGCTTCTTCCCACACTATTATGCCATTGTTGGCCACCCGGTCTTGTGGCGCCACGTCCCCTTTCAGATCGCCGCCAATCTTACTTTCCAGGCACAAGATTGGGGTTACGAAATCAGGCCGCTCTCGAATGCTCCCTTTTGGTCCCTCAGCTTCGAGTGTTTCTATTACGCGATCTACGGGCTGGTGTTCTATCGCGTTCGTGGCCGTAAGTTCCTGTGCCTCTTGTTATTGCTGGTCGCGGGACCGTCCATCTCGCTCCTGCTCCTGGTGTGGCTCATGGGCTGTTTCGCCTTCGATGGATACGTGAAGTTAAGGAGAAGCCAAGGCGGAGTTTATATCAGCTCTTGTATTTTTGCCGGGATGCTGCTTGTGCTGTTTTTCGCAAGAGTAAGAATTCGCGAGTTACTCCTGGCTGTTGATGAAACGCGTCGCACTGCGTGGCTGTCCCACCTACTGACCGCGATACCTCACCATGAAGTCTTGCTTCTAGACGGACGCGTGCCATGGCTGACCTACGCGACCCCGAGTTTTTTTGTCGTGGGATTAGCGACTTCCGCCTTCAGTGTTTGGTCCCTGCTCTTGATCGATCATCTACGGATGGATGTAGGAGCACTGGTTACAAGGTGGGTCAGACTTGTGGCAGATAGCACCTTCGCTCTGTACCTACTCCACCTCCCGTTCCTGATCCTGGTTGCATCTATAGTCGGGAAGCCGATACATGCGCGATGGTTTTCGGCAATCATCTTGTGTCTCATTGTTTGTAGTTGTGTTCTGGTCTCCATTCCCTTGGACGGCCTGAAACGAAACTTGAGAGCGAGAATGGAAAGATCAAGATAAGACTTCTCCGTGCTTTGTCGATGTTTAGGGCGCCGGGATCAGGTCGGTTGAGCATCACTCACATGGGAGGAGGTGAATTGTCCTGTATCAGAAAACCCGGCGTGACGAATGTTGGCTGCCAGTAGGCCTGATTTTGCTCTATCACACTGGCACTGATTCCATTGACGCCGTCCGTGTTGTAGATGGCATTCACAGAGGACACGGTATTTTGTCGAATCATTAGACCTGAAACCAAACACCCAGGAAAATCCTGGATGCCGATGCCCCAAATGTAGGGGTTCGTGTCTCGAGCAATCATTGTGCCCAATCCCACTGCGAGCGTGTTGCGAAGGACATCGGTGTTGATCACCGGGCCAAATGCTGCCGGGCCACCGTAGGGGCCAAAGGCGGAAATCAGAATTCCTTGACCGGAGTTTATAAGAACATTGTCTTCGATGACACCTTCGAGAGCATCACCTAAGACAATGGACGCCCCAAGTGTGTCAGTTAGGGTGTTGTGCGCGATCGTCATATTCAATTCATACTGAAAGATTCCCACCACGGATGTTGTGTCAGGCAAGACCTTCCATGGACTCGATAGGCCGATTGTTCGGCCGCTGTAGCTTTTGAGAATGGAGTACTGACCAACCCCTGTGCCGAAAACGATTGCTATCACTGCTGCCTGCGGGTTTGTCGTGCCCATCCAATTCCATGCGGGATCGTCCGCTAGAGTGACCGTGCTCGCCGTGCTGGAGGCGATAGGACCGAAATAGGAGCCACCATCCCCATCGTTGGTAATGACTTGCTGATCGTTCGAGCCCATGTTCTGAAAAGTGTTGTAGCCGATGTAGATATCTCGAGAGAGTGCAGATTGCCCGAACTGACTGTTACCGCGGCTTATGCTGAGGCCGGAGCCGCCTGAGTGGCCCCCATTTCCCTGTCCTGGCTGATTTTGGGAGTCGATCAGGTTGCCTTCCAAAATCACGTTTTGTGTATCGCTGATGCCCATACCAGTCCAATTGTTCAGAACCATATGATTGCCGGAGACTATCCCTCCATCTCCGTAGTTAACGTCGAAAACCTGATTGGAGTTAGAGAGGAAGTAAGAGTTGTAGACCTGGATATCAGGACCTGCTACGGCGAACATAGATTCGGCACCGTTCGACGCATCGGAAGTTGAACTAAAGCTGAGGTTATTGAAGAACAGATGACCGGAAGTCAGCGGGTTGCCTGTTGCGGTACCGGAACTTAGCAGCAGATCCGGGTTTGCGGGAGCCTCCAAGGCCAGATCTGTAAGGCCAAAAAACTGAGGCACGTTGAACCATGCGGCGGGTGGTAAGGCTTTGGGCTGTCCCACGAATTTAGTCATGGTGGGCGAAGATCCGCTAAGGACTTCATAAGGATGTGCCGTAATTTCCCCGGTCAGAATGAACGTTCCCGCCGGGATATTGAAGTAGGCTATCTCGCTTGAGCCGACAGGGGCGTTCACGTCAAGGCATGTTTGAAGATACTTGGTATTGTCAGTAACGCCGTCGCCGGTCAAGTGAGGACAAGTGACCGTACGCACGGACATTGACGATGACGAATGGACCGTGATTTGAGCCGCGGGACTTGACACGGCACTCCATGGAGAGGTTCCAATCCAGACGTTGTATGTGCCCGCGGGAAGATCGCTGGGAACTGGAGCGGCGATAGAGTTAGTGTCCATCTTGGATGGCTGGAGCAAGTAGGGAACACCGGTTGATGATTGCAAGACAACCTGATTAGACGACACGAAATTCTTGCCGAATAGTCTTAGTATGCCGCCCTGCTCGACACCGCAGTCATAAACCTGGTGCTGCAAAGCAGTCGCTGAATCTGTTGTGGAAGGCACGCCAATTGCCCAGTTCAGGGCGGGTACGTTGGCTAGCCCAAGAATTGGTGGAGCCGAAGGATCGTCTATCTCAAATCCATAAACCCCTGCTGAAAAGGTCGAAGGAATGATGAATGACAGCCCAGTCGTACCCTGCTGCGTAGTGGGGACGACAGTGCTACTTCCGCGAGCTAACGTTTGCCAGTCCGTGGTTCCCGCCGGAATGAGAGCGATACGCGCGGTCTTCGTTGCATCTGTGAAGGCGCCTGTCAGCAGGATCGATTGCCCGGGTGCATTTTCTCGAGAGGTCCAAAAGACAGCATTCGACTTGTAGATTGGGGTTCCAACAACCGGTGCCGTGTTATCTACGGTCGTGTAAACCGGGTTGGTCCCTACACCCCAATCTCCGCTAGAGACTCCCGTATTCGGATTTGTGCACCCGGTGAGCGCCTCTAGAGCGCCGGGAGCTGGGATGGTTTGCCCACCGGCTGGTCCGCCGTTTCCTGAGGATCCACTTCCCCCCGTACTAGCCGTGCCCTGGCTAGGACCAGATCCCGACGCGGAGTTGACAGTCTGACCGCATCCCACGAGAACCAGAGGTATCGCGAACACCAGGAGACTTGCGGAAATTGCCAGAATGTTTTGGCATGGAGTTACCGTCCCGTGTCCATTCATGGCACGTGGGGTCGATCGTTCTAGTAACTTCATTGCGACGCACCGTTCCATTCCGGATCAGTAACAGTGCGTTTATCGACATTTACGTGAGGAAAGTGAGAGGCGGCCTATGCCTTTCGTTGCGGCGGACAGTCGAATGCAGATATGGACTCGGAAGGCCCGAACGGGTCCGGATGTGAATGCGGCGTAATTTTGTTGTGCCTGAGATACGAACAACGATCTCCACCTAAGCTTGCACGCCGCGACGGCGGCTTTTGCTTGAGGCTATGACTGGTTCTGGAGCCTGCTTCAGCGACCAGTTCGCGTCCTTCAGCCCGCTCCGTAACTCTGGGCGCGCGATCTGTTTTATTCAGGAGGAGCTTTGCTTAGCCAGAATTGCGCAGCGCATTTACCGGGCAGCATCTCAGAAAATATGGGACACCTTACCGATAGAATCGATCTCAGGGGGTGCAATGGAATACGTCAATCTTGGCTCGACCGGCCTTAAAGTTTCCCGAATCTGCCTAGGGACCATGACCTACGGCTCGAAGAAGTGGCGCGAGTGGGTGCTGGAGGACGCGGAGGCGCGGCCGTTTTACCGCCGCGCGATAGAAGCGGGGATCAACTTTTTTGACACCGCAGATATTTATTCGCTCGGGGTCAGCGAAGAGATCACCGGGCGCGCGCTCAAGGAGTACGGCCCGTCGCGGGACAAACTGGTGATCG
>Ga0182024_10016531_pt1 | contig 13986 bp, 15 predicted proteins | sample P32metaG_FD_120480 | JGI IMG/M metagenome (GOLD analysis project Ga0182024, IMG submission 120480) | Permafrost microbial communities from Stordalen Mire, Sweden - P3-2 metaG (Illumina Assembly) | ecosystem: Environmental > Terrestrial > Soil > Wetlands > Permafrost | place: Sweden: Stordalen... | reverse complement strand
AATCGCGATTCACTGTCGTCTGCTGCTCGGAGATCCATATCAACCTCCATCGGCTGATGTCTGAATCTCTCCCCTTACCAGAGTCGGGTCGCGCCTCGCATGCGACTTTCTGACTCAGTAAGATTAATTGTCAGCAATTTGTCAGCTAAACTCCCCTAAGGGACTTCCCGGAATTGTCGGCTTTGCCTTGCACCATATTATTCGTGCATGAGCCGCGTTTTGCCGAAGTTTCGAGAACTGCCCGACGATTGTACCTGCCTGGGCGAAGGCCCGGTACCTGTCAGCCGGGTGCCGGGCCTCGGCGCAATGCGCGAGTTGATCACCTATCAATGTCCCGCTTGCGGCCATATTGAAACACTCGAAAAGCGGCCAAATACTCCGCCAGCCATAAGCGAGCAGTGAAGGCGATATTGGGGGGCACTGAACCTAGTGCGGATTCATAAGACCTTGCGCATCACGCCTGCCATGGCGGCAAACGTCACAGATCGGCTAAGCGACATCACGCAAGGGTGTCCAATTTACGGAGTACGCTTTCGATGGCCAATTGAACGCGCCTCGAAATGTGGTAACCGTTGTGTTGATGCTTATACATTGAAAATATATTTGTCAGGGCATCCTGTATGAACGTTCTCTCGGCCATCTCGCCTGGGCTAAAAGTCCTGTTTGAGCGCGTGGGCAAGCCTGAGATCGTCAACCGGCCCGAGTTGTTTCGGTCCGGTGGGGCGGGGGCAGTCGTCGCCTGCAATCACGTGGGCTGGGCGGACAGCCTATGGATGGCCTATGCCGTATACCCAAGACAGCTACGCTATATGTCAAAAGGGGAACTGTTCAATTCAACGCTATCGCGTTGGGTCTTGACGCACGGCGGTTCCCTTCCAATTGACCGCGCCAACCCGTCGCCAAGTTCGATTAAGACCGCGATCGACATGCTGCAGCATGGCGAAATCATCCTGATCTTCCCGAGCGGCACGCGAAGCGAGGAAAATATCGCCTTTAAGCGCGGCGCCGCGACCATCGCGCTTCATGCCCGGGTTCCACTTGTGCCCGCCTTCTTTCAAGGCCCAAAGCAGGTGCAAGTCACGCATCTCCTGCACCGACCTCCCATCCGGGTGACATTCGGGTCACCGATCCCAACAGCGGCTCTGCCTTTTGGGAAGGCAACGACGATTGACCTCACGCGTCAGCTTCAAGAAGCAATCGGCGAATTGCGATCGATCGCGGACACTAACCTATCCGCCGCCTAGCCTTAGGCACCAAGTCTGCTTTTGATGCTATGGACGGCTCCTCCACCGGCACGTGAGTGCCATGAAAGTGGGTGCTGTTAAGGCCCCCATTGTTCAGAGGAGCCCAGCATGCAATCGATCACGACTATCGGTCTCGATATCGCCAAGTCGGTATACCAGGTCCACGGGATTGATACGCAAGGCAACGTCATCGTCCGCCGGCAGGTAATGCCAGACCCGTCCTGTTCCAAGTACGGGCGTCCAAAATAGCCGAGGTTACCTCGCGGCAGCTCGTGACACGCATGACCCGCTACGCCGCTGACGCCGCGCCGGAGCGTCACGCCGCCATGCTGAATTGTGCCGTCAGAATAATAAAGCTTGGGACCTGTCGCTGCGACCTCAGGCAATGACATACGCGCAACGAGGTGGTCGAGCCAATCTGCGCCACAATGCCGCGGCGTTCTCCGCGAGGATGACCGGCGCCCTCTCAATGGAAACTTTTGGCTCCGGCAATCAGGCGCGCCCTGGCGGGATCTGTCGGACAGCCCCTGTCCTACGACAATTGAGCTAAGTGGGAGACTGGGTGATGACGGTATGAGATAGGCGGCGTATCGAGGCGGGTGTCGAGCCTGCCAGAACCTCTCAAGGAAAGCGATACGCCATGGAAGAGAATAGCAGCGTTGTCTAGTTTCGTCAGCCTGACGAGATCAATGATCCCCTGACCAGCATCTTGCGTTTGGGTGCCCGGCAGCTTCTCACGCAAGCGGTCGGGATGGAGGCCGAGGCGTTCCTCGTCGACAAAGATACCATGGCGCTTTTAGCGCGAAAACAATTGAGTTGCAATAAGAAATAACACACCCAAACCGACGCGATGAACCATAAAGACGTCAACTATCGCGCTCTTGACCTTGCCACGCACCATCATGCCCTCTGATGGGTCCGCAGGTGAGACCCACCCAACAGAAATCAAAGGTATCCCCGCTACGGTCAATAAACGCTATTGAGATCAATTGAATGCACACATTCGAGGCGCGACCAAGCCTCACCACCTGCTTCACGCACTTGCCGCGTGGCGAACCTAATGCTTTTATCCAATCTTTCGGCCGCTAGGCACCTACAAAGTTGGGCGAGGAGTAGAGCAAGATGAGTGTGCATCTCTCACGGGTCGTTTTGGCGGCGGTTGCCGCATTGTTGTTCGTTGGCGCGCCGGCTCAATCAGCCAGTTGGCTCGAAATGAATTTTTGGTTGTCGGGGCCGCGGTACGACAATGTCGTCCCGCCTTGCGAGGCGGGGCTTAGCAAGATCGCAGACGGTTTTGCAACCAAGGAGGGCCGGTTTTGGAATTCGGACCTGCACATTCTCGGGTTTGAGCGCGTCCATGAGATTGCCTTCGATCCTTGGGCAGCGAGCACAATCCCACGCCGTTTCTGTAGCGCCGTCGCGCTGGTAAGTGACGGTCACAAGCATGCGGTGCGCTACTGGATTGGCGAGGACACCGGTTTTATCGGTGCGAGCTGGGGTGTCGAATGGTGCGTGGTCGGCCTCGACCGTAACTGGGCTTATAATCCGCGATGCAAAATGGCGGGGCCATGAGTATAGGCACTACTTTGGCACGGTCATTCACGCGGCGGCTCGGTGCCGATCCATCTTCGGCGGTGTGGGCACCGCTGAGGTGGTAATTGACCGATGATCTCGACTATGGCGTAACGCACGGCCGGTAAGCTTGGTTGAGGCGGTGGTCCGTTGATTTTTTTCCCGCAGCATCATAGCCAATAATCATGAGGCGTCCAACACGCGAAACGTTGTGAGTTAGAGTGGGGAGTCTTTCCTTAATTTAGGACCCTAATTACATCCCCCGAGTTCCGAACGGATTTCGTTAACTGCGATATCTCTGCAGCCCGGCAGGCCTCTGGGGCAGGTTTGCCTGCGCCATCGACACTTCAATCTGGCGAAGCAACGTCACATCTGCTCCGCGCTGAACCTCTTCTTCGGCATGACTGGCTCTTTTCCAAGCTATTCTCTCACAACGCTTGGCTTAAAAAAGCCAGGTCAGGTCACGACCGCGGGTCGGTTGAAAACGTTCCAGGCATGTTTAGCAATGTTACGCCAATAATGCTTGGTTTTCTCATCGCATGCTTCCCAAGCCCACCCCTTTCTACCAATCGTATTGGTAAAGGCGAGGGCTGCGGCGAACATCATTGCTGCTACTTCCTCGATCTGCTGATCATTAGCCATGAACGGGCCTCGTAGAATTCAACCTGCCGTATTTTTCAAAGTCTACAAGCGACTTGCAACATCGGCCGCCAATGCTGACGGCGTGAGACCTTCAGCCAGGGCAGGAACTGAACTGGCTAAGTGAGATTATTTGGCGAATCCCTCCGCCCAACCCAGCTCGACAGCAGAGAATCACAGCTTCAGATTCGAAGGAATCGCCAAACCGAATTTGCGAAGAACCAGCCGTCACCGCCCCAAACTGGCAGTCCAGATTACTTCATCACACCCAATCAATCCGCCCGCTTAATGACTTCGAAATTCTTCAGGGCCGACTAATCATGATGCGATTAGCATCCGCGGCAAATGCCTTGGATTGCCTGCTTTAACTGTTTCTCCTTGAATTCGTCCTCGGCCTGCTCCTTTTTCCATTCCGGCGACCCGACGTTCGGCGTGGTCTTGGATTCACGTCTATCGTCAAGGCCCGGAACTGTCTCAACAGGATTCTGCTTCAAGGCTGGGGACCTTGACGTCGAGATTTTCGTTTTCGATTTCACCTTTGCAGGGTGAGTGACCGCGATTTGAGCCATTGTAGCCGTTCCCTCCGTTTGATACGGCGAAACAGCAGTACTAAAACCGCTCAACAGAGCGGCGAAGATTAAGAGCACTGGGACGCGCGAAATGGCCATTCTGTATTTCCTTCGATTATTATACTACGATGGTTTCGCTGCGACGACTAGTAGATCGAAGCTGGGATTTAAATCAAGGAAGGGAATTTCCGCAGGTCTAGACCTATACGCGCCTGACGGATGCGAACCGCAATTCCCGACAATCTCAAAGTGCTTAGATCGATATGATTTTTGCGACGCTATTGGAATCAAGGAGCGATGCCAACAGCTATCGACCTTAAAGAGATGCAGCGAGATTGCCAGGCGCCTCATAAGGGTCGACATTGGCGGTGCAAACGAAGCGGCGCAGGTAAGTTATAGTTCTCGCAATCTTGCTGCTACCACGCTACCTACGGCCTTTGGACTGTGGTGCTGTTGAATATAGGTTTGTCCTCGTAAGGCTTTACTGCGCACTTCGTTTGTCCTGCTTGCGACAGTGCGCATCATTTCCGCGGCGATTCGTAAATCCGGTTTGGCCCAAGAATTTCCTGCGCTATGAGGGTATTCTCCTTGCTTGACCGCGCATATTTGGTGGGGCACGGGAAAGCCCGTTTCCTCCGTCAAAAAGTCCGCGTTGCCAGAATACGCTGTTCCAATCACGGGTTTGCCGAGGAACATAGCCTCAGCCATTCCTAAACCAAAACCTTCTGATCGATGTAATGATACAAAACAATCAACGCTGGACATCAAAGTGAGAATATCGGCCCGCTGCCAATCGCCCTGCAATATAGTAATGCGCCGATCTCGTTTAGCAGTAGCTTCAAGTTCTAAAGCTATTTTTTGAAACGGAGTCCGCGAGCCACTCATTTTAAATATCAATCCAACATCATCTCGTCCATCGCCGAACGCGATTGCAAAAGCGCTTGCTACTCCTAATGGATTTTTTCGTTCCATAAAGGAGTTGCGATCAAAAGAAAATAGAAAATAAAACTTTGTCGGGTCGAGCCCGAACTTTGCGCGACTTGGTACTATTTCTACACCTGAACCCACACATGGGGGCATGATCAGGATATGTTTCGAAAATATTTGCCGAAATGAGTCTGCGACAAAGCGATTTGGGACCCACAGTTCGTCGAAAAAATCGAGGTCCGAGCGCCATGATTCTGGCGCATGCTGAAGCTCCCAGAAAGTACTCAGAATATTGTAGCTCTTTTCGGTGTGGCGTCTTCCAATAATTTTACGGGCGTTTTTAGTCTGATCGGGTGCCATGCAAAAAATATTTATGGAATGAATTTCCTCTACATCATAAAATCGCGCCCAAAGCGCTTCACTCCGAATTCGACCCGTGTAAGCGTTATAGGGGTAGATTGAAAATGGCATCCCGGCAGCTTCGAGCGCAGCCGCTAACCCTCGCGCGTATTCTCCGAGACCAAGGCATGTTTCGAAATATCCGATCAGCAGGGGAGTTCCTACCACATAGTCACGCGTTTTTTGACCACCTTTCGATCTGTAAGGTTGTATGAGTTTGCGATGAGCTGCTAATTCTTTTGCAAAGATTATCGATCGAGCCATCGCCGTAATCGTTGGAAAGCGCTTAGTGTTAGCTTTCAGTGTTTCAATTAAATTAAACATGGTTGTTTTTTATGACCTGTGACCTGGTCGAGATTTTTCGGGCCAAGCGGTCGTGTTAGGCCAAGCGGTGGCAACTCTCGGTTGCGACCCACCGGCGGCCTTTGCTTGCCGCGGAATTTCCGACAAAAATGGCAATAGCAGAACGTTATCCGCGACGGGAAGCCTCACGGGGCCGGTGATATCCATATCTCCTGTGATCTGACGGCTTTTTTTGAACCAGCGGGATAGATAGTACTGCATTGAGCAATCATGCAATTAGGTGCTGACCTGACGGATTTTTTGTACCAGCGCGGTTGAGAGACTATTGCATTTGCATGGCCTGATCTAGCGGTGTCAGGAACGGGTTCATTGTCTGTGGCGCAGGCGATCGATAGGCGCGCACGCGGAGCGGTATACACACGACATCGCTATGATGCGCCAGCGCTGGGGGTCCGTCCTCGACAGCGACCCCTTTTATAATCGCAATCCATCGCGTAAACACGAATACAAACTTGCGTTTCCTCCGGGAATTCCGGTCTCGGACAATTTGTATCCGCCGGCAGGCGTGACTCGTTGGGGATTGAACGAAGCCGCTAAAGCGGCGTAACGGCGAGGTCGTGCGAAGAGCCTCCTGCCTGAGATGATGTGGGTGTTGCAGCCCACCACTCAGCCAGGAGGTTAGCCGACGCGCACGCATCCCTTCTTCGTTTCCGGCCCGCGGCCAGGCGGACGAGCGTCGCGACCTTGAACAATCCCCATTTGGGCTATCGCAAACTCTCGGCTCGGCCAACAGCAACGTTCACCTGGCCATCGATTGACCTAAAGCGCGAAACGGGTTGGGATGTCCATCCCCGGTGCTATGCGGCGCTCTTGAGCACACCATGCTCCATCTCCACCCTGCGGTTGCAGAACTCGGAGATCAGTGTTTCCGAATGACTGGCGAGGATGACGATCGGAGTGCGGTCGAAAAGGTTCTCGATCCGCTGCTGCGCCTTCTTCTGGAACGCCGCGTCGCCGGCGCCGATGCCCTCGTCGATCAGCAGAATATCGTTGTGCGCGGCGGTCGAAACCGCAAAGGCCAGCCGTGCGGACATGCCGGTGGAATAGGTGCGCATCGGCAGCTCCAGGAAATCACCGAGCTCAGAAAATTCCGCGATATCGTCAAGCTTGGACGCGATCTCGCGCCGGCCCATCCCCATCATGTAGCCGCGCAGATATATGTTCTCGATGCCGGTCGATTCCGGGTCCATCCCAGCGGTGGAGTCGAGTAGCGCGCCGACCTGCCCCTCGATGGCGATCGCACCGCCGTTCGGCTTGTAGATGCCGGCGAGCACACGCAGAAGTGTCGTCTTGCCCGAGCCGTTATGGCCGACCAGGCCGACGCGGTCTCCATCATTGATCTCAAGATTGAGGCCATCGATGGCGCGAACGGTTATGACATCGTGAGCACCCGACATGACGCGGCCGCCAGTCGCCTGGGCCAAAATTTTATTTTTGAGCGAGCGCGCGTTGGCGCCAAAAATCGCGAATTCGACCGTCAGGTTCTCGATGGAAATATGCGCCATTCGGCTCACACCCAATATGCGATACGGGCATGGGCCCGGCGATAAAGCCACGCGGTGAAGCCGAGCCCGACGAGCGCCATGCCGATGCAGAGGACCCAACTCATCGTCGGCACCGCCGAGCCAAGCAACGGGGCGCGGACGATCTCGATGAGGTGATAGAACGGGTTCAACGCCACGAAGGCCGGTCGGCTCGGCAGGTTTTCGGGCGACCAGAAGATCGGGGTCAAGAAAAAGACGACCTGGATAACGTTGGCGATCACTTGTGGTACATCCCGATATCGGGTGGACAGTACCCCGACCGCCAGCGATATCCACGCGACATTGATCAGGAACAAAATGAAACCGGGGATAAACATCAGAGTATCCCATCCGAGCATCAATTCGAACCAGAGTGCCATGACGACATAGATCGCCATGTTGAAACCCCAGATCACGATATTACGCGCCATCATTCGGTAAAAATGGACGCTGAGCGGTAGGGGGAGGTTACGGATATCGGATTCCGCCGAAATGAAAACCGTGGTGCCTTCATTGATGCAAGTCGTGAGCAGGCCCCAAAAGATAATGCCGGTCGCGATATAGGGCAGCGTCTTGGCAATATCCTGACGAAACAGGGCGGAGAATACGAAGCCCAAGGTTCCGATCATGATTCCCATTGAAAGCGTCAGCCAAAACGGGCCGAGCACCGAGCGTCGAAACCGTTGCCGGATATCGTGGACGGCGAAACGGATCCATAGGTGGTAGAGCCGGGCGCCATTGAGAAGGTCGACGAAGGCTTGCGCCGGCACCGCTTCCGCAGAAATGCGGATGATAGGCCCTTTTTGCCTAGGACGTGCAGCCGTGGTCATGCTGGCGGTCAACTGGTGGATTTCGTGGCTCGGCGTGATGATGGCGGGGCTTTAGCACAGGGTCCCAGGCGCGTCACCAGCCGGGGCTTCAGGCGGATATAGTCTGTGGGTAGCCGCCTCACAATGCGTGAAGGTAAACGTGACCGCGAAATAGGTTACACAGCCGGGCCCATTAGTCTACGCGCGAGCGAGGCCACGATAATAATCAAGCACGCCTGCAAGCGTTGACGAAATGTCCACCTTTGGCTCCCAGCCAAGCAGGCGACGCGCAAGCCCGGCATCGCCCACCACGACCGGTGTATCCGATGCGCGCATGCGGGTCGTATCCTGCACAATCTCAATTTTTGTTGGAGACATGGAAACAAGCTTATCAAGAATATCAGCGATAGAAATGGCGTGACCGGATGCCAAATTCATGACACAGCCTGCAGGCAAATCGTCGAAGCGAGCAATGATGCGGCAATAAGCGTCGACCACATCGCCGACATCAAGCAAATCCCGCCGGCTAGCGAGGTTGCCGACGTCAATCACCGGTGGCTGTTCACCGCGCTCGATGCGCGCTATCTGTGCAGCGAATGCGGGCACGACGAACTCGATGTTCTGGCCTGGTCCTGTATGATTGAAGGGTCGCACGCGTACGGCCCGCAAACCCTGTTTCGTCATCTGTCCAATCATGAGATCGGCTGCCGCTTTGCTGGCACCATAGGAATTGACCGGATCAAGCGGCGCCGATTCATCAAGCGGACGGCCAGTGCGAAAGCTTGCCCCGTATACTTCGGCGCTGCTGCAATAGAGGAGGCGGCAGTCCGGCAACGCTTCGGCGAGCGCAAGAACGACGTTCAACGTGCCGTCCAGATTCACCATCCAGGTCTGACGAACATTGCGTTGCGCTGACGACACGGCGGCCTTCGCCGCCAGATGTACCAGATGCGTCGGTCGAACGGCCTCTATGACCGAGCGGACTTGACCGGCATTTGTGATATCGAGCGTGAGACTGCGTATCCTGTCGTCAACACAGGGTGCGTGTCCGTCGATAGTCCCGACAATGATATCGCAATTCCCTTCGCGAGCCGCGAGAGCGGCAACCAAATTCCTACCGACAAATCCGTTTCCGCCGGTGACCAGAATTCGCGACATTGAGGGTTTATCGACGGCCATCACAATTCTTTGTGGATACGTTTGAGATCGGCGTCGACCATCTCACGAATCATTTCCTCCAGCGTCACTTCAGATTGCCATCCAAGCTTCGCTTTGGCCTTCGTCGGATCGCCGAGCAGTCGGTCGACCTCGGCCGGTCGCAGAAAGTCCTGCTTGACGATAACGTAGTCTTCCGCGTTCAACCCGACATAGCCGAAGGCGATCCGACAGAACTCCCGCACCGATACGGTGCGTCCGGTCGCGATAACGAAGTCATCTGGCTTATCCGACTGGAGCATCATCCACATTGCTTTCACATAGTCCCTGGCGTGGCCCCAGTCGCGTTGTGCGTCGAGGTTTCCGAGTGCAAGCTCCTTGCTCCGGCCGAGCTTGATGCGCGCCACCCCGTCGGTGATCTTGCGAGTGACAAACTCGATTCCGCGTAGCGGCGACTCGTGATTGAACAGGATGCCGCACCATGTTTGTAACCCGAAACTCTCGCGATAGTTCACCGTCATCCAATGCGCGTAGAGTTTGGCGACCCCATACGGGGAGCGCGGATAAAACGGTGTGGTTTCGCGTTGCACGTCCTCTCGGGCCTTGCCGAACATTTCCGACGAGGAGGCTTGATAGAAACGCGCGGCCGGCGCCTCGATCCGCATCGCCTCGAGTACGTTCACGACACCAAGACCGGTGACTGTTCCGGTCAGCAACGGCTGGTTCCACGATGAATTGACGAAGGATTGGGCGCCGAGGTTGTAGATTTCGTCGGGCTTCACCTCGCGCAGAATGCGAATAAGCGACGACAGGTCGATCAGGTTTCCATCTAAAAACCTAACGTCCTTGGCGATGCCGAGCCAGCGCAATTTGGCGTCGATGACGTCACTGGCGCTGCTGCGCCGTAGCAGCCCGTAGACCTCGTAGCCCTTTCCGAGCAGGAACTGGGACAAGTAGGCCCCGTCCTGGCCCGTCATCCCGGTAATCAAAGCACGTTTCACAGTGTCCCCCAGGTGAACTTGGCGGTACGGGCTAAGAAATTGAACTTGGTGGCCCCCGCGGGCGAATGATTATCATGCAAACAGTCGGCAAGAAAGGAGAAGGCATTACCCATTTTGTATCCGGCCAAAGCACCTGTGCCTAATCGTTTCGAGACGAACGGGCGGTGACGCAATCACGATCTGGACTGCGGGTTCGGTCGCCCTTGGCTCGCATACCAGCGCTGATACCGTCACGTTCTGGACGGCTATCGAATTATTCGGAGTTGTCAAATGCGGCGGCGAACGCTGGACTTCGAATTTCAGAACAGCTGAAAGGAGCGATAGACGGAATTAATCGAATTAATGAGCACGGTCAATATGGTTGGATGGCTCGCCGATACGGAGGGAGACGCAACGCCATTGCACATCCTCGCGTTCATTGGCGGGCCATTGCTCGCAGCGGCGAAAACGAAGGGCGAGCGCCCCGACGTGGCGGCCGCAATTGGCCTAGGCTTTGGCGCCGAGAAAAATGTTGCGTTTTCCTTTAAATTTAACTGCGGTCCTGGCGTTCAACCTGTTGTCGTTGGCGTCGGCAAAAAGGGGCAATATATTCCCCTTGAATCCAAGAAATGCCCCTGATCACGGATGGTGGCGACAGCTAACCCGTTTGCATTCACTTGAATTCGTCTGAATTGCCGCGGCGGAATGGAAATGAGAAAGTTGAGCGGACGGGCTGTCGCTTACGGCGTCTGAATGAGTCGAGCGTAAACACAATCTGCTGAGATTGCCGCCACAGCATGTATTCGTAGCGGCTAAGACGATCCAGAGGAAAAGTCGGGAGTGCTGCCAGGCGCAGGAAGCAGTCCCCGGTATCTTTTCTTGCAGCGAGAATGTGCTCATCTGTTGCTGCAGCTTCGGATTGCCGTCCTTTTTCCAGGAGTAATTGATTGTGCTCCGGCAGGTCAGCTCCCCAACGAGGTTCAGGCGTGAATGATTGCATTCGTCCTTGCTAGGTTCCGTAGTTACAGACTCGAACAGCGCTGTCTCGATGCCAGTTGCTCGGCGCAGCCGCCAGAGGACACTCGCCAATCGAAGTACCAGTTCCCGCTCCACTGCGGTTTCGGCATCATAATCGGCAATCACCGCGGCTTCGAAGGCTTGGTAATCTTCTGCATCTTCGAGCATATCAATGACAGTCTCGGCGGTGAGGCCGTGACGCACGGCATTGCACCGCGAACGCGCCTTGCCCTCCAGTGTCGTTGGCCTGGTGCTTTTGAGTGCGTTGCGCCGATTGGCTTCAATCTGCTTGAGCGAACTCATTGATGACCAACGGGTAGAATTGGGTTCGTTTTGTCAGCGATCGGGCAGGGCAAAGGCGCTCGCCATGGAAACCAATGTTGAGCTGCAATCTTTTATCGAGGGGGAGTGCGCTACAGTTAGCCATCAGGTGTCAGTCGCAGTCTTGGCGGCAATTTCATTGAGTTGCTGCGTATCTGGGGACGCAGATTTTGGATGGGTCTGTTCCCAAAGTCCCTTGGCGACCTGCAGCGGTTTGATGTTGAAGTTACCCCACCAGGTCACCTCATTGCCGGCCTGATGCAGTTGCTGGTGATGACCGCGGCAGAGGGGAACGGTGAACTCGTCGCTGACTTTAAGTCCGATAGCTCTCGGCTGCGCAAACCGAAGGTGATGCGGGTCGGAGGCTGCCGGCCACAGATGAGACAGGGCTGTGACGCAACAAACTTCAGATGCGCCTTGTCGCGCAGGCGTTTGGGCTCGGCAATGGCAAGAACGCTCTTGTCGATCCGACCGGGGATGAGATCAGGCAGTGCCTTCGGTGCAAGCGGCGGCGCCAGCGATGTTGGCGGCACCATGGTCCGTTCGGCTTGACGTCGTTCACCTCGGAAGTGATCAGCCAGAACGTTTTGCCTATGACCATAATAGTGGGATGGCCTTGGTATTGGCGTCGTGTCATCCGGGTGGAAATCGACACGAGCATCAGCGGGGACTGGGACTGATGACGGCGAGGGCAGCGGTTTCTGTGACGATGTGGCGTTGCCGCTCCGATAGAGCTCAAGACCGAAGGGCTTTCCAAAGGTGGTCAGCGCCCGCTTGGTGGCATCGGTCTCGGCGGCTTTGAGCGCGACATCATGCACCTCGCCCGGTGACGTTCCGCGGCCTTCGCCGGTGCCGTGACCTTCCCGAATGACGGTCGCCCCATCCGCATGCACGGTGACCCGGACCCGGGCAGTATAGACTGCCAGGAAGGTGCCGCGGTTCTCGCGGGCAAGGACGCATTTGGATTCGATGGTCTCCCGGTTCCAGCCGTCGAAGCCGAAGATTCTGTTGGCCTCCGAGATGGCATACCAGCCCTCGAGATAGGTCAGCTCCCGGCCATTGGCCTGCCGGGTGCGGATGTGGGAGCGGTTAGGTTGCCGCCGCAGCGCCTGTACTTGCTTTGCTGAGAAGCCCATCACCGTACCCTCACGCTTAGAACCGGCTCGGGATTGGAGAGGGTGGCGCCAGTGACCTCGGCACCCCCTTTGAGGTCGCTGGCCAGGACCTGGCGCCTCAGGCGTGGCTCGCCCGGCTCCCAATAGGTCTTGGGCACGGCATCCTCGTCGAGTACTACCAGGGCGGGCATTCCGGGCCTTATAGACGCGGTAAAATCGGGAGCTATGACCTTCTTGAGGTCGAGCTCAACCATCACGTCCTTGGCGATCTGGCGGCGTTTGGAAGCCCGGTCCTCCAGGCGGTCCAGCCGCCCCTGCATGTCCGAAATCCGGCACTTAAGCCCCGTCGCCATGGCCTCGTCGGCCAGGGCGGCGCGGAGAACCGCGGCTAGGATTTCGTGCAGGTCTGTGAGCCCCTCAACGGTATCGGCGAGGGTTTGCTCGTCGATCTGGAGGTCCTGCGCCCGGATGCGGTCGCGCAGGGCGCGGTAGGTGGTGGCGGCGAATGTTCGCTGATCCATCGGTTACTCCGTCCAGTACTCGATAATGGGCTATCTTGCCGTCGCGCTCAGGGCAGCGGCGTCGGATCGCGTAGGATTCAAAACCGCTGGTTCTGTTGCTGGCGCTTGGTCAACGGGCAGCGCATTTAATTTTGAGTCGAATGCCTGCTCGACTAGCTGAGCGTCGGCGCCGGTCAATTTGTACTTTGCTGGCAGACTGCGTTGAGCCCATCCCGAAAGTTCTTCGGCGCCCGTCGTATTTGCCATTTCGGCCAGCAGTTGGTCGCGCAACGCGGCTGATGCTGCGGCAGCCAGCACGGGCTTTGACGGCCGAGGCATCAGTTTCTGACGGACCCCATTCGTCGTAACCGAACCGGTCGTCGTTTTTGTGGGACAGGGGAAGTGTCCGTTTATGCGTCCTGCATCGTCGGCAGTTTCGACTTCGCGACCGCCACCGTTGAGCTTCAGGGCGGGCAAATCTGGTGCGTCCAGATCATCCTCGCCGGCAATGCCGACCAGCGTGAAAAGTGCATAGCGGCGTGCATAGGTGAGGGCGGCACCAAGGCGATGCGGCGCCGCGGTCTCGCTCACTGGACAAACCGGCCAGTCGGACGAAATCCATTCGCCAGAGGAATGGGCGAGGATGGTAGTGAGCCGGATGAGCCCTACTTCAATGTCGATGGCCGTCGTCTGCACCACCGCGATTTCATGCCGGCCGAGGCATTTGCGCACGATGTCGAGGCCGCTGGACAGCGGGGCATAGCGAAAGGTCCTATCCTCCTCGCGCGGGAATGGCGAGCGGATGGCGGCGGTCAGCGATTTCTCCGGGTTGGTAATTTCGGCCTGGGCTTTT
>Ga0182024_10016530_pt1 | contig 13986 bp, 9 predicted proteins | sample P32metaG_FD_120480 | JGI IMG/M metagenome (GOLD analysis project Ga0182024, IMG submission 120480) | Permafrost microbial communities from Stordalen Mire, Sweden - P3-2 metaG (Illumina Assembly) | ecosystem: Environmental > Terrestrial > Soil > Wetlands > Permafrost | place: Sweden: Stordalen... | reverse complement strand
TGGAGGAGCCGGAGTTTCGCGATTGGCCGGACGTCGGCATCGCTATCCAAACGTACCTGAAGGATTGTCAGCGAGATTTGGCCGGGCTCGCGGACTGGGCCCGGCGGCGCGGCACGCCCGTGTGGATCAGGCTCATCAAGGGGGCGTACTGGGACTACGAGACAGTGCTCGCCGCTCAGGAAGGTTGGCCGGTGCCGGTCTTCGAGCACAAATGGCAGACCGACGACAATTACGAGCGGCTGACTCTTTTTCTGCTCGAAAACCACGATGCGCTGCGGCCCGCGTTCGGCAGCCACAACATTCGCAGCATCGCCCATGCTTTGGCCGCGGCTCATGTGCTGGGGTTGCCGCCGGGGAGCGTCGAGTTTCAGATGCTCTACGGCATGGCCGAGCCGATCCAGAACGCTTTGGTCGAATTGAAAGAACGCGTCCGCATTTACACGCCCTATGGACAACTGCTGCCGGGCATGGCGTATCTGGTTCGCCGGCTGCTGGAAAACACGGCCAACGAATCGTTCCTGCGGGCCAGCTTCACCGAACACGTATCCGAGGAGACGCTGCTCATGAAACCGCAAGATATCGGCCAGCGAGCCGTGGGCGTAAGCCCCCGGAGTACTCCGGGGGCTTACGCCCACGGCTCGCTGGATTTTCACAACGAACCGCTCTGCGACTTCAGCATCGAAGAAAATCGCCAGGCGATGCAAAACGCCCTCGCCGAGGTGAAAAAGCTGCTGGGCCGCGAGTATCCACTGGTGATCGGCGGCAAGAACGTGACCATTTCGGAGCACGTCGATTCGCTCAATCCCTCGCACAAGCGCGAGGTGGTGGGCCATTGCGGCAAGGCGAGTCCGAAACAAGCCCAGGACGCCGTCGCCGCGGCCAAGGCAGCGTTTCCCGGCTGGCGCGACACCGACCCGGCCGAACGGGCCCAGTTTCTCATCCGGGCCGCGAAGGTGATGCGCCGGCGACGGTTCGAGCTATCGGCCTGGCAGGTCTTCGAGTGCGGCAAGAACTGGCGCGAGGCCGACGCCGACGTGGCCGAGTCCATCGATTATTGCGATTACTACGCCCAGGAGATGCTGCGGCTGGCCAAACCGCGCCGCGTCGATGTGCCGGGCGAGGAAAACGCCTACTTTTATGAGCCACGCGGCATCGTCGTCGTCATCGCTCCGTGGAACTTTCCGCTGGCGATCCTGTGCGGCATGACCGCGGCCGCCCTCGTCACGGGCAACACCGCGATCATGAAACCGGCGGAGCAATCGGCCGTCATCGGGGCCAAGCTCATGGAGATCTTCCAGGAAGTCGGCCTGCCGCCCGGCGTCGTCAATTATCTGCCGGGCATCGGCGAGGAGATCGGGCCCACGCTGGCCGAGCATCCCGACGTCGCCCTGGTCGCCTTCACCGGCTCGCGCGGCGTCGGCATGGTGCTCAATCGCCAGACCGCTCAGCTCGCACCCGGCCAGGATCACATCAAACGGCTGATCGCCGAGCTGGGCGGCAAGAACGCGATCATCGTCGATGACGACGCCGACCTCGACGAAGCCGTGCAGGGCGTGACGGCCAGCGCGTTCGGATATCAAGGACAAAAGTGCTCCGCCTGTTCCCGGGCCATCGTGCTCGAGTCGATCTACCCCGTGTTCCTGGAGAGATTGATTGAAGCGACGCGCAGTCTGAAGATGGGCCCCGCGGACGATCCCGGCTGCAAGGTCGGCCCGGTCATCGACGCCGAGGCCCAGGAACGCAACATCAAGACCATCGAACAGGGCAAGAAGGAAGCCCGGCTGGCGTATGCCGGCGATGCGGGCTTTCTGATCAGCGAGGGCTTCTACGTCGCCCCGCACATCTTCGCCGAGACGCCGCCGGACTCGACCCTGGCCCAGGAAGAGATTTTTGGCCCGGTGCTAGCGCTGATCAAGGTTCGCGATTTGGAAGAGGCGCTCACGGTCGCCAACGGCACGAAGTACGCGTTGACCGGCGGCATTTATTCGCGCAGTCCGGAGCACATTCGCCGGGTGAAGCGCGCGTTTCGCGTGGGCAATCTGTACATCAATCGCAAGATCACGGGGGCGCTGGTCGCTCGCCAACCGTTCGGCGGCTTCAAGCTGTCGGGCATCGGCTCGAAAGCGGGCGGGCCGGATTATCTGCTGCAATTCATGGTGCCCAGGACGGTTACGGAAAACACCATGCGGCGCGGGTTTGCTCCGCCAGTGTAATCTTCACCCAGTGTAGTCCTCACGCTCCGCGTGAGGAAAGGGCGCAGCCCTCAATAACCATCGAGCTTTGCCAGGGACGTCGCTTTTCGGTTGCCTGTTCGACAGAATGTTTCCCGACAGCATTATGGCTTCCAAGGGCTGCGCCCTATCCTCACGCGGAGCGCGCGGAGCGTGAGGACTACACTACATCCGCCATCACCTGAAGCTGCAGCACGCTGCGATTCTGTTCCTTTTCCAAAAACCCGCGTCCCGGCTTCTTCACATTGACATGATCCCACGGCAGCACTTCGGTCATCGGCCGAGCTCGCTGCGAATACCAGGTCGAATCGATGCCCAGATCGGCAAATGTCTGCCACCAAAGATCGGGCTTGAAACACTCGCGCCAGCCATCGAGCCTCGCCCCGCGCCGCCAGGCTTCTTCCAAAGCCACCGCGATCCGCCGATCCCCACGCGTCAACACGCCTTCCAGCAAGCTGCATTCGATGTCGTGCTGCTTGATCTTGACCGAACGCAGCCGGCAGCGCTGGCGCATGTGCTGCCCGGCCCACTGGAAGTATTCGCGCGTCTGCATGCCGTTCCACTGATACGGCGTATGCGGCTTGGGCACGAAATTGGACACCGAAGCCGTCACATCGACGTAGCGGCCCTTCACTTCCTTACCAATCCTGGAAATCGTCTCGGCCATGTCCACGATGCCGTCCAGATCGACCTCGCGTTCGCCGGGCAAGCCGCACAGGAAATAGAGCTTGACGCGCTGCCAGCCGTTCTTGAACGCTTCCCGGCAGCCTTCGTAAAGGTCCTCGTTCTTGATCTTCTTGCGGATCTGCTCGCGCATATCATCGCGGGCCACTTCCGGGGCCAGTGTCAGCCCCGCCTTGCGAATGCCGGTCATGAGCTGCGGCAACGAGCGCAGTTGCTGATTGACGCGCAGGCTCGGCAGCGAAATGCTCACCCCGAGCGGCGTGAACACGTCGTGCATCCGCTTCACCAGCTCTTCGAAATACGGATAGTCGCTGGTGGAAAGACTCAGCAAGCTGATTTCGTTGTGCCCCGTGCTGCGATAACTATCGAGGGCCGCCTGGACGATGGTCTCGACGGAACGAACTCGCAGCGGCCTCTTGATGACCGTCGATTGGCAGAAGCGGCACTGCCAGGGACAGCCACGCATGATTTCGAGGGCGATGCGATCGTGCGGCGTCTTGACGAACGGCACCACCGGCTTGGTCGGCAGCGGGATGGCGTCGAATTCCTGCTGGATCGTGGTGGCGAAGATGGTTGTGGGCACGTCGCTGCGGGTGCGCTGCATGACGGCGAGGGTGCCGTCGGCATGGTATTCGGGTTCGTAGAACATGGGGGCGTAGGCGAAATCAGTGCTGGCGACCAGCTCGGCGATGAGCTGCTGGCGATCCTCCGGTCGCTTACGCGACCGGCTCGCTTCCTTGAGGCTCATCCATTTTTCCATGATCCAGGGCAGACTCTCCTCGCCGTCGCCGACGATGAACACATCGACAAAGGGGGCGAGCACCTCGGGATTCTGTGCTCCCGGCCCACCCGCGATGACGAGCGGATGATCCAGGGTGCGGTCGCGGGAGTGCAGCGGAATGCCGCCCAGGTCGAGCATGGTCAGCACGTTGGTGTAGCAAATCTCGTATTGCAGGCTGAAGCCGACGAGATCGAAGTCGCACAGCGGCGAAAAGGTTTCCAGGCTGTAGAGCGGCAGCCCGTGCTTGCGCAGCTCGGCTTCAAAGTCGATCCAGGGCGTGAAGGCCCGTTCGCAGGCCCAGCGCGGATCGTTGTTCATGATGGTATAGAGCACCTGCAAGCCGTGATGGCTCATGCCGAGCGTGTAGGTATCGGGAAAGGCGAGGCACAGTCGGCCTTGCACCTGCCGCGGATCCTTGACGACGCTGTTGAGTTCGCCGCCGAGATACTGAGCGGGCGTTTGCACGCGCGGCAGGATTCGCATGACGGCTTCGCGGAGGTCATTTGGCATGTTGGTTCCTTCATTCACGAAAGTGAAGGCGCTGGGGCTCGAACCCAGGACCTACGGATTAAAAGTCCGTTGCTCTACCGGCTGAGCTACGCCTCCTGGGTACTGTATCAAGCCATTGGGTGGCTCCTGATGAGGATTATAGGGAGCGAGCACATGGCGAAGCAACCTGAGTCCCGCAGGAAATCGGCAGACGGATCATGAAGCGCGATGGGCTTTTATCAATTGCTCGACCGTTTGGCGCAGCAGCCCCAGTCCACCGAACGACATGCCGAGCTTGCGAATCTTGCCTGTCTCGATCTGGTGCTTCGGGCCGGGGTTGAGATTGGAGATGATGCTCGCACTTCCAGTCAACTCGAGCGCGACGCGGGCAACCTGCTCCTCAGACACAAACATGTCGCAGCAATTGAAGGATTGTCCGGTAATGCTTGGGGCATCGGCTCGGAGGAGCAGCTCCACCGCGCGGGCGACGTCGGCGGCGTGAACCTCCTTGCCGCCGCGGCGCGACTCGATGCGTTCGCCGCGCAGGACCTGGCCAACAAGATCGTACCATCGGCTGTTCTGCGGCGGGTGAGCCAGACCATAAATGCCGGTTGGCCGCAGGGCGCAGATCGGCCAACCCTGACCCAGGCCGTAGCTGTGCACGAACGCCTCCAGGGCGGCCTTGTGGGCGCCGTAGTGGCTGGTCGGCCAGAGGGGGTGTGATTCGTCCAGCGGCCTGTCGTTGAGGATCACGTCATGCACGGCACACGTCGAAATGAAGATAACGCGCGGGACGCGGGCCTCGTGGGCGGCCTGGAATAGCTGCAAGGAGCCGCTGAGATTGATCCCGAAGAACGGATCGGCGTCGCCGTGGCTGCCGGCCCCGCGATTGCGCGGGCCTTGCCACTCCACAGCCGCGTGCACAACGGCGTCCGCTCCGGCGGCAAGCTGGCGGGCGCCGGCAGGATCGCCCAGTTCGCCGGGCAGCCAATCGACCGACCCGGCGACATCGTCGAAACCGCCGCGATCGGCGCTCGGGCGGTACCAGCAACGCAGGTGATGGCCTGCGCTCGCAAGATGCCGCACGATGTAGCGACCCAGAAACCCTGTCGCTCCCGTCAGCGCGATCTTCATGATATTGACACTCAGGTTCGTAATGGCCGGTCGGGAGGGCGAGGCTCCTGCCGAGCCAAAACCCTCGAATAACGCCATGTTTTTGCACAGTTCCGGCTCGGCAGGAGCCTCGCCCTCCCGGCACACTCGAATATCGGCCGGCTTTCGCAGTCATTTCGAAACCAACTCCACCGGCTGCGGCTGAATGGCAACGTCCGGGCGTTTGCCGGCATCTATTCGTCCGCTCCCGGCCAAGCGGCTGATCGCCCGGACGCTCATGTCGTGATCGCAGAGGATCTGGCAGCTCAGGCGAATGCCGTGTAACCCTCTGGCCGCCAGAACGGCTTTCTCGGCTGCGGTCATCAGCTCCGGTTCGCCGGACACGAATTCGACCCTGCAGGTCGTGCAGCGGGCATTGCCGCCGCATGCATGAAGTTGGTCCACCTTCGCTTCGTCCTCCAGGGCCAGCACGAGACGTTTTCCCTGGGGCACGTCAAAAGTCCCCACGCCCTCTACAGTCAATGTCGGCATGTCGGTCTCCTTTTCATTCAAATGATCGATCCGGTCAGGATCGGAATCCTGACCCACGTGGGTTACTTTCCTTGGCGAGCGGCCAGTTCCTTGCGCCAGCGGGCGGCCTCGTCGGTCTTGCCGGTGGCGTCGCAAAGCTGAACCAGACGATCCAGGGCCTGCGCGACGCGCGGCCTGGCTTGCGGCGACATATTCTCACGCTGTTTCAGGCCCTCGTAGCCTTCCTTGAGCAGCGGCTCGGCGTCGGCAAATTTCTTCTGCTTGAGCAGAGCGCCGCCCAGCACGGACATCATATTGAAGGTGGTCCAGGAGTTGGGCTGCGTCTTGCTCTGAATATCCACGCATTCGCGCAGAATCGGCTCGGCGGCGGCAGGCTGGTCATACCTGAGCAGGTCGGCGGCAATGGGCGCCAGAAAGACGGCCAGACGCTGGTCGCCCGGTCCAAGTTGTTTGCGATTCCCCTTGACAAGCTCCTCATAGAGCGGGATCGCCTTGCTCGCATTCCGCGTATGCAGATACAGTGCGGCCAGGTTTTGCGTGGAGGTCAGCGTGTCGGGATGGTCGGGGCCCAGCTTGGCTCGCCTCCGGGCCAGCGCTTCTTCATGCAGCGGCAACGCCTTGCCCAGCTGCCCCACGGCCTGGTATACATTGGCGGTGTTCTCCATGGTGTAGAGCGTCGAGGGGTGGTCCGAGCCGAGCTTGATTCGCTTTTTCGCCAAGGTTTCCTCATAGAGCGTCGCGGACTTGGCCAACTGCCCGGCTTTTCCATAAACGGCGGCCAGGTTGGCCATGCTGTTCAGGGTCGAGGGATGGTCGGGGCCAAGCGCGGTTCGGAGTTTCGCCAACGTCTCCTCGAACAGCGGCAATGCCTTGCCGATTTGGTTATTGGCGAGGTAGGCTCCTGCCAGGCTATTCATGCTCAGCAACGTGTCGGGATGCTCGGGGCCAAGCACGGCTTTTCGCCGGGCCAGCGTTTCTTCGCTCAGCGGCAACGCCTTGGCGACCTGGCCGGCATAAAGGTACGTGATGGCCAGGTTGCTCATGCTGGTCATGGTTCCCGGATGGTCGGGGCCAAGGCTGATTCTGACCTTGGCCAGGTTCTCCTCAAACAGCGGGATCGCCTTGGCCCACAGCCCCGCGGCCTGGTACGCCGTGGCCAGGTTGTTCAGGCTGTTGAGCGTGTCGGGGTGGTCGGGGCCATGCCGGGCCTTTCTCTTCGCGAGCACTTCCTCATACATCGGCAACGCCTTGTCCGATCGGCCGTCGGCCTGGTAGCCATGGGCCAGGTTGGCTAGAGCACTGAGAGTGTCCGGATGGTCGGGACCGAAGGAGGCCTCCATGGCGGCATGGGCCTTGGCGAGAATCTCGATGCCCTTTTTCGCATGGCCGAGGTTCGTGAGCGTGTCGCCGAGAATTCCCTGCAAACGGCCAAGGGTTTTCGGATCGTCGGACAGGTCGCGATTGAGCGTGTCGGCGGTTTTTTCGAGGGTCGCGGCCAGTTGCTCGAGCAGGTGCGGGCCACCCTTTTCCGGGGCGCGGGGATCGATGTCCTTGAAGATCGAGGCGATGATCGCGACCCCCTTCTCGACCAGGACGAGGCGTTTCTCGGCGGTGGCCTTGGCCTTACTTTCCGCATCGGCGGCGGCCAGGGCTTTTTCGGTCGCACGCTTGTAGTCCTCCGCCAGCCGCTGGGCGGTGGCCTTGGCCTTGCTCTCGGCATCGGCGGCGGCGAGGGCTTTCTGAGTCGCGCGCTCGGCGATCAATCGGCCCTCATTCTCTTTTTTTGCCAGCAGGTCATTCTGCTCCGCGAGTCCCTCGGCCCGCACACGCTGGGTAAATTCCTTGTCGGCTGCATCGACGGCGTCATTGCGCGACTGGACCACCCAAAGAAAGGCCACGCCGAAGGTGGCCAGCGCGAGGAAAGCACCCAGGACGGCGGCGGCGCTGGCGGCGGCCAGGGCGGGGCTGCGCCGGCACCAGCGCCAGACGCGGGCCACTCTCCCAACCGGACGGGCCAGGACGGGTTCGCCTCTGAGAAATCGGCCCAGGTCGTCGGCCAAATGGGTGGCCGAGGCAAAACGCTTGGCTGGGCTTTTCTGCAAGCATTTCAGGCAGATCGTTTCCAGGTCCTTGGGCGTCTTGCTTTGCAATTGCGAGGGCGGCACCGGTTCGTCGTGCGTCACTTGCACAATCGTTTCCAGCGACGAGGCGGCCATAAACGGCGGCCGGCCGGTCAAGCACTCGTACAGGATCGCCCCCAATGCATAGACGTCGGCGAGCGGTCCGACGGCGCTGGAATCGCCGCCCGCCTGTTCGGGAGCCATGTACGACGGCGTGCCCATGATGGCGCCCGCTTTGGTCTGGCCCGCCTCGTCGAGCTTCTTGGCCAGGCCGAAGTCGGTGATCTTGGGAATGGCGAGCGGGGGGCGTAAGCCCCCTGATTCGTGGGCATTTTCCGTTGCCGGGGCGCCATCAGGGGGCTTACGCCCCCCGCTCGCCAGGAGAATATTGCCCGGCTTCAGATCGCGGTGAATGATATTCCGGTCGTGGGCGGCCTGCATGGCGCGGGCGAGGGTCTCCACCAGGGCGGCAGCTTGATGGGCGGGCAAAGGCGTGCCGCTCAGCTTCTGGGCCAGGCTGCCGCCGCCGCAGAACTCCAGGGAAAAGAACGGCTTGCCCTCGTGCTCGCCGATCTCGTAGACCTGCACAATGTTCGGATGCTGCAAGCGGGCGATTGCTTCCGCTTCCACCTGAAAGCGGGCCAGTTCGCGGGCGCCGGCGTGGCTGCCGGCCAGGATCATCTTCAGCGCCACCAGCCGATTCAGCTTCAGGTGCCGGGCCTTGTACACCACGCCCATGCCGCCGCGGCCCAGTACGCCCAGGACTTCGTAGCCGGGAATGCTGGGCAGCGGTCCGTCGTCGTCGAGCACTCGGCCCGCGGGAGGATCGGCCAAAGATCCGCTTTTCTCCGCGGCAAGAGATCCACCTTGCGGGATGTGGGAACCGTCGGGCGGCAGCGTGGGCGCTTCCCTGAGCTCAAGGGAGCGCACGTCCCTGGGCGGGAGAGTTTCTTCCGGATGGTTCTGCTTCAATACCTTTTGAATCAGGTCTTGAATGAACTTCGGTTCGACCGACGTGTTCGGCCAGGCGCCCTGCGCGCGTAGCGAGGCTACCAGCGTGTCCTCCGGCAGGCTCGGCAGGCTGCGCACTACCTGGGAGCAGCGGTCGCACTTTTCGAGATGGGCGCAGACCTTCTCCGCCTCCGCCACCGGGAGCTGGCCGGCAAGCATGTTTTCGTAGGTGGTGACGTCAAAGCAGTTTTCGGCGTGCATGAAGAATCCTCATTGTGCAGAAACCAGATATACCAGCGTCTTGCCGTCAAAGGAAATTCGTGACATGGCCCCACGCCCTTGTTAACCTTAGAGTACAAGGATTGACCGGCCGAGGCATGGGGCTCCCCTTCAGCTCCAACAGGAATCGCTGATGACCAAGACGCCGACCAGCCTGCTGGAACGCCTGCGCGAGCCGTTCGAGCCTCAGGCGTGGGAGCGTTTCGTATCATTATACGCACCGCTGATCTGCGCGTGGGGCCGGCAAATTGGGCTGCAGGAACCGGACGTCGCGGACCTGGTGCAAGAGATCTTCGTCAAGCTGGTGCAGATCCTGCCGACGTTCACATACGACGCTCACAAGGGGGGATTCCGGCGCTGGCTGCGAACCGTGACGCTCAACACCTGGCGCGACCATCGCAAGCGGCGCGGCGACCAGCCATTGCCGGGCAATGAGGAGGCGCTTGCCGAGCTGGCGGCGCCGAACGGACTCGAGGCTTTTTGGGAGGCCGAATACCGGCTGCATCTGGTGAACCGGGCCATGGGGCTGATGCAGGCGGATTTTCAAGAGGCCACCTGGAAGGCTTTCTGGGAGCAAGTCGTCGTGGGCCGGCCCGCGAAAGCGGTGGCCGCCGAGCTGAAGATCAGCCCAGGTGCCGCGTACGCCGCCAAGTTCCGGGTTCTGGACCGACTTCGCGAGGAGCTGGCCGGGCTGCTGGAATGACTGGCAATTGACCCATGGTTTACTAGTTTATCGTCGCTGGCGAGCCGGGGGCGTTAGCCCCCGGAGTACCGTCCACAATGCGGAGAACCTCATGACGAAGCCGATCCTCACCCTGGCACTCGTTCTTGCAGTTGCAACCGCGGCCGCCGCCCAGGAGACGCCCTGGCCTCCGCAAAAGCAAAAGGATTCGGAATTTACGGGCCGAAAACTGGAGGCCTTCCAGCATGGCAGCAGGAAGGAGTGGGGCTATGCCGAGCCTCAGCGAGACACCTTCCTGGTGCTCCATCCGAAGCAGGCGCGAGCGAACGCCCCGCTTTATGTGGTCCTGCATTCCGCTGGGCATGACGTGCACTCGTGTCTGGCCTGCACGGCCAAGGTCGGCAACCACGACATCTACCATGCACCGCCGGACTTCTTCGCGCTCTACCTCGATTGCAAGGCCAACAAGGGGGACTGGTGGTGGAGCATCAACAAATATCCTGGTCCCGAAGTGAGTCCCCCCGAGAAACGGGTGATCGACACGGTGCGCTGGGTGATCAAGCACTATGGCATCGACGAGAACCGCGTCTACTTGTGCGGAAATTCCATGGGCGGCAGCGGTACCCTCGGCATCGGCATGCGCCACGGGGATGTCTTCGCCGCGATCAAGGCTAATGTTCCGGCCGAGGTCAAACATGTTTCCAGCCGGATGTACTTCCCACCGCAGCAAATGCCGGCGGACGTGGTCCTCCCCGACCCGCCGATCGTCATCGACTATTCCGCGCAAAACGACGGCTGGTCCCGAGGCCACGACGCCTTCGCCAAGGCCATGAACGAGCGAAAATATCCGCTCATCATGTACTGGGGACCGTTCGGCCATGCCAATAGCCACGCGAATATCATGAAGGTGAACGACCTGATCGATTCGTTCGACTGGCTGAGCGTCAAGAAGAACGAGTCCTATCCCGTGTTCACCGATGCCTCGACCAATGACCCGCTGCCCTGGCCGAATCAGCTCACCGATAAAAAGGCTGGCCAGATCAACGCGTTCTTCCGCTGGAAGAATGTGCGGGATACGCCGGACACGAGCGAAACAACGCTTTTCCTTGTCAAGCCCGCGGACCTCAAGACCACGTTCACGATCCCGGCGGAAGCGACCGCCGACGTCAGCTTGCGCCGGCTGCAAATGCTGCGGATCGCCCCAGGAGCCACGGTGCGCTGGACGTTTGGCACGGCAAGCGGAGAGGTCCGGGCCGACGCCGCCGGCTGCATCACCATTCCACGGCTGAAGATTACCGCGGAACCGACCAGTTTGAGCGTCAGCAAAGCGAAGTAGACCTACCTGTTTGTGAGAAAGGGTATTTCGAGGAATTCCATGGCAGCTAAAAGCGATGCCGATAAAGAGTACATGGCAAGAGCCGAAAAAATGGGCTGGAAGGAACTTTCAGCCCTTTGGGAGCAAATCAAGGCAGGAAAAGCGGGGCCGGCGGAAGGATGGGAAGACGGAAAAGCTCTGGAGCACCTGATTGTCAGGGCGTTCCTCTTGAGCAACCTCTTTGCGGAGTACCCCTTCGATGTGCCACCGGGCGGGAAAGCGTTTGAGGAGATCGATGGCTTGGTGGTTATGGGGTGCAATACGTTTCTATTTGAATGCAAAGATAAGCCGAAAGTGGCTATTGAAGTGATCGCAAAGCTAATCAACCAGTTGCTTCGCAGACCAGGTACGACGTTGGGTTGTGTGTTTACATCAGGTGGCTTTACCTCGACGGCATTGCTCCTTGCAGACTTCTCAGTGCCTCATCGGATCCTGCTGTAGTCGGGACGCGATATTGAAGAGGGGCTGAAGAACAAGAATTTCAACACGCCGCTGTCGGAAAAGTACCACAATCTTTGCAAATACGGGCTGACCGATCATTCGCCGAACTACGAAGAACTTGAGGTGAAAGATGAATGATTTCAATTTGCGGATCATCGCGGAGAGCCTCGATGATATACACTTCATCCGCAAGCTGCTCTATCGAGAGCTAGCAAGCGAAATGAAGTTCTACGCTTCTCAGGGGAAGGTGTCTGCGGTCACTATTGGGCGGAACATTCTTGTGCACGAGGGTGGGCCGGTACTGCTTGTCATTGATTCGGACACTCTCGATATCGAGCGGCAGCGCGAGTATGAGGCAACGGCATTGGCGGCGGTTGAGGTCGCGTATGCCAGGGACTACATTACGATGCAGCCATTTTTCAAGGTATTGACCTTCCGCCCCTGTATTGAGGTCGTGTTTTTCGAGACACCGAAAGCACTTGAGCTGTTGCTTGGTAAGGAAATTGATGAACGGACGATTGAGGAGGGCAAGGCGAGACCAAAGCAACTACTCGAAAAACTTTACGGAATCAAGGAATCGTCTTGGCTCGAAACTTTGATCCGCAAAATCGACCAGCCAATGCAAGACCTGTTGCGTGAAGGCGAACAGGCCACACGATTGCGTGAGATGGTGCTGTCGTTCCTGCCTGCGGTTGCGAAATGACGCGCGCGAGATTGCCCAATTGAGTCCGGTCACATACAACCTTTTCCGAGTTGCTTATGCCAATCATCGCACGCACTTTGCTCTTGGTCGCCGGTATCGTCTGTATCGCCGGCGCCGACAACTGGGATCGCTTTCGCGGCCCCAATGGCGCGGGCACGGCCGATGACAAAGGCGTCCCGGTTACGTTCGGTCCGAACAAGAATGTCATCTGGAAGGTCGAGCTGCCCGGCACCGGCAATTCAAGTCCCGTTGTTTGGGGCAAGCGTCTCTTCCTCCATTCGGCCAGCAAGGACGGCAAATTGCGGACCTTGCAGTGCCTGGACACGGCCGACGGCAAGACCCTGTGGCAGCGGAGCATCCCCGGCATTCATCTCGCCATCAGGGCGGATAGCTCCTTCGCATCCTCCACGCCGACCACGGATGGCCAGGCGGTTTATGTCTCGTTCTGGGATGGCAAGGACATCCTGGTGACGGCCTACGACGTACAGGGCGAAAAGCTCTGGAGCAAAAATCTGGGCCCGTTCAACAGCCAGCACGGGGCGGCGGCCTCGCCGATCCTGTACAAGGACAGGCTCATCCTCGCCAACGACATGGACAGGGAGGATTTCACCACCAAGAAGCCGAATGCGCGACCGTCCATGCTGGTCGCGCTCGACAAGCGGACCGGCGAGCTGGTCTGGGAGACGCCGCGCGAGGCCGAGCGTGCTTGCTACTCCGCACCCTTCTTGCTGCAAAGGCCCGGGCGGAGCGAGCCAGAGCTGGTCGTCACCAGCACCACCGCGGTCACCGCCTACAACCTCACGTCAGGCACAAAGCTGTGGGAAGCGAAGAATTGGCAGGAGAACGGCGTCAAGGCCCCCCTGCGGACGATTGCCACGCCCGCTCTGCTGGGCGACGTCTTGTGCGTGTGCAGCGGCGGCGATGCCGGCCGGTTCGCCGTCGGTCTCGCCCTGCCTGACGCCGGCAAGGGCGATGCGCCGCAGCGTCTCTGGGACAACCGCAAGGACTTCCCCTACGTCGCCAGCCCCCTGGCCCACGGCGAGCATTTCTACTTCGTCAACGACGTGGGTTTCGCCGGCTGCTACCACGCCCGCACCGGCAAGCGCGCGTGGTTCGAGCGGCTGGCTGACTCCGGCTTCCACGCCTCGCCGCTCCTGATCGATGGCAAGGTCTACGCTTCCAGCGCCGCGGGCGAAGTCTTCGTCTTTGCCGCGGAGCCAACCTACCGTTTGCTGGCGCGTAACGAGTTGGGCGAGGTGGTCCGCGCCACCGCCGCGGTTGCCGGGAGCCGCCTTTTTATCCGCGGCGAACGCAATTTGTATTGCTTCGGCAAGGTGGCCGATTGAATAGTTCTGCAGCGCCAAGGTGCCGCCACCCCGCTTGCCGGGGTGGAGCGCAGGTTCGTGCCAGTAGGCGGGGGTCGCCGTGGATAGCTTGCTAGCGACAAACCTACGCCCCACCCGGCAAGCGGGGTGGGGGCACACTTAGTACAGCACTTCAAAATTGGGGGTCCGAATTCGTGGGGCAGGTTGCCAACCTGCCGTTCGCCAGGCAGGTTGGCAACCTGCCCCACGAATTGAGACCCTCTTTTCTGAATTGAGGTACT
>Ga0182024_10016529_pt1 | contig 13986 bp, 14 predicted proteins | sample P32metaG_FD_120480 | JGI IMG/M metagenome (GOLD analysis project Ga0182024, IMG submission 120480) | Permafrost microbial communities from Stordalen Mire, Sweden - P3-2 metaG (Illumina Assembly) | ecosystem: Environmental > Terrestrial > Soil > Wetlands > Permafrost | place: Sweden: Stordalen... | reverse complement strand
GCATGTCGCCTTCCGCGAAATGCCACGAAAATTCCTTCGGCGCGGTCGCGTACTCGTACTCGAGCACGTAGCGGATGCTCTTCCCCAGCGCCGCCGCCCGGAACTCGACGCGCAGCCCGCGGCCTTCATCGTCGACCGTGAGGATCTTCGCTTCCTTCACGTCGCGTAACCACTCGGGATACGACTCGAAATCGACCGCGACGTCGAAGCAACGGTCGGCCGACGCGTCGATGCGGATGCGTTCGCTGGCGGTGTCGGTCATGGCGCGCCGCCCGGCTGCGCGCGCGTCGGGCGCGCCTTCGAGGGGGATCGGACCACGTCATCACGCGGCGGGAACGTCCCGTGGCGAGCGCCCCACAGACCGACGAGTGCAAGCGGAAACATCGGCTCGAGCGCGGCATATGCGTTGCCGGCCGCGGTCGCGAACGCCAGCACCACCGACGCCCCGAGCGCACCAAACAGCCACCGTCGGACATCCGAAGGCGCGGAGCCGAACAGGAAGAAAAGGCCGCCGACTCCGATGTCGTCCCCTCGCGCCGAGCGCACGACCGCGACACCGAACGCGTAGAGCCAGATCACGAGCGCCACAAGGAACAGTGCGAGCGAGACGCCAACCGCGACCCCGTCGAGCCCGTGCAGACCCGCGGCGTCGGGAACGATCACGGCCGCGAAGACGGCCAGCGCCACCCACGACGCGATCACGATCGACCGACCTTTCACAAGACAAGGCTACCGGCACAGGGGACCGACAGCCGAGAGATCGCCACGCGCGACCGGTCCGAGGCGAACCGCGAGAAGGTCGTTGGTGAACTCCTCCTCGGCCCGACGCCGCGCGGCAGCCCCCATGTGTGCTCGCAGCTCCGCGTCGACGATCAAGCGCCCGATCGCGCCGCGCACGGCGTCGACGTCATGAGGCGCCACGACATATCCGGTCTCGCCGTCGGCGACGGCCTCATGTGATCCTCCGCTGCGCCCCGCTACTGCAGGCACACCACACGCGGCGGCCTCGAGGAACACGATCCCGAAGCCTTCCGCCTCGAGCCCGCCCCACCGATCGCGACAGCACATCGCGAACACGTCCGCGCAGGCGTACAACGCCGGGAGATCGACGTCGGCGACCCGGCCGAGAAACTGCGTCCGGCCCCGGGCGCGCCGCTCGAGCCGGGCGCGGTCGCGGCCCGCACCTGCAATCGCGAGTTGGACCCCGTCGAGCGCGGTGCCGTCGAAGCCGGACATGGCGTCGATCACGACGTCGAAGCCCTTGCGCGGCACCAACCGCGACACGCCGAGCACGAGCGAGCGATCGGGGTCGAGGCCGAAACGGCGGCGGGTCTGCGCGCGCTGGTCGGCATCGGCTGGGTGGAAGCGTGCACCGTCCACACCGGGCGGGATCACGACGCCGGCCAACGGCCGACCCGCCGCGTCGGTTGCTGCACGAGCCGGATACGAGCCGGCCGCGATGACCGCTGCCGCACCGCGCAGCACCCGGCGCGCCAACGCACGGCTTCCCGGCGTCCGGGCGTAACCTGTGATCTCGCTCCCGTGCGCGACGACCACGTAGGGCGCAGCCTTCAGTTTCGACCCGGCCAACCCGATGGGAAGCATCGGATCGAGAAAGATCACGTCGGCTTCGACCTCACGGGCGAGCGCGTCGATGCGACGAACCGCCCCCGTCGTCGGAAGAAGGACGCGTTCGCGTACACGTTCGATCCGAAATTCTTGCTGTGCGTCCCAATCGGACGCGTCCGGAAACGATGTGGTGAGCACCGTCGTCTCGGCGGGCGGCAGACGTCGCCACAGCTCGTAGAGATAGGACTGAATGCCGCCGTGCTTGGGCGGGAAGTCGTTCGTCACCAAGAGCGAAGGCACTCCGGAAGGCTACGCAGGGCTCGGTGCCGAGGCCTGCGACCACGAACGGGCGCGCAGCAAGACGAGTCCGGCGACCGCGCAGACCGCACCGGTCGTGAACGCGCCCCGGTCGCCCGCGAACGCGACGACGGCTCCGCAGATGAACGCGCCGATGCCTTGCGAAGCGTCGAAGAACGACGAGAACGTGCCGACGACGGACGCCCGGTCGGCGTCGGTCACGCCGTCGAGCGCAAGGAGCAGCAGCGCGGGATACATGAGCGACATGCCGGCCGCGAAGACCGCAGTGCCGATGACCAGGCCCGCCAACGTCGGAAACGCCGCGATCGTTCCGACACCGATCGCGACCAGTATCAATGCCAGCGCGGCAGTCGTACGGCCCCCCATCCGGTCAGGAACTCGCGCGCCGAGCACGCGCACGACGAGGATCAACACGCCGTATTCGGCGAAGATCGGACCCGAACCGACATGAACCCGGGTCACGTAAAGCGGAATGAATGCGCTGAAGCCGGCGAGCGCGATCAGCCCCAAGAACAAGACACTGCCCGGCTCGATGGCAGCTCGGTGAAAGAGGTGACGGGCTTTCGGAAACACCTCGCGCTCGACCTCGACCGTGAACATGCCGAGCGCCGACGCGACCAGCGCGAGCGTCGCAGAAACCGCCCACACCCGTCCGTAGTGCCCGCCGTGGCCGCGCGTGGTCGCTCCGCAGAGCACGCTCCCGAGTACAGGACCGAACGAGAGCCCGCCGTAGACGGCGACGGACCAGTAGCTCACCGCCTCGCCGCGACGCTCGGGCGGCGACAGGTCGGTGATCATCGTGGCCGCGCCCACGAAGAAACCCGCCTCACCGAATCCGGTGACGACGCGGACCAGCGTCAAGTACCACACGGCGTGCACGAGGCCATAGCACGCAACCGAACCGCTGACGACGAACGCACCGCCAATGATGAGCACGCGACGGCCAATTGAGTCGCCGAGCCAACCGGCGTAGGTGCGCAACGCGATTGCGCCAACCGCGAACGCTCCGACCGCAATCCCGACCGCAACCGAACCCTGACCGAGCGACTTCTCGACGTAGAGCGGCAACACTGGTGTGAGCATCGCCAGCGCAGTGAAGTAGCACAGACCGCTCGCCACGACGACCACGAACCGGGCCGACACCAGACGCGCCAGCTCCGACGGTTGCTCGTCAGACATTTGCGACGGCGAGCGCGGCATCCCACGACGCCCGTTCGGCGATGAGCTTGCGGTATTGCATCACCTGACGGGGCCGATTGAATCCGAGGGCTCCGATCAGCCGTCCGGCGCGGCCGAACAACGAGACGAACTGTCGCTCGGCGTACGAACCGTGCGCGACGTGCAGGTCGGCATCAGCCGACACCACGCCAACCGTCTGGATCTTGCGGTCGTACTGGTCCGACCAAACGAATGGCACAGGTGCGAACGGCTCGGCAACGTCGTCTCCGGCGAGCAACCGCCGTGCCGCGTGCACACCTTGTTCGGTCGCGTTGGTCCAATGCTCGAGCCGCATGAGTTGGCCGTCGAACAAGGCGTTCGGCCAGCGGGCCACGTCCCCGGCCGCCACGATGCCCGCAGCCGCGAGGCAGGTCTCATCGCACACCACGCCGTTGTCGATTGTGAGTCCCGAACCTTCGAGCCATTGAGTTTCGGGCACAACGCCAACTCCGACGACCACCACATCGGCGTCGATGGTCGCTCCGTCACCGAGCCGAACGCGTTCCACGCGCACATCGCCTTCGATCGCATCGACCTGAACGCCGGTGCGCAGATCGACACCGTGATCACGATGGACCGCCGCGATGACCGCACCGAGTTCGGGGCCAAGCCCCCGAACCATCGGCTGGGGCAATGCCTCGAGCACCGTGACGTCGAGTCCACGTCCGCGGCAGGTCGCGGCGACCTCGGCGCCAATGAACCCGGCCCCGATCACCACCACCTTTGGCCTGCCGTCGAGCCGCTCGCGCAACGCGCGAGCGTCGTCGAGCGTGCGCAGCGTGAACACCCCATCGAGGTCAGATTGGTTCGCCAGCCGGCGCGGCGACGCGCCCGTCGCGAGGACGAGTCCGTCGAATCGCAGGCGCGAGCCGTCGGCTTGGGTCAGCTCGCGGGCACCGACATCGAGCGCGGCCGCCGGAGCTCCGAGACGCCAGTCAACCTCGAGGTCGTCGACCCCTTGTTTGCGCAGCACGATATCGGCCGTGTCGACGCGGCCGGCAAGGAATTCCTTCGAAAGGGGCGGTCGGTCGTACGGCAGATGGGGTTCGGCACCGATCGCGATGATGCGTCCGTCGTAGCCCTCACGCCGGAGAGCTTCGATTGCGCGCAGCCCCGCGAGCGAGGTGCCGACGACCGCGACCGTGCGCATTCGACGGTACGGTGTGGTGCTAGTCGACGATGGAGATCGCCTGCGTCGGGCAGACGCGCACGGCCTCCTCGACCAGCGACCGCGCCGACTCAGGCGGCTCGTCCTGCAACACGTACAGGAAGTTGTCGTCGCGTACCTCGAAGATGTCCGGCGCGACGCCCATGCACAAGGCGTTGCTCTTGCACTTGTCGAAATCGACGGCGATCCTCATGCCACGATCCTCATGCCACGATCCTCATGTTCGGCCCCATTCCGGACTGTCTCGTTGGTCGATCTTTGCGGCGGGAACGCTACCGGAGTGGCCGGAAACCTGACAGGGGCGTCATACTTCGCGGTCGCCTTCGCCCGGAGCGTGTATGTCTAGTACCAACAGACCCGACACTTCCGGCCCGCTCGACGTGTCCGGGCGCCCGCTCGAGTTGCGCACCGTCGACCTCGACACGTTCCTGCACCCCAGAGCAATCGCGCTCATCGGCGCGTCTGAACAGTCCGCCAAGCCCAACACCGCGATGACACGCAAGTTCGACGTATGGGCACGCGAGCACGGAGCGGCTTTCTACCCCGTGCACCCGGAGTACGAGACGGTGCTCGGTCACCCGTGTTACAAGTCGATCTTCGACGTCCCCGGCGATCTCGACCTCGTGATCATCCTCACCGGTCGGGCCGTGGACACGTTCGAAGAGGTGTTGCAGCGCAAGCCCAAATTCGCCGTGATTTTCGCCGCCGGCTTCTCAGAGGCCGGCTCCGAGGGCACGAAGCTCGAGCAACGCCTCGAACGACTGGTTCGTTCCGGAGACGTCCGCCTCCTGGGCCCGAACACGAACCTCAACGCGTTCGAGGAGTTCCGCGACGATCTGGAAGGTCCGTCGATCGCGCTGATCACCCAGTCCGGACATCAGGGCCGGCCCGTATTTCAGGGCCAGGAGATCGGGATCCGGCTCACGCACTGGGCGCCCACCGGCAACGAGGTCGACCTCGAGTTCGCGGACTTCGCCCGTCACTTCGCCGACCAGCCCGAAGTCGGGGTGATTGCGTGCTATATCGAAGGCTTCAAAGACGGCCGTACGCTGATGCTCGCCGCTGATCACGCGGCACGACTTCGCAAGCCGATGGTGATGGTGAAGGTCGGCAAGACCGAAGCCGGCCGCTCGATGGCGAAGTCGCACACCGGTCACCTCACCGGGTCCGACGCGGTGACGAGCGCAGTGTTCCGTCAGTTCGGCGTGATACGGGTTGGCGGTCTCGACGAGCTCCTCGACGTGTCGGCGGCGCTCGCGCGCACACGACCGGAAAAGACACCGACGTGGGCGCGGAACAACAGGGGGCCAGGAGTCTGCGTGTACGCGATTTCTGGGGGCACCGGCGCGCACATGGCCGACATGCTCTCGGACGCCGGGCTGCGGCTCCCCGACTTGACGAAGGCGACCCAGACCCTGCTTCACGACGGCCTCATTCCTGGGTACCTGCGGGTCTCGAATCCGGTCGACTGCGGCGGTCCTCCGGTCGCCGACCGCCGAGGACGACAGATCATCGACGCGATCTTGGCCGACAAGAACGTGGACATCGTGATCGTGCCGATCACGGGGGCGGTCGCGATGTTCAGCGAGCCGCTCACCCGCGATGTCATCGCCGCGGCGAAGACGACGACGAAGCCGATCTTCGTGGTCTGGGGCGCGCCGGCCGGCACCGACGACACCTACTACAAGCGTCTGCTTGCCGGCGGGCTGCCGACGTTCCGTACGTTCAGCAACTGCATCGCATCGGTCAAGGCGTACGCCGACTATTGGACCTTCGCCGCGCGTTACCGCTCACCGTTCAAGTCGGCACCGACGACGCCGTCACCGTCGGCGAAGAAGGCCCACAAGCTGCTCGACGGATTGGTGCCGGGCGAAGCGCTCTCGGAATGGAATTCGAAGAAGATCTTGCGAGCATACGGAGTCAAGACCAGTCGCGATGTGCTGTGCACCACTGCGAAAGGCGCGGTGAAAGCCGCCGAGACCATTGGTTTCCCAGTCGTGATGAAGGTGTCGTCGCCGGACCTGTTGCACAAGAGCGACGCCGGTCTCGTGCACGTCGGTGTCGGTTCCGCGAAGGACGTGCGCGCTCGGTACGAAGAGCTTCTCGACACAGCACACCGAATAGACAAGAAAGCGCGCATCGAAGGCGTGCTGGTGTGCGAATTGGTGACCGGCGGTGTCGAGATGCTCATCGGCGTGTCGCAAGACGAGCTCTTCGGCCCAGTCGTGACGGTCGGTCTCGGCGGGATCTTCGCCGAGGTGTTCGGCGACGCGACGTTCCGCGTCCCGCCGTTCGACGGCGACGAAGCCCGTCGCGCGCTGCACGAGCTCAGGGGGTACACCCTGCTCGAGGGGGTGCGCGGCGCGGGCGCGGCCGATGTCGACGCGCTCGTGGACACGGTCATGAACGTGCAACGCCTCGCGTTCGATCTCGCCGGCAACGTCCGCGAGCTCGATATAAACCCGTTGGTCGTGCGACCGCGCGGTGCGGTTGCCCTCGATGCATTGGTGGTACGCAAGTGACCCTGGTCCCGCCGCCCGAAGGCGTGAACGTCGACGAGGAACTCCTCGCGAACCTCGACAACGGCGTGCTTTGGCTGACGATCAATCGCGCCGAGAAGGGCAACGCGATCCCCTACTACGTGCGCGACCGTCTCACCCAGCATTTCTGGGATGCGCACAGCGACCTGAACGTGCGGGCCATCGTGCTGACCGGCGCCGGCGAACGGCACTTCTGCACCGGTGCCGACCTTTCAGTGCGGCAGCCGCCCGGCAAACCGAAGCCCGCAGGCGCGCCCGACATGGTGGTGGGCAGCGCGACGCAGATGATGCGCCTCGGCTTCCAACGCCTGATGCAAGCGATCCTCGACTGCGAGAAGCCCATCGTCGTTGCCCTCAACGGCACCGCCGCGGGCGGCGGGTCGATGTTCGTGCTCGCCGCGGACCTTGTGATCGCAGCCGACACCGCCAAGATCATCCAGGTGTTCGTCCGGCGCGGCTTGATTCCCGACGGTGGCGTCGCGTATCTGCTCCCCCGAGTGGTCGGAATGCACAAGGCGAAAGAGCTCATTTTCTTCGGCGATGACCTCGCGGCGGCCGACGCTGAGCGCCTCGGGATCGTCAACAAGGTCGTGCCGGCCGCGGACCTGCGCACGGCCGCGAAGGATTGGGCCGAACGTCTCGCGGCCGGCCCGACCAAAGCGATCGGGTGGTCGAAGAGACTGTTGCACGACGCGTCGGAACTCTCGCGGCACGACCTGCTCGAAGAGGAAGCCATGCTCGTCGAGCTCAACTCGGCGACACAAGATTCGAGCGAGGGTGTGGCATCGTTCCGCGAACGCCGCGCGCCGCAGTGGAACGGCTGGTGAACGTGCGGCCCAACGCAGCGGTCGGGATGCGGACGCAGGGGCGTGCCACCAGCCGCCGGGCTCCGGTTCGCGACGACAGAGCTTTCAGAACCGACGGCCGCCGATGACGACACATCTGGTCAAGGACAAAACGGCGGTCGTCGGTATCGGCCAGACGACGCTGGGTAAGGGACTTCCCGACACTGAGCTGTCGCTGGCGTGTCAGGCGATCTCGATCGCGCTCGACGACGCGAAGATCCTGCCATCGGAAGTCGATGGGCTCGCGTCGTACACCCTCGAACCGAACCGTGAAGTCGACGTCGCGCGTGCGGTCGGCTTGGGAGACATCACGTTTTTCTCGCAGGTCGGCTTCGGCGGCGGCGCGGGCTGCGGCGTGGTCGGCCATGCAGCCATGGCGATCGCGACGGGTCAATGCGACGTGGTGGTGGCGTGGCGGGCGCGCAAACGAGCCGACGCGAGCAGCCGTCCATGGGCTCAGGCCGCAGCTCGGCTGTCCGACGGTCAGCAATGGACTCGGCCGTTCGGGATCATCCGGCCGGTCGACGAGATCGCGATGCTCACCCGTCGGTACATGCACGAGTACGGCGCAACACGCGACCATCTCGCCAACGTCGCGCTCGCGTTCCGCAAGCATGCGGCACGCAATCCGGCATCGACGATGGGCCACAAACCGCTGACTCGCGACGACTACATGAACGCCCGCTGGATCTCGGAGCCGCTGTGCCTCTTCGACAACTGTCTGGAGACCGATGGCGCGCTCGCTCTGATCGTCACATCGGCGGAACGGGCCCGCGACCTCCCCCACCGGCCCGCGCTCATCCACTCGTTCGCGCAAGGCCTGCCACCGGACCACCAGACGATGACCAACTACTTCACCGAGGATCCACTGCGCGGCCCGGCGTGGACTGCGGCGCGCCGGCTGTGGGCGAACGCGGATCTGACTGCCGCCGACGTCCAGGTCGCCCAGCTGTACGACGCGTTCAGCCCACTGATCCCGCTGTCACTCGAGGGTTACGGGTTCTGCGGCCGCGGCGAGGGCGGCCCTTTCACCGACAACGGCAACATCGAGTGGCCCGACGGACGGCTGCCGGTGAACACGTCCGGCGGCGGTATGTCGGAGGCGTACGTGCACGGCTTCAACCTCATCCTTGAGGGGGTACGCCAAATCCGGGGTACGAGCACCGCGCAGGTCGAGGGTGCGGAAGTGTCGCTGGTGACGAGCGGCGAGGGTGTACCGACGTCGGCCATTGTCTTCACCCGGGACCGTTGATGGAAACAGGGTGGCTCCTTCCGGATGTGAACGAACCCACCAGCGCGCCGTTCTGGGCCGGATGTGAGCGGGGCGAGCTGCTCGTGCAGACGTGCGTCTCGTGCGGTCTTCGGCGCATGCCACCCCGGCCTATGTGCGCGCGCTGTCGCTCGATCGAGGTGAGTTGGGAACCGACGTCGGGGCGGGGCCGCATCTGGTCGTTCATCGTTGCGCATCCTCCGCTCCTACCTGCATTCGCGGCGGTCGCCCCCTACAACGCGATCATCGTGGAGCTCGACGAGGACCCGCTGATCCGCTTCGCCGGCAACCTCGTCGAGACGGCCGAAGGCGAGATCAACGAGATCGACCCGTCCACGATCGAGATCGGCCAGCCGGTCAGCGTGGTGTTCCACCGCATCGACGATGTCACCCTCCCGAGGTGGAAGCGCCGCTGACGCGCCCGTGGCATGCAGCGTGGTCCCGCGGGTTTTGCGGCCCGCGTGGGTTCGGGTGCCGCACCTTCGGCGTCTTGTCCGGCGCGTGGTCGCCGAGGTCGCGGGGTTTCGTGTCGACGGCTGGCGGAATAGGTGTCGTGCGCTCGACTCGGTCGAGCCGGGTGGCGGGGTGAGCCGGCCAGCCCGACCGGGGACAGTCTCGGGTGCGACGCAACCCACCGAATGAACAGGCGCGCCTCGTCGATAGTGTCGGCGTCGTGCGCGTCGGAGTCGTGATTTTGCCGGACCGTCCGTGGCGTGCGGCGCGCACGATCTGGCGGCGGGCCGAGGAACTGGGATTCGACCATGCGTGGACATATGACCATCTCGCGTGGCGGTCTTTGCGGGACTCAACTTGGTTCGGCGCGATGGCGACGCTCACCGCCGCCGCAACTGCGACAGAACGCATCCGGCTCGGTCCACTGGTTGCGTCGCCGAACTTTCGCCATCCGGTGCCGTTCGCGAAGGAGCTGATCTCCCTCGACGACATCTCGGCCGGCCGGTTGACGTTGGGGATCGGGTCGGGCGGTGACGGTTGGGACGCGACCGTGCTCGGCAGACCCCGGTGGTCGGCACGGGAACGAGCGGACCGTTTCGCCGAGTTCGTCGACCTGACCGATCGGTTGTTACGCGAGCCGCAGACATCGTACGACGGACAGTTCTATTCCGCGGATGGCGCGCGCACCTACCCGGGGTGTGCGCAGCAGCCACGCGTGCCGTTCGCGATCGCCGCGACGGGAAAACGGGCGATGCACCTCGCGGCAGCGTACGCCGAGACGTGGGTGACGACTGGCGATCGCGGACCGGAGTCAGTGCTGACGAGCACCGACGGCGCGGCGGTCGTGCGATCGCAGATGGATCTGCTCGATGAAGCATGCGCGCGAGTCGGCCGTGACCCCGAGACCCTCGCCCGGATGGTGTTGTCAGGGCTCCGCCTCGACTCCGGGCTGACCTCGACCGACGCGTTCGACGAGACCATCGGCCGCTACGAAGAGGTCGGCGTGACTGATTTCGTCGTCCATTGGCCGCGTCGGGACGGGCCGTTCGGCGGAGACCTCGCCCGGTTCGAGCAGATCTGCTCACGTTTGACGGCCTAAATGTCGAGCGGCCGTAAGCTGAAGTACGTGTCCGACCTCGACACGCTCGAGCGCCACCCCTGGAATGTCGAGTTCCGATGGCGGTCACTGCGCGGCCCGTTCCGGCGGCTGACCGAAGATCAAGCCGAACAGTTCGACGAGCTCGGCTTTGTGATGGTCGAAAATGCGGTCGACACGAAGACGCTCGAGCGCGTCACGGCCGACATCGATGCGTTCGAGGCCGAGTTCGAGTCGTTGCTTCGTAGGGCTGACCACGAGCGCGCCTTCATCGCCGAGGCTGACGCGATCACATTCACCACGCATCTGGTGGCCCGTTCGCAGGCCGCGCGTACGCTCGCGACGAGCGACGTGTTCGTCGACCTGTGCTCCGATCTGATCGGTCCCGACGCGAACATGTATTGGGACCAAGCGGTGTACAAGAAGCCTGAGAAACCGCGCCGGTTCCCTTGGCATCAGGACAACGGCTACACCTTCATCGAACCGCAGCAGTACCTCACGTGTTGGCTCGCGCTGACCGACGCGACCGAGCAGAACGGCTGCCCGTGGATCGCGCCCCGTGTCCATCGCGCGGGAACGCTCGCGCACTCGTACGTCGATCCGCTTGGTTTCGAATGTTTCGCGGAACCACCGACGCCGGCCGTTCCCGCGCCGGTGAGTGCCGGGAGTGCGCTTGTGTTCTCCTCGCTGACGCCCCACATGACCGGGCCGAACCTGGCCGACGAGGTCCGCAAGGCGTACATCCTCCAGTACGCGCCCGCGGGCGCACAGGTGCTGCGAGGCGACCCGAACGAGGGCGCCCCAACCGAACGCGTCGCCTGCGAGGCTCCGGAGCGCCAGTTCCCAATCCTGCGCGACGGGTCCCGCGTGACGTGAGCGCGACCCCTCAGGTGGGACGCTCGATCAGGACATCTGCTCCTCGTGCGCGAATACCGAACGGTCGCGCCGCTTCATGGGAGCGCCCGGACGGACGGGCGGCCGTACTCCGGGATTGTCGCAGCGCGTTCGTGGGCTGAGGAACCCCGGGCATTGGGGGCGACGGCCGGTTCGGGCAACCGAGCCGGTCCGCCCGTGTCGGGTCCGTGACGCGAACCGCCGTCGGACGCGAATCGACCTCGGACGGGGGGCGGCCGAGGTCGATTGCGTTGCTCCGACCGGGAGGGGGCCAGCCGGTCTGGAGGACGGGTTATGCGGCTTGCTTGGCCGGGGTTGCGTCGGGTCGTAGCTCACCGAGGCGGCGCTCCCACTGCAGCCGCCGCGCGAGCCATTTCAGCGCTTCTCGCCGACCTTCGGCTGCTCGTGCGTGCTGGTCGAAAAAGCTCACTTGGTCCATGACGTACTCCTGAAACGCTGATAGCCTCTGCACCAGGAGTCCACACTCCGGTGCAACAACGCTGTGAGTATATACTCTCAAAGTCGGCGCTGTCAAGCAGGTCCCAGATCGAAGGCGCGGCCGGTATGAGCCAGGTCCACAGCGGAGGTCCGGCCTGGCGGATCGACGAGCTGGCGCGACGGGCTGGCCTGACGGTCGACACCATCCGCTACTACGCCCGTGAAGGACTTCTGCTCGCACCTGCGAAGCAGGGCCGCAACCGGCTCTACGGGCCCGAGCACCTCGAACGCCTCGACCGGATCCGCGAGTTGCAGGCGCGGCGGTTCTCGCTCGCCGCGATCCGGGCCATCGTCGACGTCGACCGGCCTGGTCTCGAAGGCCTCTTCACCACCGCGGGCCGCGGGTACTCACTCGCGGAGCTGATCGACCGTTCAGGCGTCGACGAAAGCCTCGTCTCCGGCTTGCGTGAGGTCGGCCTCCTCCCCGATCCGTCCGAGTTCGGAGGCGAGTCGTACGACGACAACGACCTCGGACTCCTTCGCGCGGTCGCCGAGCTCCGATCGATCGGCATGACCGCCGAGATCCTGCTGGCGCTGGGTCGCATCTACGTCGACCATTTCGGCGCGCTGCAGCGCGATGTCCTCGACATGCTCTCGGGCCGCGCCCATCCGGCCTGGGACGCCGCCGAGCTGGTCTCGGTCCAGTCGCAACTCACCGCGAACGCGCAGCGGCTGATGCCGGCAATCAATCAACTACTGAACTACGTACACCAACGTACGTTGCAGCATCTCACCCTCGAAGCCGTGAGCGCCGATCGCGCTGCGGCGTCAATCGTCGAGTCGCCAGATGCGGGCGGCGTTGCCGCCGGTGATACGTGACCGTTCGTCTTCGGCGACACTGCCCATCATGTCTTCGATGGTTCGACGTGAGTACGGCCAGTCGTTGCCGTGGTGCGGATAGTCGCTCGACCACATGATGTTGTCGACGCCGACCCGATGTCGAAGCTCGACACCGGTGTGGTCGATGATGAACGACGCGGCGTTGTTGCGATACCAGTAGAACGACGGCGGCTCGGTCAGCGGGAGATCGCCCCACACCCGGTTGCGCCACCAACGATCGTCGAGGCACTCGAGGAAGTGCGGGATCCAGCCCACTCCGGTTTCGATCCAGCACACCTGCAGTTCGGGGAAACGCTCGAACACCCCGGTGAAGATCATGTCGGTCATCGCGCCGGTGGCCATCGCGAACACATGGCTCATCCCGCCGATCGCCTTGGCGCGGGTCGCTTCGCTCGACATGTTGTACAGCTGATTCCCGCGCGCGGCCGCCGCGAGACGCGAGCTCATCCGGGATTTCCGGCTGATGATGTTGATGTGGATGGTGACGGGCAGTCCCTCGTCGACAGCGGCGGCCCAGAAGGGATCGTCGTCGCGGGAGAGGCTCTCCGTGCCGGCCGGCCAGTTCGAGATGAGCACGCCCTTGGCACCGCGAGCTTTGGCCTTGCGTAGACCGTCAACCGCACTGTCGATTCCGACCGAAGGGATCTGCGCCATACCGATGAGGCGCTTCACGTCCGGCGCGCAGAACTCTTCGAACAAAAAATTGTTGTAGGCCTCGACACCGGCGAGCACGAAGTCTTCGTCCTCGTCGCCGAGGAAGTGGCTCATCGTGCGTTGCGGCGGAAACAGGATCTCGGCCGATACGCCGTCGATGTCCATGTCCTTCAGCCGCTCGTGGCCGTTGTAACAACCGGGGCGCGCTTCTTCGTAGGTCACGCCGTACCAGCGGAACTTGTCGAACGGCATCCCCGGCGTGGACACCAGCCCGATGGGATCTGGGTCGCCGCCCACTGCGGTGAGCCAGGCGTCGCCCCCTTCGGGATCCTTGACAAGTTTCGGCGCCTTGTCCTGCCATTTGGAGCCCAGATGGTTCTTCCAGATATCGGTCGGCTCGAGGATGTGGCAGTCGGCGTCGACGATGCGTGTATTCGACATGCGTGGTCCCCTCAACCTGACGTTGGCGTCAGCCTAGAGGTTGGTCCTTCGGGCCGCCACGGCCCGTCGTCCCGTCGTCCGCACCAACGTCCGCTTGGCATGGGTCCGAGCCGACACGACCCGGTGCGCCCAGACCGCCCGCCACGGCCCACGCTACGGCCGCGACCGCACACCCGGGACGT